>Ga0307492_10001094_pt1 | contig 11242 bp, 12 predicted proteins | sample SI3LmetaG_FD_202365 | JGI IMG/M metagenome (GOLD analysis project Ga0307492, IMG submission 202365) | Sea-ice brine microbial communities from Beaufort Sea near Barrow, Alaska, United States - SI3L | ecosystem: Environmental > Aquatic > Marine > Coastal | place: USA: Alaska | collected 2017-05-06
ATATATATATTTAACCATAGATTGTTAGATTGTTAGATAACAAACTAACCTTTGATAAAGATCAATAAGCTTTCATGGACAACAATAAAAAGGTTGACGCTTGAAGCCTACTCACCGACAATAAATGTTAACCATATGTTTTTAATTAACAATATACATACATCCTTTACAACATAAGAGACCAAGTTACATGATTTTAAACCACCTGTGGGGATTATATGCCCATCCAAAAGAAGAGTGGCATACCATTGACGAACGTCATGAAAGCTATTTTTACAGCTTTAGTCATATAGCCATTATTTCTTTAATACCAGTTTTGATGAGTTATTATTCTGCTGCACATCTTGGTTGGAGTATCGGTGTAGGTGACATTATTAAATTGACCCCAAATAGCGCCATGCTGATGAGTATTGGTATGTATTTTGGTTTGATGATAGGTGTGATTGCCTTAGCTATATTAATTCATGAACTAGCCAAAGCATTTGATGCAACACCCACTTATACCCAGTCACTGGAACTAGCCGCTTATACTGCCACACCTCTTTTTATGGTGGGCTTTGCGGCTTTCTTTCCTGTTTTGTGGTTTGTTATGCTTATTGGTTTAGTGGGTCTCACTTATTCTGTTTATTTACTATACACTGGCACACCAATTTTAATGCATATCCCAGAGGGGAAAGGGTTTATCTACGCAAGTTCGGTGGTTACTTGTGGCTTGGTATTACTCGCTATATTAATGGCAGCTTCGGTTATTTTGTGGAGTATGGGCATGGGCCCTGTATACGTTGGTTAACACGTTTTAATTGACTGTCTGATACAAAAAAGCCACGTTTAGATAAAACGTGGCTTTTTTATGAGTGCGAAGTGTTGCTTAATCTTGACTCATATTATGCATTTCTAAATTGCTCAATTCTGCCTGTACCCCTTCGTTTTTTGAGTCTTCATTACGCATGTTGTCAATACGCTGCAAGTAGGCGTTATCTACATCACCAGTAATGTAATTACCATCAAATACCGACGTTTCAAAACGTTTAATTTCAGGATTCAATTCACGTACCGCATCAATCAAATCAGTGAGGTCTTGGAAAATCAGACCATCAGCACGGATCAAGTCATTGATCTGTTCAATCTCCCGGCCATATGCAATGAGCTCATTGACCGATGGCATATCAATACCATATACGTTGGGAAAACGGATCTCAGGAGCAGCAGAGGCAAAATACACTTTTTTAGCCCCAGACTCACGTGCCATTTCAATAATCTGTTCTGAAGTGGTCCCTCTTACAATTGAATCATCAACCAGAAGCACACTTTTATCTTTAAATTCTGACGGAATAGCATTGAGCTTACGACGCACCGATTTCCGCCTCAGAGTTTGCCCGGGCATAATAAACGTACGACCGATGTAGCGATTTTTAACAAACCCTTGACGATAAGGTTTGTCTAACTCAATAGAGATTTGTAAAGCAACATCAGCTGATGTTTCTGGGATAGGGATAACCACATCAATATCTATGTCAGCCCATTCTTTAGCAATTTTTTGCCCTAGTTTGCGGCCCATATTGACCCTAGAGGCATACACAGAAATACCGTCAAGAAAAGAATCTGGACGGGCAAAATAAACAAATTCAAAAATACACGGTGCGTTAACGGGTTGTAGAGCACATTGCTGAGTGTGTAATTCACCTGACTCAGTGACATAAATAGCTTCACCTGGCGCAACATCACGAATAAAGGTAAAACCTACAGCGTCTAGTGCCACACTTTCAGAGGCCACCATATAATCGTCCCCGAATTCAGTTTTACGTTTACCTAAGGCTAGCGGACGAATACCAAATGGGTCCCTAAATGCCAACATACCATTACCAATAATAGCGGCCACCACGGCATATGCACCACGTATTTTTAAATGCACATTGGAAACGGCTTTAAACACCTCTTCGGGGGTTAAGTACAACCCTTCACAATTTTGTAATTCGTGAGCAATGATATTTAACAACAACTCAGAGTCTGAGGTAGTGTTGATGTGCCTTCTACCAATTTTTGACACTTCATCTTGCAGCTCGTGTGCGTTAGTTAGATTACCGTTATGAGCAAAAGCAATACCATAGGGTGAGTTGACATAAAAAGGCTGCGCTTCTGCCGAACTCGAACTCCCGGCAGTAGGATAGCGGGTGTGACCAATACCAAATTGTCCGGTTAGTCTTTTCATATGACGTGTATGAAACACATCCCTAACCAAACCATTATCTTTTCTGAGATGAAACACATTATCATCCACAGTCACTATACCAGCAGCGTCTTGGCCTCTATGCTGGAGCACAGTCAATGCATCATATAAAGCTTGATTGACTGGGCTTTTACCCACTATACCGACAATACCACACATGCGATTTACCTTTTTAAACGGGCTTTATAAAACTTGAGTTGTTCTGTAAATATTCAAAGAACCACTCAATGATTAAACTAAATTCTGGAATAAGGAGTGAGGTCCCCCACCAAGCAGATGTAGGCATAGGGGTAAAAGTATCGAAGGAAAATAACAATGCACTGACAATTAATATCCCTCGTAAGGCACCAAATATAAGTCCTAATGCACGATCGGTGCCTGTTAGCCCCGTAAAATTGACTAACTGGGAAATTAAATAATTGACTAAACCACCTATTATTAAAGTAGATACAAATAATATAGCGACGGCCACACCATTACGGATCATCAGATCATCAAATTTGGTCAGGTAAGTAGCAAGATCTGCATAAAACTGGCTGGCAATAAAAAACGCGCTAAACCATATAGCCAAGGAGATGGCTTCTTTTACAAAACCTCTAATTAAGCTGATAATGGCAGATAATAAAATCACACCCAGTATGACGTAGTCAATCCAATTCATAAGATTCGTTTTTACCGCTTATAAATGACATGACGTTAAGCCGATATAGCCTTTTTAACATCACAGAATTAAATTCGCGCGCATTCTATCAAAAGGACTGACGAAAATCCTGATAATTTTCGTAAAAAATAGAACCGCTTAGCACAACTCATTATCTTTAAAACAAACCATTATCTTTAAAACAAACCATTATTGAACAGTGAAAGGTGTCACCCTGCCCTGTAAATTAGTTAACTCTTTAAGGTGAGAAAGTGCATTATCTAAATTCACTTTTTGTAACTCAGGACCAACAAAGACTTTGGTTAAAGTACCTGAATTGGTTTTGACTGGGCGACTAAAAGCACGATAGCCTGCTTTTTCTAAAAGTTTTAACAGATCTTTTACATTTTTCTGATGGCGAAAACTGCCAAGTTGCACTACCCAACCTGCACTGGCCAGTAATCTTTCAACATCTTGTTCCACCACCGTTTGCTGGGCTAAACTGCTAGCTATTTTCATCTTTTCTGCTACTGAGACAGGTTCACTTACTTGATACACATCGGGCACTTTGAAATCGGCGGTTCGGCTTTCTGATTTTTTTTCAGGGGATAAGTTAGAGGTTGGATCCTCATCTACTGCTTGCTCAGAAATCACTTCGACTTTACGCGTCGCGGCTTCTTTTACTTTACCCGTGTTGAAGGGGACCGGAGATTTAACCGTATTCATAGCCGGTTTTTGTGGCAATTCAACAAATAAATTACGCTTTGATTGTTGTTTCCCATCTAATAAGTCAGGTAAAAAAATCACAGCTATAGCTACCACTATTGCGGTTCCTACTAAGCGGTTTTGTAATGCGGATGACAATCTACTACACCTCTTATTAAGGGGGTAACGACCCCATTTTTAATATATTGGTCACCGTAAAAAAAGAACCAAAGACAACCACAAGATCATCTTTTTCGGCATTTTTTAAAGCACTTTTATACGCGATTTCGACTGACGCACATTCTAACACTTTTTGCCCTGAGCTGAATACAGTAGAAACCAATGTACTTGACGGCGCTCCCCTAGGAACGTCTAAACTAGCGCAATACCACGTTGATATAACAGATAACATCGGGGCAAGTGTAGCATCAATATCTTTGTCAGCTAACATCGCCACAACAGCGATGACCCGTTTATATTTCATGTTTTTAATATCAAAAGCTAACAATTTTGTAGCATGCGGATTATGTGCTACATCCAATAGAACGGTGGGGTTGCTTTTTATGATTTGCCGTCTTCCAGGTAATCGGGTGTGACTAAATACCTGTGTCATTTGCGTATTGTCTAACTGCAAACCTAATGTTTCAATAACTTGCAACGCTGTTGATGCATTTTGGACTGGAATATATGGAATAGGCAGATTGTCATAACAACTCATAACTCCTTGCCAATGAAATCCTTTATCGTCTGTTTGAAAGTGAAAGTCCTCTCCTTGCCATACAGGTTTGACCTGATAATCCAAGGCCGCTTCGACGAGGGTTTTTGGTGGATAAGGCTCACCAATAATGGCGGGAATGTTCGGTCTAAAAATCCCCGCCTTTTCAACCGCTATAAGTTCTTTTGTATCACCCAGCCAATCTTGGTGATCTAAATCAATACTGGTTATGACGGCTATAGAAGGGTCAACGATATTTACCGAATCCAAACGCCCACCTAGTCCGACTTCTAACAATAAGGTGTCTGCATTGGAGTCTGCCATTAGCTGTAATGCAGCTAGCGTACCAAACTCAAAATAGGTTAAAGAAATATCGCCTCGCGCCTTATCCACCTTCATAAACGCCTGACAATGAGCTTTTTCAGTCAACATGGCCCCTGATACTCTGACTCGCTCACGGTAATCTAAAAGATGCGGCGAGCTAAATACAGCAACTGACTGACTTGAAGTCAACAAAGCTTGTTCGATTAAAGCGCAAGTAGTGCCTTTCCCATTAGTACCGGCAACCGTGACGATAGTTCTGTGACTGAGATCAAGCTGTAAATGGCTCAAAACCTCAGCAACTCGCTCCAGCCCTAATTCAATATTACTAGGGTGGACTTGTTCAAGGTAAGTTAACCATTGGTCAAGTGACCAAACCTCTTTATCAGAGGCTGGATATGCCTGTATGAATGCCATTAATCAGTGATGTTTATGATGCAATTTTGATAACAAACTAAATAATTTGTCACGCATTTCACGACGATCAACAATAATATCGATAGCGCCTTTTTCTAATAAAAATTCGCTGCGTTGAAATCCTGGCGGCAAAGTTTCACGCACCGTTTGTTCGATAACTCTTGGACCTGCAAAACCAATTAAGGCTTTAGGCTCTGCTATATTTACATCACCCAACATCGCTAAACTTGCAGATACACCGCCCATAGTCGGATCAGTCAAGACTGAAATGTATGGCAAACCTTTTTCACTCATTTTTGCTAATGCCGCACTGGTTTTAGCCATCTGCATCAGTGACAAAAGCGCTTCTTGCATACGTGCACCACCACTAGTTGAGAAACAAACCAGTGGCATATTGTGTTCCAAACAAGCATCAACTGCTTTTACAAATCGCGCACCCACTACCGAAGCCATCGAGCCCCCCATAAAGGCAAATTCAAATGCAGCCACTACAACAGGCATACCGTTGAGCTTACCCTGCATGACCACTAAAGCGTCTTTTTCATTCGTCGCTTTTTGGGCGCTAGTTAATCGGTCTTTATATTTTTTCGAATCTTTAAATTTGAGCAAGTCTTGGGGCTCTAAATCTGCGCCCAATTCGACTCTGTCACCTTGATCTAAAAAGTGATTAACCCGCGCGCGAGCCGTAATACGCATATGGTGATCACATTTAGGGCAAACGCCTAACTGCTTTTCTAATTCTGTTTTATACAACACGGCTGCACATTCACCGCATTTAGTCCAAATGCCCTCTGGCACGTTGCTTTTAGTCAATGACTTAGTGCGTGGTAATATTTTTTCAATCCAACTCATATAAAATCCTGTGTTGTAAGTTGTTAACTGCAACAACTTGACAATATTCAAGGTGATCGCCTGTACCCATTTTGGGCCATATAGCCTCAATAAGCACTATTAAACCACATCACGAAAACAAAACTGGTCTTAGAAGTATCAATCAGGTAAAAACAATGGCCCTAATGGTGTAACAGGTAAATCAAAATTTTCGGGGTAAGTCACATGTACCAAGTATAAACCATGTGGTTTGGCGGTAGCAGCGGCTTTAGTTCGATCTTTGCCTTCCAATAAGGTTTTCATCCAAGTTGTAGGCTGTTCCTTATTGCCGATCGCCAATAGAGAGCCCGTAATATTTCGCACCATATGATGTAAAAATGCATTCGCTTTTACATCAATCATAATATAATCACCAAATCGGCTCACATTGATATTACTCATATCGCGCACTGGCGTGTTAGCCTGACAGTTAACGGCTCTAAAAGCACTAAAATCATGACGGCCTAACAAATATTGAGCGGCTTGATGCATTAACTCATGATCCAGTTCACCGCTGTGAATATGTGTCACGCCTTTAGCCAAGATACTATTACGTAAGCGATGATTATAGATGATATATCGGTAACGTCTGGCTGTAGCAGAAAAACGAGCATGAAACTCGTCATCCATACTTTTCACCCATTTGACTGCAATTGAGTCAGGTAAATAACGATTAATACCGATAGTCCAAGCACGACTGGGACGTTCAACTTGTGTATCAAAATGTACCACTTGGCAAGTAGCGTGAACGCCGGCGTCGGTTCGTCCAGCACACACTACTTTGACAGATTCGTTGGCTATTGCGCTTAACGCTTCTTCAACGTGCTGCTGCACACTAACAACCGTTTGTTGGCGCTGCCAACCATGGTAGGGTGCACCATTATATTCTATGCCTAGAGCTAATCGCATCAGTCCACTTTTGCCATTTAAAAATTGGCGTTATTGTAAGTAACTTAGCAATAAATAACAGCGGTTTTTAGATTAACCTTTTTAATGTATCAATCTAAGTATCCACCAAGTCATTTATTCGCGCTTAAGTCAGCCGAATACAAATCATATTTTTCATGTTTTTATGCATATCAGTACAATTTCTACCGGCCAATTCAGCCGCCCTTGTGACATGACCACCAGCCATTGAAGCAACATTAATATCTACGTATCCAGCTTGCCCAACGGCTGACAATACCTCTTCAAACGGCCTATTAAAAAGCATCATTGACAGCTTAAAATAGAAATACAATCAACTATAGTGCGCAAGGGCCGCCTGCCGTTAGGAAGAACAATTAACTTTACATTGAATTAATGTTCGACAAAATTCAAATTATGACACACGCCTTAGAACAAAAAAACAAACCCAATCCTATATCTATTCATCAAGCATCAGTTTTGTTATGTTATGTTGATTATAGTAAATATATAAAAGTATTCTTGCCGTGGCGTCATTAACAGTGCTTTTGTATCATTCATAAACAAGAGTAACAAAGATGTTCATCAAAACCCCATTCAAATGGATTGGTATTAGTTTTTTAAGCCTTTTAATAATAGCGGCTATTTTTTTATGGGCAATTGGACCCGATTTACGTGCTTTAGTTTTAGACCCCCCTAAAGATACCAATATTCTTTTTTGGAGCCAAAGCCAACGAGACGCAGGTTTTAAGGTTTTGGATAAGGCTTCACCATTGGTTAATGTGCGCAGTATCGAACCAAGCTCAAGTGCAAGAGAATTACCCATTGGAAAGCCATTACCACTCACGGATGATATGGATGACTTCTTTGAAGAACAGCGTTTGTCAGGGGTTTTGATCTTACATAAAGGGAAAATACGCTACGAACGTTATGGCATTGGACATTCACCCGAAAAACGGTGGACAAGTTTTTCAGTTGCTAAATCGTTTACATCAAGCCTCGTTGGGATTGCTTTAAAAAACGGTGACATTAATAGCCTTGATGACAGTGTATCTAAGTATATTGTTGACCTTAAAGGCTCCGTTTATGACGATGTGACTATTGAACAGTTGCTCACAATGACATCGGGAGTGGAGTGGAATGAGAGCTACACCGATCCGAATTCTGATGTCGCGAAGTTTAACTTTCACAAAAACGAAGATGGTTTGCCGACTATTGTTAGCTATATGCGAACATTATCAAGAGCCTATCCAGCGGGTGAACAGTGGAATTATTCTACCGGCGAAACCAATTTAATAGGTATTTTGGTAGAGCAAGCGACAGGTCGTAACATATCACAATACCTTACTGAAAAAATCTGGAAGCCCTTTGGTATGGAAAACAAAGCCAGCTGGATTTTAGGCCCTGATGGAAATGAAATATCGGGTTGCTGTATACAAGCAAGCCTGCGTGATTTTGCTCGCTACGGATTATTCATAGTTGAAGATGGTAAAATAAATGGTGTCTCAGTGTTACCCGATGGTTGGTTAGCTGCGGCCACTACAAAAAGAGCCGATTATGGCTCAAAAGGCAGGGGTTATGGTTATCAATGGTGGACATTCGATGATGGAAGTTTCACCGCTCGGGGGATTTTTGGTCAGACAATCTTTATTGACCCTCAAAGAGAAATGGTGTTTGCATTTAATGGTAACTGGCCTACTGCCAGCGATGCCGTTTTGAATACAAAACGCTTTGAATTTATCGACAGAGTTCGAGTTGCTGTCGATGAACAGCCTTAAATCACAATGACCAATGTAGTAAAAAATCTTCATGTTCTATCATCAACCATCAATCATCAATCATCAATCATCACCAAGTTAATCAGGCTTGATTGACAACTTACTTTGAATAAATTGGCTATGTGGTATGTAAAGTAAATCGGCGATTTTTCTGATGGTATAATCTTCATCAGGACTCAGTGTATGATCAGCGTAGGCAACTGACCATAACGAATCAAGCACAGCCCTTTTCTCATCAGCGCCGTATATATCATTGATGACGCGGGTAAATTGTTGGTAGTCCGCAGCACCTTCTGCTTGGGATTGGCTCAATTGACAAAGGGTTTCAAGCTCGCTCCCACTCAAAGAAAAATGTTTTTCAAGTTGCTCGCGATAACTATTTTGTTCGAGTTGTTCAAATTTATGATCAGCACGCATCACTTCGTATAATAAAACAGCCGTCGCCAATTCGATTGTATGTTGACTATCACCGTTATCGGTTTCTAAATAATTGTTAAACCACTCTTGAATACTGGCAATCATAGTACTTTATTCACCCGTTATAATCGTTTGACTCAGTGTTAGAGCCGCTTTATAAGCTGACTCAATAGAGGCACCAAAACTCCAATCGCCTGTGACATAAACCCCATTATCTTGACTCAATATACCTAATGGCTTCTGCCCCGGACTTGGCCTTGCATATCGCCAATAATGCGCATGAGTATTCGACACTGAGCTTTCAGGTAAATCAAATAACTCGCAAAGTACCTCAGTGGCAATAGCTATCGCCTTGTCTTTACCCAGTTTGCCTAAATCATCTGATAATTCATTAGCCAGCTGGGCCACCCATATTTCGCTTTCCCCCCCTGCCTTTGTTGTTAAAACTTGAGGGCGTAATGGTTTGCCAGAATCCCGTACTAAAGTCTGTATAGATTGATCCTTTAGGTACACCAAATCCACATCAGAGGCGACCAACTGGTCTAATTTTAAAGCTATCGACCAACAACTTGTCCAAGATTGAGAAAAATCAGGCAGTTGTATTGGCAAATTAGATTGTTCGATTAACGATTGACTTTGCGGCCAAGGAGCAGTCAATACCACTTTATCAAATAATTCGGGCTGCCATACCTCATTTGATCTGACTTGCCAGCCCTGGCCAGCAAGGTAACGAACTTGGCTAATTAAACTGTTTGTGCACAAGTTAGCATTTTTTATCCAATGACGACATGCGGCGTTCATTTTACTATTAAAAACATAATGTTCTGAGTCACTATTAACATTATCTAATAATGGGGTAATACCCGTATTTTGTTGTGAGATAAATAGCTTCTCTGGCCATTTACTCGCAATACCTTGATCACACAGACCTTGCATAAAATCTATGAAATTACTTTTTTGTGCAGGCACAATGCTCGCCCCTAAATCACACTGTCCCCAATCGGTTTGTTTTGTGCTGGCCCGTCCACCACAACCGCGAGACTTCTCAAAAACACTGACACTTATAGATGTTGATTCGAGAAAGTTTGCCAATAAACAACCAGTAATTCCTGCACCTACAATGGCAATTTTCATACATCATCATCCTTGTCTGCAAACACAATCAGGTGTTCTAAGTCTAAACGAATACCAATCAGCTCATTTAATTGGTGATCATGATGGCTAAGTGCCAAACACAGTACCATAGGTTTGCCGACGTTATTCAATTCTAATTGGTACAAAATGTGGGATCCTTGAAACGATCTATCCACCACCTTTGCTAAGGTTTTACTATTATCATCATGGACAATATCGTCTGGACGAACCAAAAACACCACCTTGTCACCTTGGGTAAACCCAGTCGCGTGATGAATAGGAAACACACCTAAAACACTATTTAGCTGAATATTATCATCTACTGTTGCAGGCAAAAACACTCCATCGCCAATAAAGGTGGCCACAAAACGATTTACGGGGCGGTGATAAAGCGTGTAGGCATCTGTCCATTGTAATAACCACCCATTGTTCATCACACCTATAACGTCAGCCATCGCAAACGCCTCGTGCTGATCGTGAGTAACCATAAGAGCAGTGGTATTTTCATGTTTCAAAATAGCACGTAAGTCTTTGGCAAGATCATCTCTTAACTCGGCGTCTAAACTAGAAAAAGGCTCATCTAACAACAATAAGTCAGGTTTAGCGGCCATCGCTCTTGCTAAGGCAATACGTTGTTGTTGACCTCCTGATAAAGCGTGTGGATACCTGCTGTTGTATCCGGGCAATCCCACTAACGTCAGTAGTTCAGTGACTCGCTGATGTTTTTGTTCGCGGCTTTGCTGATGTAAACCAAAAGCAATATTTTGCGCAACAGTTAAATGGGGAAACAACGCATAGTCTTGGAAAACAACCGCTACGCGGCGTTTTTCAGGCTCTAGGTGACTATGCCTAGCGCTAACTAACTTATTACGTAGACGGATTTGCCCATTTTCAATTTTTTCAAACCCAGCTACCGCTCGTAAAAGAGAGGTTTTACCGCACCCAGAAGGTCCTAATAAACAACCTATTTGCCCAATGCCTAATTCAAAAGTAACGTCTTGAACGGCTTGTGTTTTTTGGTAAGCAACGGATACATTATTTAGACTTAACATACTCACCTTAATTGACTTGTGAACTATATTTGTGAACTATATTTGTGAACTATGAGAGCT
>Ga0307492_10001095_pt1 | contig 11239 bp, 15 predicted proteins | sample SI3LmetaG_FD_202365 | JGI IMG/M metagenome (GOLD analysis project Ga0307492, IMG submission 202365) | Sea-ice brine microbial communities from Beaufort Sea near Barrow, Alaska, United States - SI3L | ecosystem: Environmental > Aquatic > Marine > Coastal | place: USA: Alaska | collected 2017-05-06
TCCACGGTGTAGATCCCCTGTCCCTCCTGCGTTCAATGCAGAAGGGAAATAGGTGGCCGGATTTTACTCCGCCCGCGGCCGGACTATCCCGCCGCTACCGTGGCCGGTTTTTGCACCGCCGCTCTCAAAGCGGAAATCGCCTGCGGTCACTTGGCGCGTGCCGTAGCTGCCGAACGGGTCGGCGGCTCTCATTCCATCAAGGGCATGCTCGACAAGCGAACGGCCGGCCCATGGAAGGCGCGGGTGGATAGCTATGTCCGGGAAGCCTACCTGCACGGAGGGTGACAGTCGTCCCAACAGGTTGCAGGCGACGAGCGCTGCCACTTGTCCATCGTAACTGGCGAGGTAATCGGGCGACGCGGTGATCGTGACGACCTGCGTTTGGTCGAGTGGCGACGCGCCGTAGCGAAGCATGCGATCGTTCAGTCGGTCGTAAAACTGTTGCTGGTCCATGGCCCGCCTGCCGGAATGATAATGATGTCGTCGTCCGAAAGCTCGATCCAGCCGTGCGGCTTCTGCCACAGATAGGCGGCGGCGCCAGCCAGCGAAGGTAGATACCGTCCATATTCAGGCAGCACGAGTGAGGCGTATCCCGGGTAACGGATCTTGGCGCCTTCGACGTCGCCATCGCTATGGTAGGCTTGGCCCGGATGGGTGTGGACCTGGGCTACCACCTGCAACTCGAACCGCGCCGCCGCCTTCATGCAGGACACCATGGCGCGAGGCGGAACATGAAAACTGCCCGCCGTCGTCCGCGCCTCGGGCGCGAAGACCGCTACGGCAAGAGTGACGGCACCGTCGGTCCGGCCGAGCAGATAGGCGATCCCCTCATGCCGCTGCTGCTGAGACCGGACCAGCGCGGCCATCAAGTCTTGGAGCGCATCCGTGGTCACCAGCAACCTGGCCGGCTGTGGCGAAATTGTAATGCTCTTCGGCTTTCGGCCGAGAACACGCTTGAGCCAACCGGGGATCATGCTGCCAGCCTGCCTTCGTAGCTCTTCATCAGTTCGCAAGCGATACGCAGGGCCATGGCACCCAAGGTGCGGCACGCCCTCGTGTATGCTGTCGCTGGGCAGTTAATTGTAAGAATGCGGCGGTTTGGTCTAGGCTTGGCATTTAATTGCGAGAATAAAGACGGTCGGATTCTCAAATTAACTGCATTTGAGAAGAGGCTCTCGATCTCCGAGCTCGGGCTATAATGTTCTCGGCGGCGTCGGTGAATCTCACCCTGTTGTCACCCATCATGTGACCACGTAGCATTCGGAGCATCTCCGGTCCGGCACGCTCGACGATAGCTATCCCTGCCAGCAGAGCCGGCCGCAGGTGAAGCGGCAGGATCGGCTTTGCAGGTGTGGGAAGATGCTCCTGATACTCGGCAATGATATGATCGAGATCGGGGATGATTGCGCCGAGAACTCTGAACCGCCAAAGGTCCTTTTCACGCGGCGGTGGCCACGTTATCCGGCGCATCAGCAGAAGCCGGGCGATTTCCGATGGCGAAGCCCAGGTGCGGATGCCGCGTTCGGCTTCATCGTTGAGCAGGTTTTGACCACGAAGAGCCGCAACGCGATATCGCTGGAAAGGGGAGGGGAGTTCGCGCCCGCCGGCATCCCGGAGTTGGTTTCCACACAGAGGGCATGTGATGCGCCATCCGAGCAGCTGGCTTCGCAGGATTAACGCCGGTTCCGCGTGTGCCGGGCTGCAGTTTGGGCAGACCTGCGTTGGCCGCGTGGAGATGAGCCGACGCGATGATTGCGCGACATTTGTTAAGGTCATCCGATGCACCACGGCCGGCTCGGTGGCAAATATATTGGCTAAGCGGATTTCCTGATCATTGCACAGATGGAGATCGGCTGCTCGCACGGCGGAGGCCTCCGGCAGGCAATGCCGCAACATGACCAGCGGTGGAACTGCGTAGAAGGTTGCATGCCGGTTGATCCAGGAGGACAGGAGTTCGTCGGGGTAGGGCGGCAACCGCACGGGCAACTGCCGTGTGTGCTTCATCATGCGAATGCCGCCTCGGCGTCGAACTCAGGCTCCCAGTTCTCCACCATCTCGTCTGTGATGTGCTCGCGGCTGCTTTCGACGGCCTCGATGGCGAGAACGTTGATCATGTGGAAGATATTGGCTGTGATGCCTTCTGTGATCTGCAGCATTCGCCGCAGCGATTTCGCCGTGAGGACTGAGGGCCGACGCAGCGGCGTATTGCGCAGGATCGACGCCACCAGGTTCTCGAACTGTTCGTTCGCGGCCCACCGGCTCAGTGTGAACTGCTCGAACCGGCGCGCAAGCTGGACGTCGCCACCGATAGCCTCGCGCGCCTCGTTGACGCCGAAACAGACCAGCGAGATCTGGAGTCGGTTGCTGAGGAAGCGCAGCGTATTCAGCACGATGCGCTGCTCGCGATAGGTTCCAGCGAGGATGTTGTGCACTTCGTCGATCACCAACACCTGCACGCCGATCGCTTCCATAATCCGCAAGGCGGCCTGTTCCATCTGGGCAATGTCGGCGCGCGGCCGTTGAGGCGCGCCGAGAAGGGTGAGCAGTTCGGCGTAGAAGCGTCGCTCGCCCGGGCGGCTGGTCATCTCCATAGCCAAGACCGGTGTCTTCAGTGTGCCCGTCAGAGGATTGAAGCTCGGTGGGTGCTCGTCTCGGAACCGCTTCATGATCATGGTCTTGCCCATGCCACTGTCCCCGTAGATCGCGACCGAGGGCATGCGCGTGCCTCGCGGATGATCAAGGAGTGCACTCAGCCGGTCGAGCGCCTGCTTGGCGCGTGGGTAGAGCACCCAGCGGCGTGATCGTATGGCTCTGATACGGCGTTCATCGCTTTCGGAAAGGAGCGCGGCAGCTCCAGCGGTAAGATGGGAGATTTCGTCGTTCATTTTCACTCCAGCTCAATCTGCATCCTCAACAAAGGGTACAGGTTTGCTGGAATCGACACCGCGGAGCGAGCCCCATCCCCGATCATCCACCTTCGATTTTGAAGAAGTTGTCCCGCGTCGTGCCGCTGCCGTCTTCCTGGTGGCCGTCTCGAGCAATTCCCGCTGTGCGATGGCGGTGCGGACAATTGCGCGGGTGTCGACTTCACGGCGGCCTTTCGCCAGCAGGGTGCGTCGCGCGGTTACCGCCTCGTGCAGGGTGATCGAAGGCAACGTCAAGTCGGCATAGCGGGCTTCCACAAAGTTTCCTGAAGGCCGTCGAACGAAGATGCGGGCCATGTCGCGTGGATCGTATTTGACAAGCAGGCGCCGGTCAGAACGCCCGACGTCGGCGCTGAGCGCCGCCGACCAATAGCGCAGGCCGAACAGATGAATGCCGGTCGGTCGCAAGGTGCGTTCCTGCTCGGGCAGGAACGTCAGCCAGAAGCGCATTCTATCTTGTGGTAGTCGAAGTGGAATCTCACCTTCATGGTCTCGCCAGACAGCAATCGGCGGGCGGCCCAGTCCACCGTGGATCGATTGATGATAGGAGCCGACGATGTCGAGTGCGATATACCGCTCGAGCTCACGCAGTGTCAGTGCCGCGTGCCGCTTCGAGTCGTAGTCTCCCAGATCCTGTTCGTTGCTGAACGTGGTGCCGGGGAGCAGATGCAGCCTTCCCATCTGTGTGCCGATCAGGCGCTCGATGTGACCGCCGAAGCGGGGCTCACCCGGTGGCCGCCACTCAATAGCGATGCCGGCGTCTTGGCATCCGCGCTTGAACGCCCGGCTGCGGAAGTCGGCACCGTTGTCGACATGCACCGTGTCCGGCAGCCCGGCAACGGGCCAAGGCTCCGTGATCTCGCGTTCTCTCAACCATGCCGACTTGTCGAAGACGGAGTGCAACAGGCACAGACTGGTCGACAGCCGGGACGGCGCGTCCATAGTGAGATAGAAACCGGTGACCATCCGGCTGCACACATCCATCGCCAGGGTCAGCCACGGTCGACCGACCGGCTGCCGGGTCTCCTCGTCAACAACGAAGACGTCGGCCTTCGTATGGTCGATCTGGACCAACTCTAGGGGGCGGGAGGCACCGAACGTCCCGGGAACGGGCGTCGTCGCCTTGACGATCTTCTGTTCGCCGCGTCGCCTGGCACGCTTTTGCAGGTCGATGTCCTTAAGGCGAGCCACTATCGTCCGGCGATGCGGTGGCTTGAACCCCGCCGATATGCAGTTCGTCTGCACATCGCGGACCAGCTGCGAAACCGTCGGCCGAGTCCGCTTCAGGTAATATGCTTTGATCGTGGCGAGGATGATCTCTTCTCGCTTATCGTCCAGTACGCGGTGCCCCTGTGGTCGCCCACGTTTACGATCGACCAGCGACAGGATGGTCCCGCCGGCGCGGAACAGCTTGATCAGCCGGTATGCTGTCGCTTGACTGAGGCCGAGCCTGGCCGCGAGTTCCGCAACATCTGCGGCCGTCGCGCCGGCGGGATTGCGCTTCAGGAAGCTGCGGATCGCATCTGCCCGTCTGCACGCTTCGTCCCAAAGCGCCTCATCAATCTCGTCTGGGAAGGGGTCAGTCATCGCAGGCTCGCGAGAAAAAACATCGCGAGCGTCATTCTCACATAAAGTGACAAAAGCCAATGTGCATTATCAAATTAACTGCTCGTTCTCAAATTAAGTGCGCCGGCAACATACTGAAATCGTTGAAGTTGGATTCGCAGAATTAAATGGAAAACGACACAAGAGCTCTTGCTCGATACCTGCGTCTACATCGATGGTCTGCGAGCGCGACCGATGCCCGTGGCGGTGACCGGTGGTGGCGGGCGTGGCCTCCGAATCGCCGCTCGCTGGCCTCGCCCGTCGGGCGTAGCGCGAGCGCGCCAGCACCTCGTCGAGCTCAGCTTCGAACATCGCTTGCAGGAATTCCCGGGTTCGCTCGCGAAGGCCAGCTTCGATCGGTCGAACCAGTTGTCGAAAAGCCACTCAGTCGTCTCAATTTCGGACCGCGGCAGGCAAGGCGTCGTGATAGTCTTCGTCATGGCGTGATCTCCACCGGCGCTGAAACGCCGGAATCGCCTGTTGGTCCAAGCTGGAGATTACGCCGCCTTCATTTTCCAACCACTCCCGCTACGGCACCGACGCAGCCGGTGCTCCGTTCTGACGAAGGCCACCGCCGAACCGAGGAGAAGAGCATGAATCCCTGGAGCTTGATCCGCAACATACGAGCATCAGCTTGCTTGCGAAATCGCCGATGTTGGCGACTTCCTGCCCAAGCCCTGCTGGCCATGCTTGTTCTGTCGATCCTTGAAGGCCCAGCCTGGGCCGGCCCCTGCACGAAAGAGATTCTCAAGATGCAAGCTGACCTTGATGCGTTAGCCGCGAGCAGGCCTGGGAAGGGGACTGCGCACCAAAGCATTGCGGCTCAGCGACATCACCAACCTACACCCGCCACCGTGGCCAGAGGAGAGCAGCAGGCCAGGGCCGACGAGCTTCATGACCGCGCGGCACTCGCGCGCGCCCGAGCGGCCGACGCCAAGGGCGACAGCACGGGATGCAAACGGGCCCTTGCCGAGGCCCGGCGTGCACCCCCTAAAGACTAGGATTCAGTCACAGCACCACCAGGAGCAGGCAGAGGTACTGGGTGCAGGTACTGAGGCGTGTAAAATGATTCCTAAGAAACGGCAGCACTGGCTTCGGGCTCCAAGGGCTGGAGAACAAGCCCGAATGCCTTGGCACGCCGATGGAGATTGTTGACGACTCGCGTGCGGTAGCGCGTCTCGTAGGATGAGGCCCCCGGATCGACATACGCCATTCCGTGTCGCACCGCGTTGTAGAACAGGACTGCGATCTTGCGGGCCGTGGCGGTCACCGCCTTGGCCTTGCCGATGCGGGACGAGAGGCGCCTGTAAAAGGCGCCGAGCGCGGTGTCAGTGCGTCCGACGGTGACGGCAGCGAGGCGCAGAAGAGCCGCGGCCCGCCCGCCGGATCGGCGCGTTCGGGACGAGAGCGGCCGTCGATCGCAGTGATGTCCTTTCCGAGCAGCGCGAAGAGCGCCGCCCGTACATCGAAAGTCAGAGCGTTCGCCTGATCGCTTCTGGTGCGACGCCGCGAGGTCGATGGAACTGGCCCGTGACCACGACCACGATAGATGCTCAATTCCTTCAACACGGCTTCGATCCGGGCGTCGCAGGCAGATGCCTTCTCGTGGTAAGCGTCGTAGAGGGAGAGTGCTTGCTCGAGCGCAAACAGATGCTCAGCGCGGTAGCTTCCGGTGAGCGCCTTCGCGATCGTCTCAGCACTTGAGTGGCAACTGTAATGGCGCAAGCACGCCAGCGTCTCAGGATCGCGCTCGCCGGCAAGGATCGCGCGAATGATGCGCAGGCCAGTCGCGCCCGTGATGTCGGCCACAACGTGGTGGAGTTGAAGATTCATCTCGGTCAATGCTTTTTGCATATGCTGGATGTGTGAGGCGGCGTACTCCAGCAGACGCTCGCGCTGACGCACGTAGGCTCGCAGCTCCGCAATCTGCCCTTTGGGCCGAAAGCTCGCCCGCAGCAATCCGAACGAATGGAGCCGCTGCAGCCATTGCGCATCGCTGACATCGGTCTTGCGCCCCGGCACGTGCTTGGCATCGCGCGCGTTGACAAGAAACACGGCAAATCCTCGTGCATCGAGAAGCTCAAAGATCGGAATCCAGTAGACGCTGGTTGATTCCATGACGACGGTCTCGACTCTGCATTCCACAAACCAGTTTACCAGTTGATCGAGATCAGCCGTGAAGGTGCCAAAACTGCGTACTGGCTCAAGTGCGTGATCAGCTCCTACGCAGCCATGTGCATAGTCGCACCAACATCGATGGCAGCCGCGTTCGGGTGCACCATGGGCATGGTACGGTCGACCGTGGACTTCGATCTGTTGCGGTTCATCTCCAATCCTCCTGCTGACAGAGCGGAAGGGCTGAGCTGCGCAATTGATCAGATTCCTAAACGGGATCGCCTTTGCGGCGTCACCACTCTCAAGTCCGCAACAGCTCACGGACCAGGTTTTTTGAGGGGGTTAAATGCCACCAAAATCGTATCGGCCGCTCCCTTCCGAACGAAGTCTATCGCCAATCCGTTTCTATCCCACAGGGGGCGTGCAGCGCCGAGATCAGTTTTTTTAACTAACAATTCGCACAATAGCACCTCTCCCCTCCGAATCGAGCCGTTCCTGGCTCTGTTGTGCCCAGACAGGGAAACTGATGGAAAAGAGGCTTGATCGGCGCAGACACGTACTCAAGCCGGCGACGATTTCGTTCGGCGGTGGCGGTGGAATCAGCTGCGCGGTCCGCAATCTGTCAGCCAGTGGGGCGCTTCTGGAGGTGACGTCCCCACTCGGTTTTCCTGATCAGTTTATTCTCCATTTGGAGCCATTCTACCCGTCGATGCCGCGTGATCTGGCGCAAGGAGAAGCGGGTCGGGGTCAGCTTCGAGCTGTAGCGGTCCGCGAGCGGCATGGCGCAAGCCGCGCCACGTCCAAGCTTCGCGAACCGCCTACATCTTCATTTTCGAATGATCCATTCCCTTCATTCCGTCTTGTTTCATACCTTTCATGTCACCTGATTGTTTGCTCGACGGCTTTTTGCTCGCGGCGGATTTCTTTGCCTTTACCTCCACCAGAACAGAATGCGCGCTTGCGGCCCCGCTCAGCGGAAGCGCGGAGCTCGACTGCACGGGGCCCAACAAGATCGCGGCGACAGCCAGCGCTGACAAATACACTTTCATTCTCAATCTCCTCCTCAACAAAGTTTGGCACAGGGAAGAACCTGCAACATTGCCCAAAGTTCCCGACGCGCACCAGCCAGTCAAGGCGGGTCCGGTGCCATCCACCAGACATGTGGGGTGGTACGAACTAATCAGGAACGTTAGCCAGTTTGTTAATATCGTCCGCGTCTTGCGAGCTCTTAAGGAGCTTGCCCACCATTTCGTAGGTTCGGGTGATCTCCAATAGCCGGCTCATTTCGCGCGTGCTTTCCACGTTCGATTTCTCGACCGCGCCACTGACAAGACTTATTTTTCCTGCAGCAAGGTCGGTAGGCGGCTGGTCCGATCTGAGGAGACTTGATCCAGCCGGCCGCAACAGCTCCGGCCGGGCAAAGCTCACCAGCCGCAGCTGACCGATGCTGCCTCGTCGTGTGCTGACCACACCATCAGGCGAAATGCTGATCTCGCCCTCATTCAGGGGCACCTGTAGGGGTCCATTCTTGCCGAGAACGGGCTCTCCGTCCAATGTCAGGATGCGTCCGTTAGCATCAAGCGTCAGCGCCCCGTTGCGTGTGTAGCGCTCGCCCTGGGCGGTCTGTATCACCAAATAGCCTTCCCCGGCGATCGCGACATCAAGCGGATTGTCCGTCCGCTCAATTGCGCCTTGTGAGACGCTCGTGAATTGAAAGCGCGAGTCGGTCAGCGAAAGGGGGCGCTCGCGTTGGCCCGCTTCATCGACGCCTTTTTCGGGTTTAAGGTATTCCCGAAACGAAAGCTCGCGGGCGCGAAATCCGGTGGTGTTCGCGTTGGCCACGTTCTGGGCCGTCACATCCAGTTTGCGCTGCAGCGCAATCAAGCGCGACAGGTGGATCAGGGTCGTCTCACCCAACGTCAGCCTCCGGTCGCGAATCAACGAAAAGGAAAAAGAGGGTTCAGGCCTCGTATCGCAAGCATTGCGTCAGGCGTCGACCCGCTGGCGGACGTCGAATGCCATAGGTGCCACCGAAACATTAACGGATCGTTAACCAAATGTTTGCTATGCCCGACACGCAACGTTTTCTTAGCGTTTCTTAAGGGGCGCGGATGACCGGACCTGAAGTCCTCGATGCCGCTGGTGACGCGCTCATGACCGTGGTGTGGGTGTCGGCGCCGTTAATGATCATCGGGCAGTGGTTGGCGTTCTCGTCTCCCTGTTCCAGGCGCTTACCCAGATCCAGGAGCAGACGCTAATCTATGTTCCCAAAATCATCGCAACATTCCTGACACTGCTGATCGCATTCCCGTTCATGTCGGATCTTATCCATCGCCAGTTTGGCCGCATGTTGATTCAAATCGTGGCGGCGGCAAACTGACTGAACCCGGCGCAGCAGGGGCTGGACCGCGCTGATCGTCATGCCAGCTGCGTCAGCGCACGGACATGCCCATGCCCAGCCCTCCCGCACAGTCCTTGCCGAGTCCTACCTGGCTGAGAGCGTTAGAGCAGATCAGCTTGATGGTCGATGGCCTATCCTTCAAGGCCGCTCACCTTTTAGTCTCCCAGAAGGCCTGCCGGTGGAACGGGCAAACTTCCCCACCCTGCGACATTAGCAGCCAGCAAAGGCGTCAACTCGCCTGCGAGCCGCACCGAGCATGGATCGAGCAGCAGGTTCGTCTGAAGCGGAACGGGCGGGCGATCTATCAGGACCTGGTGGATCAATTTTGTTTGTTGCGAGCTACGAGAGCGTGAAGCGTTTTGCGCGGAGTTTGCGGCGAGAGGCTCCCCACCAATTTGACCCCTGGAATTTCTCCCTGGCGAGGAGGCTCAGGTCGATTACGGCGAAGGCGCGTTGACGCTGGACCCGCGGACCGGGCGGTATCGTCGGCCGCCGAGTGCGGCATAGTGCTGTTTCGACCAGGGTATAGACGGCGGCGGCGCGATGGCCGCCAGCGTCTGAGCCGGCGAAGGTCCAATTCCGTCTTCCGATTGCCAAGCCACGCAAAGCTCGTTCGGCAGCGTTGTTCGAGAGGCAGACGCGGCCATCGTCGAGGAAGCGGGTTTACGCTGCCCAGCGAGAAGGTAGTTGATCGCCAAGGCTCGATGTTGGGAGCGAGCCGCTGGTCCGCACCCTCCCGACCGTGCTCAATCGCTCCCGGCCTAAAAACCGATGGCTCAGTTCGCGATAGGGCAGACACCGAGGTTTCTAAGTTTGCCCAGTGTCGATAAGATCGTGCTTTATCTGCAAAGGATCCTTGACGGAGCGTGCCCCGGCCATCCTGAATTGCGGCCGTTTTTCTTAGGCCGCTGCCTTAACCTCTAAGTCCTCCAGGTATTTAAGGCTGATGGGGCGCCCTGGCTTGGCCACGAAGCTGCAACTCTTCGGAACTTCGCGCCAATTCTCTTTGTATCCGTCGACAGGCTCCGATGCCAACACGAGGTTGGCCGAGGTTTCACGATAGTATAGGCTCGGTGGCCTGTTGTCACTGGCCCAACGAAGTCCAAAAACCGTCTGACCATCGGTGACAGCTGCGGTAAAGCGGAGTGGCGCTGCGATGCCAGCGTCGATCATTAGACCATGCACCGCGCGCAGCGTCCGCACCATAGCAGCGATAGGATCGTTACTTAGTCCGTTTGCCAAAGCGGCAAGAAAGATCGCCTCCGAGTCGCTGCTGCCTATACGCGAACCGTAGAGGCGATCGGGGATCATTGCCTCCATGTCACGCTTGATTTGTGGATATCCGCCGACCTGCCCGTTATGCATGAATAACCAGTTGTCGTGAGCGAATGGATGACAATTGGCCCGTGTCGTCGAAGCGCCTGTCGATGCTCGAATATGGGCGAAGAATAATCGCGACCGGATATGATGGCAGAGCGCTTGTAGATTCTCATCAGACCAGGCGGGGCCCGCCTCGCGGTACAGAGCAGCTTGTGGTCGCTCGCCGTACCAGCTAAGGCCAAAGCCATCACCATTGGTCCCGGTCTTGCCTTCTTCAGCAAAAAGGGATTGGCGCACAAGGGAGTGGCTTGCCGCGCAAACCAGATCGGACAGAAAAATCGGCTCGCCTCGATAGGCAAGGAAACGGCACATGATGAGCCCCCCGCGGCGCCAATGCCGATGATCCGATAGTGATTAAACGTGGTTAACGGACGGTTAATCAGCCGAGCCGCGCCTGGTTGCGGCGACAGCGCGGCGATACAGCTTGTCGCGTTCTCTATTGGTGACTTGGCGAAGAGCCTTCGCGGCGACCCGACCGGCCAGAGCCACGATTACAAGCGGCATGGCACGACAACGCTGTTTGCGGCCTCGAAGTCGCCACCGGAAAGATCAATTCAAAACTGCGGCGCCGCGTACGGGAACATCCACGAAGCGTGTGGTATAGCGGTCATCAGCGAACCGCGGAGAATGCCCTATGTTTCGATTGTTAAACCTTGTAGCTCTGCTCGTTGCAATCGGCGCTGCATCATCCGCACTCGCTGGCTCCAAACGCGCCGGAAATGGCCGTGATCAGTCGGGACATCGCCATGAGATGGAAAGCTTTTCTGCCGGACAGCCAGGCGACGCAAAGAGGCCCGCGCGCGTCATTCAAGTG
>Ga0307492_10001096_pt1 | contig 11234 bp, 9 predicted proteins | sample SI3LmetaG_FD_202365 | JGI IMG/M metagenome (GOLD analysis project Ga0307492, IMG submission 202365) | Sea-ice brine microbial communities from Beaufort Sea near Barrow, Alaska, United States - SI3L | ecosystem: Environmental > Aquatic > Marine > Coastal | place: USA: Alaska | collected 2017-05-06
GCCAATGCGGTCACGGTAAATTTACACCACTCATTAATTAAATTACCTGATGCTAACTATCAAAGCAGAGTTTTTCATCCGCAAAGTGGTTATTGGGCTGAATCTTATGCAGATTATGCGAGTGATATTGACCAATCGTTAATTGTTCGTAATATTTCGCGACATCGATTAAAGAAAAAAACACCGCTTGCAAAAATGAGTGAGGCGGTTGAGCCCATTATTTATTATTTGGATGCAGGTGTACCAGAGCCTATTAAAAGTGCTTTACTAGAAGGTGCCAGTTGGTGGGATCAAGCGTTTACGGCTATTGGCTATAAAAATGCCTTTCAAGTAAAAATGATGCCAGCAGATGCAGACCCAATGGATGTTCGCTACAATGTCATCCAATGGGTGCATAGAGCTACCCGTGGTTGGTCTTACGGCTCTTCAGTGATTGACCCTCGCAGTGGCGAAATTTTAAAAGGTCATGTCACTTTAGGCTCTTTACGAGTGCGCCAAGATTATTTAATTGCTTTAGGCCTAACATCCCCATTTAAAAAAAGAAATACCGATACCAGTGAAATGAAAGAGATGGCGTTAGCGCGTATTCGACAGTTATCTGCTCATGAAGTTGGTCATACTCTTGGTATTGCTCATAACTTTTCTGCCAGTATTAATAACCGAGCGTCAGTAATGGATTACCCTCATCCATTAATTACGCTAAAAAATGGTCAGATTGATTTAAGCAACGCCTATGCAAAAGATATTGGCCTTTGGGATAAATTAGTTGTCGACTATGGTTATGCGGATATCCCCACAGAACAAGAAAGTGATTATTTAGCTAATGTTATTCAGCAGGCAAAAAAGCAAGGTTTAGCTTATATGTCTGACCCCGATGCGAGAGCGGCATCAAGCAGTAATAATAATGCGCATTTATGGGACAATGGTAACAATGCCAGTGCAGAATTAATGCGTGTGTTAACGGTGAGAAAAAAAGCGCTGAACGATTTTGGTATTAACTCTATTGCCTTTGGTACACCGCTATCAGAGTTAGAACAAGTACTTGTGCCCATTTATAATTTTCATCGTTTCCAAGTTGCGGCAACAGCAAAAATGATCGGTGGCTTAAATTATAGTTATGAAGTAAAAGGTGAGAGCGATATATTAGGTGTAACAGTAGTTTCTGCACAACAACAAAACCAAGCATTAGCTGCATTGTTAACAACACTCGACACTGAGGTGTTAACTTTATCATCCGATATTATCAATTTAATTCCGCCCAAAGCTTATGGTTACTCAAGAAATCGAGAAAGTTTTACCTCTAATACCGGTGTGGCTTTTGACCCGGTAACGGCAGCAGAAGCTAGTGCAAAACACACCTTGACCTTATTACTGAATAATAAAAGGTTAGCTAGAGTTCAACAACAATCTGCGATGAATCATAAAATAAAAAATGTCGCTGAAATTGTTGCTGATCTGCTCAGTCGTACTATTTATCAAAAAGCAGAAAAAGGTTTAGCTTTATTAATTCAACAAAGAGTTAACCAGCAAGTCGTTGCGCATTTAATTGCTCTATGGCAGCACAAAGAGGTGGTACCAGAAGTGCGTGCTGAAATTTACCTGACTTTAGATAATTTGATGCAATGGCTTGATGATAATTTTGATACTCGAAAATATAGCGCGTTTAACGCACAGTTTAAAATGTTAGAACAACAAATTGAGTTTAGTTTAGACAATGGCAAACAAGTGACTCCGCCGACAAAAATCGAGCTCCCTCCGGGCTCGCCTATTGGTTAATTAACAATATCATGAATAATTCACACCATCATAACGCTGAAGGGGTTTCTGTAAAGCTACTTTTACCTTTATTGGCATCCATACTCGCCATATCACCTTTGGCTATTGATATGTATCTACCGGCCATGCCTATCATGGCCAATGAACTCGGTACAGATATGCCTATGGTACAAAACTCCTTGAGCATCTATCTATTAGGTTATGCACTTGGGCTTTTGTTTTTTGGGCCATTGGCCGATCAACACAGTCGAAGATTATTAGTTTTTATAGGTATTGGTGGCTTTGTTGTGGTTAGTTTGCTTTTACCTTTTTGTGAAAACATCGAACAGTTTTTAACTCTTCGATTTGTCCAGGCATTTATTAGCAGTGCAGCTACCGTTATTGTGCCCGGAACTATTAGAGAATATTACGGTAAAAATATGGCGAAGGGGTTTTCTTACGTCAGTATGATCATGATGGTTGCCCCGATGATCGCACCCACTATTGGTGCATTGTTATTAGTCTTACATAGCTGGCACCTCATTTTTTATGTGTTAGCCACTTATAGTTTACTGGTCTTAATATTGGTGATTAAATACTTACCCGAGGCTAAAAACGTTGAAAAACGTCAATCAATGAGTTTTATCACTCGCTATAAAATTGTACTAACGCATCAAAAAGCGCGGTTAGACTTGATCAGCTCTATGATGATATCTCTCGCTTTTTTTTCCTACATCACCGCTATCCCTTTTGTTTATCTAACCGTATTTGGTACCTCTGAATTTACTTTTAGTGTGTTATTCGCCATTAATGTTATTGCGTTAATGACCGCTCATTTTATTAATACCAAGTTAGTGGTTCGTAAAGGGTCTAGAGTGATGCTCTCTTATGGTTTAGTGTTAAGTGTTTTGGCTGCAACTGCTTTAGTGATGGCGAGCTATTGGCAATTGCCGCTCATTTTTACTCTACTGAGCGTGATCCCTTTAATGGGCAGTATTTCAATGATTGCTGTTAATGCCGACTCATTAGTTCTAGTCGAGTTTGCCGAGCAATCAGGTACTGCTACCGCTGTTATTGGTACCCTAAGGTTTGGTGTGGGCGCATTAGCGGGGCCTATTCTCGCGGTATTTTACGACGGCAGTGCCTTACCTTTTGCTTTGCTAATGTGGTGCTCAGTTTTAGTGGTATTATTATGTCAAATTATGATAAAAGTTAAATAACTGATTGAATTTATCAACAGGAAATATAATGAAAAAAATAGCAGTGATTCTTAGTGGCTCTGGCGTCTATGATGGCACAGAAATTCAGGAGGCAGTATTAACCCTATTGGCTATCGATCAATGTGGTGCCAGTTACCGCTGCTTTGCGCCAAATATTAATCAACATCATGTGATTAATCATTTAACGGGCGCAGTTAGTGACAATGAAACTCGGAATGTGTTGGTGGAGTCTGCTCGTATTGCTCGAGGAGATGTTGAAGATATCAGTGAATTTTATATTGATGAATGGGATGCGTTAATTGTACCAGGAGGTTTTGGTGCAGCTAAAAACTTATCAGACTTTGCTTTAAGAGGCAGTGATTGTCAGGTCAATGAACAAGTACTAACAATGTGCCAAGCATTTGCTCAAGCCAACAAACCTGCCGGTTATATGTGTATTGCATCAGCCATGTTACCACTTATCTATCCAGAGGGTATAAAGGGTACCATTGGTAATGATGCAGCAACAGCCGCGTCTATTGTTGACATGGGGATGGAGCATGTGGCAGTGGATGTTAAGGGGGTGATTATTGATAAAGACAATCAAGTGGTTTCAACACCGGCTTATATGTTGGCAACCTCGATAAATGAAGCCGCTACTGGTATAACTCGCTTGGTTAAAACGGTTATTGCCATGAGCTAGGAACGTTAACTTGTTAGCCTTGCTTGGCGTTTTTTTCTTCCGCTAATTGTCTTCGCTTAGCTTGGGCTATGCGCCACTTTTGTAGTTCGGCGTAATAATAATCCCAGACACATGGATTACAAGCACCGCCGCCACAACAGTCATCATCAGCAGGTGGGTAAGGCTTTTCTACAACATCTGTCATTTTGGTACTTATTGAAAATAATAAATGAATATTGTAATGATATTACTCCCTTTTCAACAACATATTTTTTTATTCGGGTGTCATCTGCGCTCATGGCTAAATTTTCTAACAAAGAACCTTTTAGGTTCGGCTAATCTAAGTTGAAGTTAAGTGTAAGCAATATATAAAAAAGCCCCGCAAAAGCGAGGCCTGATAAATCGAGGACCTAGTGAGTTATATTAACTATTATCGTCGAGTTTCTTCTCTAAATAGTGAATATTAGCGCCACCATTGATAAAACCTTTGTCGTTTAAAATGTCTTTATGCAAGGCAATATTGGTTTTAATACCATCAATGACTAACTCGTTTAATGCATTACGCATACGCGCCATCGCGACATCACGATTATCACCCCAAGTGATCAATTTTCCGATCATAGAGTCATAATGAGGCGGCACTGTATAGTCAGCATAAATATGAGAGTCCCAACGAACCCCTAACCCCCCCGGCGGATGAAAACGCGTAATTTTACCCGGCGAAGGAATAAAGGTACGTGGGTCTTCAGCATTAATACGACATTCAATAGAGTGACCTGAGACTTTAATGTCTGCTTGAGTGTATGATAAGGGTTGACCCGCAGCAATACGTAATTGCTCCTTGATTAAATCAACACCAGTGATCATTTCGGTTACCGGGTGCTCAACTTGGATACGGGTATTCATTTCAATGAAATAGAACTCACCATTCTCATACAAAAATTCAAATGTTCCTGCGCCACGGTAGTTAATATCAATACAGGCTTTACAACAACGTTCACCAATTTTAGCGCGCATTTCCGGGGTAATACCTGGCGCAGGCGCTTCTTCGACTACTTTTTGATGACGACGTTGCATTGAACAATCACGTTCACCTAAGTGAATTGCAGCGCCTTGTCCATCTGCCATGATTTGAATTTCAACATGACGAGGGTTCTCAAGGAATTTCTCCATGTAAACCATGTCATTTTTGAATATAGTACCGGCTTCTCTTTTCGTTAACGCGATAGAGTCTGTCAATTCTTCTTCAGAACGCACAACACGCATACCACGGCCACCACCGCCACCAGCCGCTTTAACTATAATAGGATAACCAATGCGTTTAGCGTGGGCTTTATTTGCTGCTTCATCGTCATTTAGTGGTCCATCCGAACCAGGAACACAAGGCACACCCGCTACTTTCATTGCTCTGATAGCCGCAACTTTATCACCCATGATGCGAATACTTTCTGCTTTTGGACCGATAAAGGCAAAACCAGATTGTTCTACTTGTTCGGCAAAATCAGCATTTTCTGCTAAAAAGCCATAGCCAGGATGAATAGCCACGGCATTCGTTACTTCTGCTGCCGTTATTATTGCAGGAATATTCAGGTAACTTTCAGGAGCCGATGCCTTACCAATACAAATAGTTTCATCAGCTAAAAGCACATGCTTTAAGCTTCGGTCGGCAGTAGAATGTACGGCAACAGTTTTAATACCCAGCTCTTTACATGCACGTAATATTCTTAGTGCAATTTCGCCTCTGTTGGCGATAACAACTTTATCTAACATGGAATAACCCTTTTTGGTTGGGCTTATTCAATGATGAATAGCGGTTGATCAAATTCGATAGCATCTTCGTTTTGTACTAAAATGGCCTTAATAACACCAGATTTGTCTGCTTCGATTTGGTTCATCATTTTCATCGCCTCAATAATGCATAAAGTATCACCGGCATTAACGTGTTTACCAACTTCAACAAATACAGGTGAGTCAGGTGAGGCAGACGCATAAAAAGTACCTACCATTGGCGAGCGAACTTCATGACCTAACACAACAGGCTCTGCGGTTTCTTTTGCAACGGCAGGGGCGGCCACTAAAGCCGGAGCAGCAGCAGGAGCCATAACAGGAGCTGAGGTCATCACGGCACCTCGGCATATTCTTACTGACTCTTCACCTTCAGATATTTCAAGTTCATTGATACCTGACTCTTGTACTAATTCGATAAGTTTTTTAATTTTACGAATATCCATTTGAACACCTTAATTTTTGTTAATGATAGGTCTATTTATTTGCAGTTTAATCACATAAATAAACCGTGTTATTGCTAGTAGTTAACTTCAATAAATTAACTGTTGTTTTCAGTGATAAAACGTTAATCGATGAGACTGAGCGCTTTATTAAAAGTCTTGTTATTGCTTTTCTTTAAGAAAATCATAAGCAGCCTCTAAGGCGAAGTCATAACCTTGACTACCTAATCCACATATAACGCCAACAGCAATATCGGACAAGTAGGAGTGCTGCCTAAAAGCTTCTCTTGCATGTACATTGGATAAATGCACTTCAATAAATGGAATGTTAACCGAGAGTAAGGCATCACGTAACGCTACACTAGTATGGGTAAAAGCCGCAGGATTGATAATAATAAAATCGATACTTTCAAATGACTGATGTATCTTTTCAATCAGTTGAGCTTCAGCATTCGATTGCAAATGCTGGAGTTCAATCGCTACTTTTTGAGCTTTTACCGACAGTTTGTCGATAATCTGCACTAACGTCTTTGAACCATATATTTCAGGCTCGCGTTTACCTAACATATTTAAGTTAGGGCCATTTAGGACTAAAATTCTAAACTTTGCACTCATCTTCGGGAAACGTACCTTTATTTTTTGTTATTTACAATCTTTACACAAAATACATAGGCTGGGAATGAAAAACAACAAAAAAGGTGGTATTTTTTTTAAATATGCGACTATTGTCGTGTTTTCGACGAATATAGCTGCAAACACTGGTCTTATCAGTTGGTTTAAGTCTACAACTACCAGAAAGAAGTATTTGATATACTATATATTAAATTGGTGTATAGTAATTTGGTTTTCTTCGTCTAATACTTACATTTTTTATGGGTATTAATAATGCTTCTCAGTTACTTAGACTCATATTGAGTGATAGGTTGCTGTGCTTTTTTATTAACAAGAATGCGATTATCAAAAATTTACTTATCAGTCTTATTATTAGTACTGGCATTTGTATCAGCATATTCATTAGTCCAGCGACTTATAGTGCCCAAATTATAGCTAATGCAAATGTGACCGTTTTGACTCAGTCGCAATTGCGCCGAATTTTTTCGATGCGCCAACGGTATTGGTCAGATAAACAAAAAATTGTAGTTTTTGTTCTACCCAGCGCGCACCCCCTCCATCAACGTTTTAGTAAAAAGGACTTGGGGATATTTCCTTATAAACTGGATCGAATTTGGGCTAAGTTAACTTATTCAGGTTTAGGTACTGCACCGATAGTTGTTCAGTCTCGTCAAGCGCTGATCAATGCGGTAATGAGTACTGCCGGTGCTATTGGTTATGCCGAAGATATTACTGAAATGAAGGAGATATATGTTATTACAATCAAAGACTAGGATAATGCTGAAAATTTTAGTCTGCGCCCAACTTTTAATGTTAACCACTGACCTTTGCGCTGAGGAAGAAATTGACCCTGATTTACAAATCCATGGATTTATTGCGCAGGGCATTGTCAAAGCTGATGGCAGTAATTTTGTTAATGATGATGGTGAACTTTCTATTGAATTAACCGAAGTGGGCCTAAATGGCTCTTATCAGTTGACTTCGTCTGTTCGTTTAACGGGCCAAGTGACCTATTTAGAGGGTGGTAATCGCTATAACGATGGTATTAGGATCGATTATGCTTTGTTAGATTGGTCGGTATACCACACCGACAATTGGCAAATTAATCTTTATGCCGGGCGCTTTAAAAATTATCATTGGTTATATTCAGGGACACGAAATGTGCCTTTTACTCGTCCAAGCATTATTTTACCCCAGTCAATGTACCATGATGGCTTTCGAGATACAGCGCTTGGAGGGAATGGTGGTGATTTGAAAATCAGTTACAGCTCTGATACCTCAGGCAATTTTGATTTTAATCTTAGCTCAGGCGCCATACCGTTATCTAAAGCGCAAACTCAGCTGGTATTTAGTGAACTAGCTTTAGGAAGACTGAAACACCTCGATGGTTTGCAGACCAGTTTATATTGGCAGCCTGCCTTTTCTTCATGGAGATTTGGCCTGGCTTTTTTAGACACCAGTTTTGAATACGTGGCCGCTGAAGAGGGTGATATATTTTTAGATGCCACACTTAAATTGCAGCACTCTACTGTTAATGCCTTGTATGAAGGTGAAAAATGGGAGTTTGCTGTTGAAGCTTTTCAAGGGCGCATTAATTTAAAGGGTTTTTATTTGGACAGTTATCATCAAGAGAAACCTGGACAAGGTTACTATGCCCAATTTCGCTATAAAATAGAGAATAGTCTGACTTTGCTGGCAAGGTATGAAAAGTATTATGCCGACAAAGAAGATAAAAATGGCCAAAATTTGCAGCAAACGACAGGAGGCCTTGTACCAAGCTATTTTGGTTATCAACATGATATCACTTTAGGCTTTTCTTACGACATTGCTGAAGCATTTCGTTTGCAATTTGAATATCACAATTTTGAAGGTGTTGCTCGATTAACACCTGTGGCTGCTCCTAATGTAGCACTCAATAACAGTAAACACTGGAATTTATGGGCTATTCAATTAATGTATTGGTTTTAGGGCGGAGTTGGTGATGAGAAAAATATTTATTAGCGTACCCTACAAGTTATTGGCTTTAATTGTTATAACCCTCTTAACTATCAGTATCGGCTTTTCATCGATGTCACTGTGGAAGTTGCAAGAAGATTTTACCCAATTCCAGCAAGATACTTTAGTTCAAGGGCAATCACAGTTAACATTGCATAATGAAATGTTACGTTCCAAATTACGCGTCTGGTTAGAATCATTTACTGATATTATTGAGCTCAACGAACAAGATGATTTTGATGCTTTAATCAAAGGATTAAATGAGCAATTTGATACATTGCAGCTTAATTTAAATGTTGTCAATGTTTGGTTATTGAACGACAAACTTCAACCTCTTTTTATCACTACAACCGTGCCCGATTATGTAAAGATGAATGCCGTTAAAGCATTCACTCAGCAAAAACCTCAAGATGAATTGCATTGCCAAGAAACTTGCCAACAATTGATCAGTATTCCCTTAATGAATAACAAGGGCGAGCTTGCTATTGTGGCAATAAGCGCTTCGCTAGTTGACATGCTTTATGCTATTCAACGTTCATCAAAGAGCGATGTCGCTATTGTTAGTTTTGAGAGTGATAGCCACACCGGTTTGAAAAAACCTAAGATCATTTCCGCTTCTAACCCAAGTTTAGTTAAGGCTATTTTTAAGCATTCACCTGAAATAATTAGTGTTGAACACATTAACCGCAATGGTCTTCACATTAATTTTACGTCATCTCATTATGTGTTAAATTTAATCCCTTTAGCTAAATATAATCGTCAGTATTATTTGGCCTTGGTTGACGATATTACACCATTTAAAACCGCCAGTAATCAATACCTTCAGCAGTTTATTATTGCGGTGTTTATCATTTTTATAAGCTTAGCGACACTGGTTTATTTTATCGCTAGCCCATTTACAAAAAAACTATTAAGGTTATCTAACGCACTGCCATTGTTAGCCAAAAAAGACTTTCATCGCTTTCGTCTAGCCAAGTTAAAGAGTGATAGGTTTTTTTCTGATGAATTAGATGTGTTAACGGATGCAGCCATAGAATTAAGTGACGAACTTGAACAGCTCAATATAGCCATTGATAAAAAAACCAAAGAATTAGAAAAGATAGCGATGTACGATATATTAACGGGTCTCCCCAATCGTAATATGCTTAATGTTCAATTGCGCAATGCAATTGCAAAAATACATATAGATAAAAAAGGTATTGCGGTTTTATTTTTGGGCCTTGATGATTTCAAAAAAGTGAACGATAGTCATGGCCATGTTGAAGGTGACCGGTTATTGATAATAGCGGCAGACCGTATTCGTTTGAGCGTTAAAGAGGTTGATTTGGTCTGTCGCTTTGGTGGGGATTTATTTGTAATAGTGTTATCCCAGCTTAACTCTGCTGAGGAGGCTGAAGCTGTTGCAGAGAAAATATTGTTACAATTTAGAGAGCCCATTAATTTATCTTCAAACCTTTTTTATATCTCTACCAGTATTGGTATTGTTTACAGTGACAGTGACAGTGACAGTGACAGTGACAGTGACAGTGACAGCGAACACGCCATGGCTGATAAATTAATTAGTCAAGCTGATATCGCCATGTATGAAGCAAAAGACAATGGTGGCTCTCAGTACTATGTTTATCATGACGATATGTATCAGAAAGTGGCACGCAGGGTTATGCTTGAAGCGGAAGTAAGGCTGGCCCTGGCTAAACAACAATTTAGTTTGAGCTTGCAGCCTCAATTAGAAGCTAAAAGTAAAAAAGTATACGGTTTTGAAGCCTTGTTACGTTGGCATCACCCTGAAAAAGGTATGATTTCTCCGGATGATTTTATTCCTATTTTAGAAAACTCTGAACATATGATTAGTCTAGGATATTGGGTAATTCGTCGTTGTTTTGAGTTGATTATTGATCTGCGTGAATATGGCCTTAACAATGCGCGTATTGCCATTAACCTTTCAGCAATACAATTTACAGACCCTCAATTAATTCAATATTTGCAACAATTATTAGCCGAATTTGATTTGAATGCTCAGCATTTTGAATTAGAAATAACAGAACAAACCTTAGTGACAAATATAGAGCAAGCAATTCAAGTAATGGATACTTTAAAAAGTATTGGCTTTACTTTTGCGATTGATGATTTTGGTACCGGTTATTCTTCTTTGTCCTATTTAAAGAAAATGCCGATTGATGTAATAAAAATAGATAAAAGCTTTATTGCGGGTATGCTAGAAAACCATGCAGATCATCAAATTATTATGTCAACTATTGCTATGGTGAAAAATCTAGGGCTGACAGTTATCGCTGAAGGGGTAGAAACTAGTGCTCAATTAAAGCGTTTAACTGACAATAACTGTGATCTCATTCAAGGATATTATTTTTCTAAACCGATTCCTGAAAGTGAAATATTCACGTTTATTGATGAAAATATCAGAGAAGGTTATTGGAAAACAAAAAGTAACTATTATATCAATTATTTCCATGGTAAAAAATTTAGTGCGGACAGTTATCGCTAAAGGAGGAGAAAGTAGCGCTCAAGGACAGCGTTCTAATGCAAGAATATTACTTGTCTAAACCGATTATAAGAGTCAAATAGTAACGCTTATTGATCAGAATAACAGTAGGGTTGTTGGCAAACGAAAAGTAACGAAGCAAATAACGCAGCTTCACTTGAGTCGAATAAGATGGTGTTAGCTACTAAATATTCGCCTTTTGTCTGTCAATACTTGAGATAAATTTAAATCAATAACGACACCAGACAAGGTTAAAATATAGC
>Ga0307492_10001097_pt1 | contig 11220 bp, 9 predicted proteins | sample SI3LmetaG_FD_202365 | JGI IMG/M metagenome (GOLD analysis project Ga0307492, IMG submission 202365) | Sea-ice brine microbial communities from Beaufort Sea near Barrow, Alaska, United States - SI3L | ecosystem: Environmental > Aquatic > Marine > Coastal | place: USA: Alaska | collected 2017-05-06
CCACCTATCAAGTTAAAAAGTTAATTTTATCCTATCCTCCTGGGCGATTGTCTGAAGACACTGTTTCAGAGTTGATGTTCATTACTAAACGAACATTGGCGAGGCGTTTAATAAAAGAAGGAACCGGATTTCGACAAATAAAAGAAAAAATCATGGCTGAGCAGGCAGTTAATTATTTACGTGATACGGAACTGTCTGTCGAATCGATTGCGGGATTATTGAATTATCATGACAGTGCAAACTTTCGACGTGCGTTTAAGCGTTGGTATCACTGCCCACCAAATGAATACCGTGAACAACTCAAATCAACGTCTATTGAGTAGACAGTGAATAACTTTTTTATACTTGGGCTGCATCTTAATATCTATGAAAATCAATAGTTAGGAAATATGATAATGAAAACGGTATTAATTATTGGCGGAGGACACGCAGCGGCTGCAGCAGTTGTTGCATTACGAAACAGTAAATGGGATGGCAAAATCGTGATGATCAGCGATGAATCTGACCTACCTTATCAACGACCACCGCTTTCAAAGGGTTATTTGTTAGGCAGCATTAACGAACAGCAGTTACCCATTAAGAATCGAGCTTTGTACCATAAACTTAATTGCGAACTTAAGTTAGGCATGTCGGTTATACACATTGACCGGAATTGTAAAAGACTGACCACGAAGAACGGCGAGTATATTAATTACGACCACTTGATAATTGCTACGGGCACAAGCGCCAGAAAGTTAAGCGTTCCTGGTGCTGACTTAGAATGTGTACATTATTTACGTACTTTGGCAGATGCAAAACGTATCAAGCAATATATAGCACCCAAGACTAAATTATTGATAGTAGGCGCGGGGTATATAGGTCTAGAAATTGCTGCTTCTGCCACTAAAATTGACGCTAATGTGGTGGTTTTAGAAACTCAAGAACGCGTTCTTTCAAGAGTGACCAATCCCTACATGTCCGAGTTTTATCAAACGTTACATGCTGCTAATGGTGTTGATATTAAGCTAAATACGGAATTAAATGAGTTAAGGCGAACAACAACAGGATTTCAAGCGCAGTTAAATAATGGTGAACTACTCCATTTTGACTTAGCCGTTGTGGGCATCGGTGTGCAGCCTAATCAGGCTTTAGCCGAGGAAGCCGGACTCGAATGTAACAATGGTATTGTGGTCGACTCGACAACTCGTACCAAAGACCCTTCAATTTATGCCATTGGTGATGTGAGTAATCATCCTAATGAATTCTACGCAACTCGATTGCGCTTAGAGTCTGTGCCCAATGCAACCGAACAAGCTAAAACAGCAGCTAAAAACATCTGTGGTATTCACAACGAGTATAATGCGTTCCCATGGTTTTGGTCAGATCAATACGACGTCAAGCTGCAAACCGCTGGATTGTCACAAGGATACGATACGGCGGTACTTCGAGGGGATATGAACACCCGATCTTTTGCTCTTTTCTATCTAAAAGCAGGCAAGCTCATTGCACTTGATGCGATTAACTCACCCCGAGACTTTATAAAGGCTAAACAGCTTATTCCTATAGGATTAAGTATTACCCCAGAACGAATTGAAGATACAGATACAGATTGGTTTTTCTAAGTCTTGAACCTATTGATTTATAAAATCACTCACAAGATGAATGTTGACTGTTAATGTTAACTCACTCATTTTGAGTGTTTAGCTCTCTTACCCATAAGTTACGAAAGCTCACTTGGTTACCGTGATCTTGCAGTTGCAGTGGAGCACATCCGTGAGCTTCATAGCTTGGAGCACCTATCCATTCAGTTTTACCCTGAACTTCAACATGATTTTGCACCAGCACCCCATTATGCATAACAGTAACGTAAGCAGGTTTGCTCAAGCTTGAACCGTCAAAACGCGGGGCAGTATAAATAATATCGTAAGACTGCCATTGACCAGCAGGTCGCATAACATTGACCAAGGGTATACTTTGTTTATAGACACTGGCTGCCTGGCCATTGGCATAGGTTGGGTTGTTATATGAATCTAACACTTGTATTTCGTAACGCTGTTGCAGAAAAATACCACTGTTATTGCGCTGTTGACCTTGAAGACCCTCTACGTCGGTAGGAGTTTTCCATTCCATGTGTAATTGTATATCGCAGAAACTTTGTTTGGTCTTAATATCACCACTACCAGGTTTTACCGTAAAGCTGCCACCTTTTACTGACCAAGACACATCACCACCATCTAAACCTTGCCAGGCACTTAAGTTTTCACCATTAAATAGACTGATCGCGTCTGAAGGCATATTTCCATCAAGTGCTGACACTATAGCTGGCACAGGATCCCAAACTTCACTTTTTTGGGCCATTTTCTCTCGCTGTGCCTGTTCGTCTTGAGCAAGACTATAACTACTAATGGCAGTACTCATGCCTATCAAAAGCCATACACGGCTTATTTTTTTCATCAACAACATTAAGTTAAGTCCTTATTCATAGGATATTTATTGTCAGGCATTTTTCACACTATAAATACTGAGCTTTTATGTAGCCCAAGCTTTATCGCCTTTTTTGTAAGGAAAGTCGCCGTCATATGAGCCAGGAATGGCAACATACCTAAGCACTTTGGTTGCGCCTAGCTCTGATGTGAAAAAGCTAAACAATACTAATTGTTTAATCATTGAAAAGTAGTGCGGCACTGCTGTTCCGTCTTCTCTTTCTTGGGTCTCGGCGGGGGCCATTTTTTTATTATACATATTGGCTTCTTCATCTAAGGATGAAAGCAAGAGTAAACGCTGTTCAGGGGTGAGAAATAAAAAATCCTTGGTATATTGACTCTTAGCCTTTGCCTTTAATGACATGATCCCATCTTTGAAAGCTTTACGTTGAACTGGCGTATAACAATCAGCGAGTAATATGGCTATCACACTGCCAACGTCGGCATCTTTTGCCCCAGGCGTATCAGTACGGGGAATGATGCTTTCGCCCACTTCATTAAAAAACGCGATCTCATCTTTAGAGAAACCGCTATCTTTACTATCAACCATAGGAATTACGGTGTAAGCCAACACATTTGAACCCACAAATGCGGTCCCCGTTGCAGCGGCAATCATCTTTAGTAGTTCACGTCTTTTCATAATCAAAGGTTCACTTTTTTCAGTTCATCTACCGCAAAGCTTGCGGCTCTGGCAGTTAAAGCCATGTAGGTCAAAGAAGGGTTAACACATGATGCAGACGTCATACAGGCACCATCGGTTACAAACACGTTAAGTGCATCCCAAACTTGGTTGTATCCGTTGAGTACCGACGTTTTGGGGTCTCGGCCCATTCGCGCCGTACCCATTTCGTGGATACCCATACCAGGATAATATTCTTTTTCAAATCCTTGAACGTTAGTGAGGCCTGAAGCTTCAAACATATCGATGGCATCCTGCTGCATATCTTTACGCATGCGCAGTTCGTTTTCTCTTATGGAGACATCCATGGCCAATACGGGTAATCCCCACTTATCTGTTTTATTGGGATCCAAATAAATGCGATTGCTATGTTCAGGTAACATCTCACCAAAAGCGGTCATTCCGATTTGCCAAGGTCCAGGTTCACTTATGGCATCTTTCAGGTCGGCACCTATGCCCATTTCAGCCACATCTCGTTTCCACCCTTGGCGACTCGCAGAGCCTTGATAACCAAAACCACGTAAATAATCACGTTTATCATCTCCCCAGTTTCGAAAACGTGGTACATAGAATCCGCTTGGGCGACGTCCATAATAATATTTGTCGTCATACCCCTCAACAGTGGCAGATGCCCCTATCCTGAAATGGTGGTCCATCACATTGTGACCCAACTCGCCACTGCTGCTACCTAAACCGCCCTCCCATACATCTGTGGCCGAATTCATCAGCAACCATGTTGAATTAAAGGATGAAGCGTTTACAAATATAATTTTGCTATTGAATTCAAAACTTTCGTTGGTTTGTGCATCAATGACGATTACGCCTGTTGCGCGCTTTTTATCTTTGTCATACAGAATTTCTTTTACAATCGAAAACGGACGTAGCGTCAAATTACCAGTTTTCACTGCGGCCGGCAATGTGGATGATTGGGTACTAAAAAAACCACCAAAAGGGCAACCTAACCAGCACTTATTGCGGTATTGACAGCTAGTGCGTCCTTGTTCTGGTTTAGGCTCAGTCATGTTTGCAGTGCGACCGGATATTAAGTGACGTGAGCCTTTAAACGCCTTGGTAATCCGTGCTGAAACATCTTTTTCAACACAGTTTAATAACATGGCAGGTTGAAACTCACCGTCTGGCAATACATCCAAACCGTCGCGATTACCACTGATCCCAGCGAAACGCTCAACATAATCGTACCAAGGGGCGACATCTTCATAGCGGATTGGCCAGTCAACGGCAATCCCCTCTTTGGCATTAGCCATAAAGTCCTCGGTGTTTAAGCGATAACTCTGACGACCCCACAATAATGAGCGTCCCCCAACATGATAACCGCGATACCAATCAAAACGTTTTTCTTCAACGTAAGGCGATTCTTTTTCATTGGCCCACATGCCAAAAGTAGCTTCATTTAAAGGGTAGTCACGGCTAAGCACAGGAAAGTCCTTTTTCATTTCTTGGGTAGGCCGACCACGATGTGGATAATTCCACGCTTCCTTGTGCATATTTTTATAATCTTTGACGTGCTCTATATTTTTGCCACGTTCAAGCATTAATACTTTAAGCCCTTTTTCGGTCAACTCTTTTGCAGCCCAACCTCCACTGATGCCAGATCCAACGACTATTGCGTCATAATAATTATTCGCCACTTTTAAATCCCTCTATTTGCTTCATTGAGAATAAGAATGTCATATTCAGACGTCACAAATTTGAATGGCGTTACGTAACGATTCAATTTTGCCAGCCTGGTTATCTGCTGTAGGGATAAATTCCTGAGCCAAGAAGCCGCTAAAACCCGTCTCACGTATTACTTTGGCAATAGCCGGGTAATACAATTCTTGGGTGTCATCAATTTCGTTCCGTCCGGGTACTCCCGCGGTGTGATAATGACCAAAATATTGGTGATGATTTCTGATAGTACGAATAATATCGCCTTCATTAACTTGCATATGATAGATGTCATATAGCAATTTAAAATTTGGCGAATCCAATGTTTGGCACAAATCCACTCCCCAATCTGAGGTGTCGGCCATGTAATCTGGATGATCAATTTTGCTATTAAATAACTCCATTTGTATCACTACGCCTTTTTGTTCGGCGTGAGGTAATATCCGTTGCAGACCCTTTACCGCATTTTTAAGTCCCACTTCTTTTGCCATGCCTCTGGCATTTCCACTAAAGCAAACTAAGTTGGTGTATCCAGCAGCGGCGACCAGATCAATATGCTGGGTGTAGCGTTCAACTAATTCGTCATGAAACTGTGGATGGATCCAGCCATCAACTAAATTGATTTCGGCACCGTTGCACATAGACGAATCGATGCCATAACGTTTAAGTACCGGCCAGTCTTTTGGGCCAACTAAATCGATAGCTGAAAAACCTATTGATTTAACCACCTTACATAATTCTTCGATAGTCAAATCAGCATAGGTCCAACGCGCAACGGAATGATTAATGTGGCCTTTTAGGGCTAATAATTTTGACTCTGATGCGCTTGCAACAACACTAAGAGCGACATTAGTACCTAAAGCCACACCCGTTAGCGCCATACCTTTAAGCAAATTCCGACGAGGATTATTCATTTACGACCACCTTTTTCATTTGAATGCCAGTAATACATTGGCTGATAAAGCAAGAATAAGCCTGGATAGAAATAAGTTATTTTGAACTTATACAAGAATACACAGGATGGGCAATATCAAACCCTCTACTTGCAGCCACGAGAAATCTCACATTTCACCACAATCGTTAGCAACTATTTCTAAACAATACGTAAATGCACTCAATAGTTAACAGTATGTTAATTACTTTAGCGAAAAATTACATACTTGCGGTAAACAAAGATCGGTTTGTAATGCAATAAATTCGGCGTTATCAATGAACTTACAAAACTAAATTTCCCGATTATTAAACTACAATTTAAAATATTCCACATATATAAGAATCAGAACAGATATCTTAGTTATATTTTACTGACTAGAAATGGATTAACTGCACAAGAAATTTAATTTAGCATGCTAATTTGAAAGTTTTAAAGATTCTGATCCAAGATACAGCATTATAATTGTCTCACTTATAGATTAGACGCATAAATACTGGTTGTTGAGACTAACAATGGCTACTGGCGATGTTGCTATTATGATTGTTTTTTAGTGTTGCATGAAACGTTAAAATCGCATTGTTGATGTTATAGCTGTGATTAAACGCTGTTGAAATGAATCTAAACTTGGTCTTTCTTTAAATATTTCTAGGGTGCTTTTTAGTCTTTATGGGAACTATGAATGTGAAATTGTCTATTATTAATGGTTATTAGGTTTGGTATCATTAGGTTTCAAGGGGGCTAGTAATAAATAAAATATCCAGGCTAACCAAGAGACAAAAATAATTAGCAATACCCACGCGACCTTTTCACCTCCTTCAGTGCGATTTGATTTTGCTACTAATATTATGGGTATCAACCAAATCAAAAATAATATTATTACGATTAATAAACCAATCATTAAATAATTCCTTAATCTGAGTCTGATAAAACAATTTAAATATAACGCCTATTTTCGGCCAAATATCCTAAAATTAAAAATACTGAAATAACAGTCAATCCACGATATAAATTTGGCACCCATAAAATAAGCTGTTTTACATAAGGTGTGGCAAACACAACTAACAATCCGTACCCAAAAGCGCAAACCAGTACAAATACAAAAGTGCGGATCACGAAATGGTAAGGGCTGATCATACGTTTAATATGTTTATTAAACACATCCCCATACACCACCAAAATAGTGGCCAAAATCGTTAAGGCGATTTCACTATAATAAGGATGTATCCACTGGCTAAGCTGAGTTAATAGTGACTGTATCCACCCCATCTAAATAAGCTCTCCAAGTTCAGTAAACATATCCAACATTTGTTGTTCATTAAGTACTTTAACGCCTAGCTCCTCAGCTTTTGCTAACTTAGAGCCAGCCTTTTCACCCGCTACTACACAACTAGTTTTAGCAGACACACTTCCTGCTACTTTTGCACCCAAAGATTGAAGCATAGCCTTAGCGGCATTTCTGTCCATTTGTTCTAAAGTACCTGTCAGCACAAAGGTTTGACCTGCAAGAGGTAAAGAATCCACCTCTATCTTGTCAATTTTAGGCCAGTGTATCCCTGCCACTAATAATTCGTCGATTACTTGAACATTATGCTCTTCTGCAAAAAAGTTTACGACGTGCTGAGCCACAATTATGCCTACGTCACTTACTTCTTGTAAGCTTTCAATATCGGCTTTCTTAATCGTTTCCAAATCACAGAAGTACGCAGCTAAGTTTGTCGCTGTGGCTTCGCCCACTTCTCGAATACCTAGTGAATATATAAATTTAGCTAATGTTGTTCGTTTACATTTTTCTAGAGATTTAATCAAATTAGCAGCAGATTTTTCGCCCATCCGATCTAAATTAGAAATTTGCATAAACTCTAACTTAAAAAAATCTGCAGGTGTTTTGACTAATTTTTGGTCGACTAATTGTTCGATAATTTTATCGCCTAAGCCATCAATATCAAACGCTTTGCGTGATGCAAAATGTTTCATTGATTCTTTAAGCTGGGCAGCACAATAAAGGCCGCCGGTACATCTTGCTACGACTTCGTCTTCAAGTTTTTCGATAGCTGAGTCGCAGATTGGACACGTTTCTGGAAACACTATGTCTTGTGCATTTTCGGGACGTTTATCAACAATCACTGACACAACTTGCGGGATTACATCCCCTGCTCGCCTTATGAACACGGTGTCGCCTACTTTTAAACCAAGGCGTTTAATTTCATCTTGGTTATGCAACGTAGCATTAGATACAGTTACGCCACCCACAAAAACGGGCTCTAACCTTGCCACAGGGGTGATGGCACCTGTTCGTCCCACCTGAAATTCAACATCTTGCACCACAGTCATTTCTTCCTGAGCGGGGAATTTATGGGCAATGGCCCAACGCGGCGCACGGGCAACAAAACCAAGCTTTTGTTGTAATTCAATGTTGTCAGCTTTAAACACAACACCATCAATATCGTAATTAAGTGCATCACGAATATTACCTAGATGCTGATAGTAATCTAAACACGCCTCTGCACCTTGGGCGACTTGTAACTCTTTACTTAAAGGTAAACCCCAATCGCTTAACTGTTTTAATCTGCCTGAATGACTACCCGCTAATGGATATTGTTCGTTTTCGACTAAACCTAACGAATAACTAAAAAATAACAGCGGGCGCTTTGCAGTAATACGTGAGTCCAATTGTCGTAAGCTACCTGCGGCAGCATTGCGGGGATTGGCAAACGCTTTCTTGTCATGCTCTACTTGAGTTTTATTTAGTCGGGCAAAACCATCTCGGGTCATCACCACTTCACCACGGACTTCCAAACGTTCCGGGTAATTGTCACCGCGTAACGTTAATGGAATATTGCGAATAGTTCGCACGTTGGCCGTAATATTTTCACCCACACGTCCATCACCACGTGTAGCCCCGCGAACTAATTTACCGTTCTCATATAACAAGCTAACAGCTAAGCCGTCTAGCTTGGGCTCACAACTATAGTTAATTTCAGCATCGTCTTTGAGCCTGTCTTGCATCCGTTTTTCAAAGGCTAAAAATGAGTCTTTATCGAAGGCATTGTCCAACGACAACATAGGCACTTCGTGGGCCACCTGTTCAAATTCAGGAAGTGGCATGTCGCCTACTTTTTGGCTTGGTGAATCTTCAGTCAATAGATGTGGATATTGTTGTTCTATTCTCTGTAACGCTTGCATCTGCCTGTCGTACTCGGCATCAGGCACACTAGGATTGTCTAATACATAATATTGATAGTTAAATTCTGCAATGCTGGTTTTAAGTAAAGCGAGTTGATAAATAATCTCTTGCGAGGCTGCCATAAAGCATTCCAGTAAAATAAAGTTGAGTTTTGCCCTGAATATTTATTCATGGGCAAAAGAATAGTATGGAGTTTAGTAGATCAGATTTTTAATAAACGCTGACGTTCGAATTCTCGGATTTTTTCTACGTACTGTTGCAGACTTTGCTTGGTTAATAATGTACGTCTGCCATCGTATATTTGTGCTGAAAACTCATCAGCAATTTTTCGGGCTGCGTTGTGCATCATGTTAAACACTTGATGTGGCTCACCTTCAATCGGCAAAATCATAAATAACGAAATACCACCAGTGGTGAAGTTTTCAAGGTTATCAATGTCAAAATTACCCGGCTTGAACATATTGGCTAGGCTAAACAATACAGGCCCTTTGCCATTTGAATTAACATGACGATGGAAAATATCTTGATCACCGAATTTAAAACCCAAAGTGAGTAACATCGGAAGCAACGCAGAGCCCGGAATAGGATTGTCATCTGCAGACTTAACATTTAACACTAACACTTCTTGGGGTTGTTCAGACTCAGCAGGCTTAGCTTTTAGTTCCTCTTTAGGCTCTGGTATAGCATTCGGTTTATCATCAAAATCGATATGCATTTGCTCTTCTGCAATTTTAGGCTCACGACGTTTACTAATTGTCTCAGCTTTTTTTCGCTTAACCAAAGTACGCGCTTGTTCAGATAAACTTAGTTTTTCAGCTAGAGTGGCATGCGTTTTATCCTCTGCCCCTTTATTCTCAGCCGCAGGGATATTTGACTTAGTTGGCTGCTCGGTTAAAGTGCTGGATACCTGTTTATTTTCATTCTCGGGCTGTATAGCTTCTTTTTTTAATAAAAATGGGGGAGGCTCTGGCACTTGGTGATGATCATTTATGCCAACGTTATGATTAGAAGCCCCAGAAAAATTCGGGGAGACCACTTTATGTGTGTTGTTTGATGAAGCCCTTTCTTGCTGTGAAATAGCCACAGTTTCTGCCGCTAACGAGGTATATTTAGAAGCATATTCAGGCTTAGGCTGTGTCACTACAGAAGCATATATTTTACTGGATGGGACTTCAGGCTCTACTTGAATACTAGCTGTGGGAACTTGTTCTACTGTAGCTTCATCATCATCATCAGCATCAGTAGCCATTTTTACATCACTAGACTTATCAGCTGAGACAACTCTCACTGCCCCAATGCCTAAATCATCAAATTCATTATTAGTTGAGGTGGTGGTAGCTAGATCAGGTTCAACTTCATCCTCCCCGCTATCAAATTTGAAATCGTGGTCTTCGTCAGAGTGGTTGTTTCCATAATTTAACTCTTCGTCAAACCTATCAGTATCAGACTGCCAACCGGAAGGCTGATACTCTTGGTCTTTTTTATTTTTGCTAGCGTTTGCTTTATTATCACTATTTTTTCGGGAGAGCCAAATACCGTGAACGGCAAGACCAACAATCACCAAACTGCCTATTATTAACAACGACCAACGTAAACCATCTGCTTCCATTAACTTACTCGTACTTCTTTATTCTTCATTAAAAGGGATAATGTATTTCTGCTTAGGCCTGGGCAATTGCCACAGCTTCATCAACATCTACTGCAACCATTCGTGACACACCAGGCTCAGACATTGTAACACCGGTTAAATGTGTTGCCATTTCCATGGCTATTTTATTATGGGTAATAAAAATAAACTGTACAGTTTTTGACATTTCAGACACCAGTTTACAAAATCTAACCACATTAGCATCATCCAGAGGCGCATCCACTTCATCTAACAAACAAAATGGCGCTGGATTCAATCTAAAAATTGCGAACACCAATGATAAAGCGGTCAGCGCTTTTTCACCACCAGAAAGTAAATGAATTGTGCTGTTTTTCTTACCTGGAGGTCTGGCCATGATCGTCACACCTGTTTCGAGTAAGTCATCGTCAGTTAGTTCAAGATAAGCCGTGCCGCCGCCAAATACTTTAGGAAACAACAGTTTTAGGTCTTCATTTACTTGATCAAATGTTTCTTTAAAACGTGAGCGGGTTTCTTTATCAATCTTACGAATAGCTTGTTCTAAAATATCTAAAGCAGACACTAAGTCATCATTTTGGTCATCAAGATGTTGTTTTCGCTCAGCCTGCACATCATACTCTTCAACAGCTGCAAGGTTAACAGCACCTAGTCTAGCCACAGACGCGA
>Ga0307492_10001099_pt1 | contig 11209 bp, 8 predicted proteins | sample SI3LmetaG_FD_202365 | JGI IMG/M metagenome (GOLD analysis project Ga0307492, IMG submission 202365) | Sea-ice brine microbial communities from Beaufort Sea near Barrow, Alaska, United States - SI3L | ecosystem: Environmental > Aquatic > Marine > Coastal | place: USA: Alaska | collected 2017-05-06
AGCTGAAGTAACAATCAAAGGTACCCAATGACCAGTTGAACTCACAGCACAAACCCGACCCAAAGCGGATTTAAAATAGTTGTTCGCGTTTCAAACATTCATTCCCAGTTTCAAACTTTAATATGCTCGTACATCTCATACTATTGTTCGTGAACCGGACCACCACTTTATAAAATGGTTTTCACAAGGGACCTGTGCAGTTTTATGTACTGCAATAACTCGTGGCGTATAGTCTTCAACATGACGATTTGATTGCAACTCAATTCGGTAAATAAAGCCATTGAGTGAACCAGATATTGCTGTTTCGCAATGCATCTTTTGACAGAAAATGGGGTGGGCTTGGTTTTTAGCATCTGCAAATAGCTGCACTTCAATATAATCAACAGGCACGTCACCCAAATACACAGATACCACAAAACTTCTGCTATCAGCATGTTGTTCTATCCGTAAATCACCCCAGTGAATATTGTCGCCATAATGGGCTAATTGGGTATGCCATTGCACTAATTTACGGGCTAATTCAACTCCGTCTTCATTACGCATTTTGTAGTCAGCTAGGGCAGGGAGATACAGCTTTTCTGTGTATTCACGTAACATGCGGTTGCTACTGAATTTTGGGGTAAGGGAAGACATACTGTTACGGATCATTTGTACCCATTCAATCGGTATACCTTCTACATCTCGATGATAAAATGCAGGTATAATCTGTTGTTCTAATAACGTATATAATTGTTGCGCTTCGATTTGATCCCAATCACTTTCATTGTGTTGTTCTCCATCACCCAGAGCCCAACCCACATCAGACGCATAGGCTTCTGCCCACCACCCGTCCAATTCTGAAATATTAAGCCCACCATTTACCAACACTTTCATACCACTGGTTCCACATGCTTCCCATGGACGGCGTGGGGTGTTTAGCCAAAGATCTACACCCTGAACCATATGTTGTGCCAGTCTAATATCATAATCTTCCAAAAATACTATGTGTGGTCTTACCTCGGGACGTTGCAAAAACGCAAACCATTCTTTAATAAACTGTTTGCCTGTATTGTCTTTAGGATGTGCTTTACCGGCTATGATGATTTGTAGCGGCATTTGGGTATTGGACAATAGATTGATTAAGCGTTGTTGATCTGCCAATAGCAAGTTTGGGCGCTTATACTCAGTAAAGCGTCTGGCGAAACCCAAGGTCAGAATATTTGGATCGAGTATTGTTTGAGCCTGTTCAATGGGTTGCCCACTATTAGGTGAACGTCTTTTTTGATCGCTTAAACGACGGCGAACATAATGTATTAAATCTGTACGCTGTTGCCCCCGTAAACTCCAGATTTCGTTGTCGTTGAGTTTTTCAATTTTACTATTCAGACACTCTTGTGCGCCTAACCAACGGTCTTTACCGCAACTATCAGTCCATAATTTGTCGGCCAATGCTGAATCCCATGAAGGCATATGCACGCCATTGGTAACATGACTTACGGGGATTTCAGCCAATGGCCAATCGGGGTAAAGTCCGGCAAAAATCTTTTTACTTACCACACCGTGTAATTCACTCACGCCGTTAATTCTGGCGCAAGTGCGAGCCGCTAGATAGGCCATATTAAAACGTTCATTATTATCAGCAGCAATCATTTTACCCATATTTAGCAAATGCTCAGGGTTGATCCCGAGAGTATCTGCATAGTGCTGTCCATAATGTTCCAATAAATCAGCAGGAAAGGTATCAAAGGCAGCTGCTACTGGCGTATGGGTGGTGAATATGTTGCCCGCACGGGTTGCTCCAAGTGCCTGCCAAAAATTCAAATTGTTTTTGTGCATAAAACAGCGAGCACGTTCTAGAGCGGCAAACGCTGCGTGACCTTCATTTAGGTGGCATAATTTGATATCCAGTTTTAAGGCTTCGATAACTTGCCACCCACCCACGCCTAAAACTATTTCCTGTATTAAGCGTAATTCCTCAGAGCCTGCATACAGTCGTCCGGTTATGGCTTGATCAACTGGGTTATTTAATGGGTCATTACTGTCAAGTAAATACAGGGTAGTGCGTCCAACTTGTGCCTGCCATACTTGCAAGTATAATATTCGCCCAGGTAAAGTAATTTCAATGGTTAACCATGCTCCATCTTCAGTAATAACAGGCTGTAAGGGCAGATTCCGTGAATCGTTGTGAGGGTACATTTCATGTTGCCAACCATCACTGTCTAAGTATTGTCGAAAATATCCTTCATCATATAATAAACCGATACCGATCGCTGGAACCCCCAGATCACTGGCGGTTTTTAAATAATCTCCGGCTAAAATACCTAGGCCACCCGCATATAGTGGCAATGCCTCAGATAAGCCAAACTCCATACTGAAATAGGCAATCTGAGCTTGTTTACTATTGGTGAAATGCTGATCTGCCCAACAATCTTTCGTCAGGTAATCTTCACGGGCATTCAATAGGGTGAGCAGGTGTTTAGAAAAATCTTCATCAGTATGCAATTCAGTTAAGCGCTTTACTGATAGCTTTTGCAGAACAGCATAAGGATTACGGGTTAACGTCCACGTTTTGGTATCTAAGTATTGCCAAAACGTGTCTCCATCGTGGCTCCATGTCCATCGTAAATCGGTTGCCAAAGTTAAAATTTGTTTAACCAAGGGTTCTAATTCCAGTGGAATATTTCGAGCAAGGAGCAACATGATTATTGAACTCTTATTTTCATTTTGATTGAACCCGTATCTGACTTACCTGAAGATTGTCTATCATACTCATTTTAAACTGTTGATTAGGATCAACGATGGGCATCTTAATCAGGAAATTATGAGCGGTGTAAGTCTTTTATAATTATAACGGGACGCTGAGTGCCCAATTTACCATTTCATCATGGTTCATTTGTTTGTCTGTTCTCGCTCGTTCTTCATTTCGATAAAATATGCCTATGGTTTCAGCCACAGATATTCCAAGAGCGACAGCTGTATTTTTTTCGCTATCTATGTTGATTCTAGCAAGCCTAATATGTGGCTCTAATGACTGAACACAGTCGTCAAATGCTAATACCATTTTAGTGTTTTGACTGGATAAAACAGACCAGAAAAGGATCATCAGTGGAATGTCATTACGTGTCAAAAAGTGACTGATATTAACACCAGATAATTCTATGGATTTCCCCATGAAAAGAATATGGTGACATTTTCCACACATAGGTTTGCGTACAATGTGTTCATACTGAAGTCTGTTGATAGCCCAGCAGATTGGACATGCGATTTGAATATGGGTGTTCATTTATACTTTTCCTCCAGGCTATTATTTGTTTTACAAACAATAGTTACGTAATTTTTCAAGTCTGTGTCCGTATAATGCTAGATGAGTTCTATTGCCTTGCATCCTGCATAAAGTGAATTTTGTTAAATGGTGCTATTAATGCTTTTAGTGCTAATGCGGCTGATACAGCTGATGTTTTTAAAACTAAATTTACATACTTACCAAGTTAAGTATTGACGTCGATCAAATTTCATTTTTGTATTTTATTTAGTTTTGAAAAAGACAAAGATACATTGGGCTGGTTTATGAAAGGGTTAATGATTTGTGGGCTTTGGCTGAGCGCTTTATTTTCATCTTTTGCTTACTCGCAACAAATAGATGCCGACGCCCTTCAAAATTTAAGTTGTACCAGTATTGAAGTGTTTTCAAGAAAAGGCTGTCCGCACTGCCAAGCTGCATATCAAGCACTGGAAAACCTTACCTCCCTACATCCACAACTTAGCGTAATTAAACGTGATATTCAGCAAACCGAAGCAAACTTTGCACGTTTTGTCAGTCTTAATGAGACCCACAAAATAGATAAGCCCGGTGTGCCTTCATTTTATATGTGTGGTCATTTTTGGGTTGGGTTTGACCACGTATTCACACCACAGCAAATATTGATATATTCTGGTTTAAAAATAACCGAGCGCCTTGACGAAGGGGCTCCTGTAAAATCGGTGCGGATGCCGATTTTTGGAGACATTACTGCTCAACAGTATGGTTTACCTATTTTCACTGTTGTGACGGGCTTGTTAGATGGCTTTAATCCATGTGCCATGTGGGTATTAATGTTTCTGCTGTCAATGCTGGTTAATGTTAAAAGTCGTAAACGTATGGTCATCATAGCTGGTACTTTTGTGTTGGTCAGCGGTGTTGTATATTTTGTTTTTATGGCTGCATGGTTGAACCTTTTTATTATTATCGGGATTTCCCGAAACATTCAAATTTTGATTGCAGCCCTTGCCATAGTGATAGGTACTATTAATATTAAGGACTACTTCGCGTTTAAAAAAGGTTTAACCCTGGGAATATCCGAAACATCAAAATCAGGTTTATATAATAAAGTGCGTAATATTGTGCAGGCAGAGAATATGGCCGCGGCTCTTTTGGGGGTAGTAATGGTTGCTGTGTTGGTCAATCTTTTGGGGCTTATGGTCGGTGGTTGTACTTTATGCGGACAGGTGGGTCTCAAATGTTAATGGGGTGTTGTTCACTTTAGATGTTAAATAAAAAACACCAGTGACATTTCAGCCAGACGTACCATTTTTGAGGTTTCTCATATGAGTTAGATAAACGTCCCATATCCTTAATGGAACTGATGTGGCAAGTACGTCTTTCATCAAATATGGTATTCATTAAACGAACTGTTTTTTGCATATTGTGTTTATTTTATTGAACACAGCTGTTAGCAAATCACTTAATTTACTAACAAATACCTATATCCATGTGACTAACTATCAACACAAGTTAGGCTTTGATTAGGGAATAAATCAAATCCTTGATGTCATAGGACGTCATGTAGCAGTCAAATTACTTTATCTGCTATCCCCCTTACCTCCATTATATCTTTTTAGAGCAACTCCAGACAAAACAGCCATTTATAAGCTATAAATTGATATATCCCAGTATATCTAGATCGTCAAGTTGGTTACGCATAACCATAAATGGTGAATGTTTTATCTATTGAACTAGATACCTCTGTCTTGCAAATCACGTCCATTCATTTATCTGATAACTCCCTTAAATACAGCGTGTTAGTTCAGCTACTGATGAGTCCAGTGTTTGATTAAAATCAACATTTGTCCGCTAATAACCTCCAAAATTGTATTTGTTATTGATGAAAAACTGTCTATTTAAAAGAGTGAAACCTATGAGTATAAGACTTGATTTTAGTGCTTATTCACCAGCAGAAATTGCTGCAATGGTGGATGAAATAGGGGTAAAAAAGGCAACCATGCCCTTATTACCTCTTGTGATGTTGGGTTTTTTAGCCGGTGCCTTTATTGGATTAGGGGCAATGCTATTTGTGTTGATTAAATCAGACAGCACATTAAGTTTTGCCAGCACACAACTTTTGGGTGGATTGGCATTTTGCTTGGGATTGATATTAGTGATTGTTGCGGGGGCTGAATTGTTTACCGGTAATAATTTAATTGTAATGGCGTGGGCTGATAACAAAATTTCATTGTATGGGTTGCTTAGAAATTGGACGGTAGTCTGTATCGCCAATTTGTTTGGTGCGGCGGGTATGGCAACACTCATTTTTTTATCAGGCCACGTCCTTATGAATGACGGAGCTATAGCTGAGCAGTATTTGAATATCGCTGTGAGTAAAAGTACCTTAACAAACACCGAGGCTTTGTTTCGCGGGATACTATGTAACATATTAGTATGTATAGCCGTATGGATGGCAATTGCAGGTAAAACCGTAACCGACAAAGTAGTGGCTATTATTTTCCCCATAACTGCATTTGTCGCCGCAGGGTTTGAGCATAGTGTGGCAAATATGTATTTTTATCCCATGGCTCTGTTGATACAACATTTTTCTATCCTAGACATAACAGGGAGTATCATCACTTTTTGGGACTTCTTTCGAAATATTCTGTTTGTGATCATCGGTAATATAATCGGTGGTAGTGTTTTTGTTGGATGGGTGTATCACGTTATCTATCAGCGAAAATATTAAGCCAATGTGGTTTTTTAAAATAACGAGCATAAGTTTGATGCTCGTCAAAAAACTGTTTCGAATAGTTATTTTAATAGATGGTAATTGTTTAATGGCTAGGCTGACTATGTATGAGTCAAACTCAGGTTAACAGTATCTGTCCTTTTTGTGGGGTCGGTTGTGGTATTGGTCTTGTGGCGAATAACAATAATATCACTGCGGTACAGCCCCTTAGTAAGCATCCTATTAGTCAAGGAATGTTGTGCGCAAAAGGTTGGAATACCCCCTTTGGTATCAGCCATCATGGTCGGTTAACACATCCTTTAATGAAAGTAGATGGTGAGTTTAGGGTGGTGAGCTGGCAACATGCTCTTCGCCATATAGCCAAAAATCTTAAACAGTTCATCAGCGAAAGTGGCCCTCAAAGTGTTGGCATTATTAGCAGTGCCAGAGCAACCAACGAAGATAACTACGCGGCCCAAAAATTTGCCAGAGCCGTGTTAAAAACTAATAACATCGATCACTGTGCCCGAATATGTCATAGCCCCACAGTCGCCGGTCTCAAAAAAACCTTAGGCTCCGGCGCGATGACTAACAGCATTGACGATGTGAACAAAGCCGATGTGATATTAGTGATAGGGGCTGACCCTACTGAAAACCACGCGATAATTGGTGGGCAGATCATGAAAGCCAAGCTTAGAGGGGCAAAGCTTATTGTGATTGATCCTCGCCAAACACGCCTTGCTAAAGTCGCTGACTTGCACCTGCAACTTAAGATTGGAACGAACATCGCACTCCTTAATGGCTTGTTGAATATTATCTTTGCACACGGTTGGCAAAACGACGAGTTTATTACGCGACGCTGTGAGGGGGGCGACGCCCTCAAGGCCCATGTTGCAGATTATACTGTTGAAAAAGTATCTGTCATTACCGGTGTCGATGGTGCTGATTTAGTCAAAGCCGCAAAGTTGTATAGTCAAGCAAATGCCGCATTTCTTGCTTATGGAATGGGCATAACCCAATTTGTTAGCGGAACAAATAATGTCATAGCTGTTTCAAACCTTGCACTTATTTGTGGGCAAGTTGGACGAAAAGGAACAGGCATTAACCCGTTACGTGGACAAAATAACGTGCAAGGTGCCTGTGATATGGGATGTTTACCTAACGTTTACCCTGATTATCAAAGCGTCAATGACGAACAGGTTAGAAAGAAATTTAGTCAAGCCTGGCACACTGAAGTACCAATATTGCCGGGATTGACATCACTAGGAATGAGCCATCAGGCACGACAAGGCAACTTTAGGGGATTGCTTATTTTTGGTGAAGATCCCGTGGTGACTGATCCTGACCGAAATAAAGTGGCTCAGGGTATGCGGGCGATGGACTTGTTGGTGGTGATTGAACTATCCATGACAGAAACTGCAAAAATGGCAGACGTTGTATTACCTGCGGCTAGTTTTGCTGAAAAACAAGGCACCTTTACTAACTGTGAACGCCGGGTGCAATTAATTCATAAGGCTGTAGCACCTCCTGGTGAGGCGAAGATCGATTGGCAGATACTGAGCGAATTAGCAAAAGAAATGGGGGTGTCTGAATTAATGAATTGGCAAACAAGTGAGCAAATATTTGATGAAATGAGCCAATTAACCGACTCTTTTAGTGGTATGTCATACCCTCGTTTAAAACAAAATAATGGTCTTCAATGGCCTTGTAACGAGGAATATCCAGATGGTAGTCGTTGTTTACATTCAAAAACTTTCCCCATAGGTAAAGGTAAACTTATTCCTGTCGATCATGTGTTGACTGATGAAGTACCTAATGCCGATTATCCGTATTGGTTTACTACCATGCGCTTACACTTTCATTATGGTTGCGGCTCTATGACCCGCCAATCACCTTTGTTAGAGCGAGAAACACCTAATGGACTGCTGTTTATTCATCCACAGGATGCATTAGATTTAGGATTAAAAAATCATCAAGGGGTAACGGTTTCTTCAAGGCGCGGCTGTGTTGAAACAAGGATACAGATCAGTAACCAAGTGAGTCCAGGTTTGTTGTCTATGCCTTATCACTTTAAAGAGGCACCTTCTAACTTTTTGACTAACGATGCAATGGATCCGATCACAGAAATGCCGGAACTTAAGGTTTGTGCTGTCAACATTATTCCATTACCTGAAAATCAACCACCACATTCATCTGTATTAAGTGATGCAGGGAATAGGGTGTCCCAATGATTGAAGGAAACAACATGGCCAATAATCGTTTTTTACTCAAAGATGTAGGTATCTTGAAACATCACCTTGCTAAGTATTATTCAGTTGTACAGATCCAAAAAGATGCTGATGATGAGGAAATATGGACAGAACAAATTGGCGATAAATCTGACCCTTTATTTGGTCATGATCACCTACCTTTAACATCTCCCAAAGGTTTTTTGTTTGCCGAAAAAGAAGTGCTCTATAAATTTGATGGTGAAACCTTCGAGACGATTCTGCCGCATGTTCAACCAAAAGTACTGTTTGGTGTTCAGGCCTGTGATTTAACCGCTATCGCCTATCAGGATAAGTTTTTTGAGCAAGACCCCTATTATCAGAAAAGACGTGAGCATATCCTGCTTGTTGGGATCGATTGTGAGTCACCTTGTGCTAACGGGTTTTGTGTTCAAGTTGATGCGGGGCCACACGTAAAAAATAATACAGCCGATTTGGTGTTAAGCCGTTTAAGTGTGGATGAAACTAATGGATCCTGTGAATGGTTAGTGATAGCGGAGACTATAAAAGGCATTAACAGCATTAAAGATATGATGTTAGATAAGGCCGATAACAAGCATCTGAAATTACGAACAAAATTACTAGAAAAGGTACGTTCTGAATTTGACGATTATAGTTATATTAGTAATGCTATTGAATACCTAAATGATAATTCAGTTCCTGCGCAACTCTGGGAAGAATTAAGTGTGCGATGTTTAGGATGTTCTGGTTGCACCAATCTATGCCCTACCTGCTCTTGTTACAGCACTTATGAAGTGGTTGAAAAACAACCAGCGTCTGTGTCAATATCTAAAGAAGTGAAACTTGAGGTGACCAAATCCGAGACAATAAGATGTTGGGATTCCTGTCTGTTTGAAGGTTTTCAAAAGGAAGCCAGTGGTCATAATCCTAGTCAAAAGCCAGCCCAAAGAGTTGAAAGATTTTGGTTTCATAAGTTTTCCGATGAATACCTACCTGAGTTCCAACGTTATGGCTGCGTAGGTTGTGGGCGATGTGAACAAACTTGTCCAGGCACCATTGGGGTGCATTCAGTCATGAAAAGGATAGATAAACAATGTTGCAGCTAACACCACAAACGATACGTATAGTTGATGTTCACGATGATGGCACGCATACAAGGCATTTTACTTTTGAACCTAAAGGGTTTGTGCATGACAAACCAATAACTATCGGCCAATTCTTTATGTTGACATTACCAGGCGCTGGTCTTGCGCCTTTTACCTATACATCTATTCCTGACAAAACAGGACGTTTTAATGCTCTGATTAAAAATGTCGGACATTTAACCGAAAAGCTATTTTCCTTAGGGGAAGGAGATGTCGTGGGATATAACGGTCCATTTGGTCGGGGCTGGCCTGTAGGCCTTATTAAGCATAAAGAGGTATTAATTGTAGCAGGTGGTTGCGGGTTAGCGCCTGTAGCCTCTACTATTGACTACTTAATCAATAATGGCTATTCGAAGTCAGTCACATTGTTATATGCAGCTCGCGACCGAGCCTCACAAGTACTCCAAAAAGAAAGAGCTCACTGGTCCACAAGCATTAAACTGTTTGAAACGCTAGAAGTAGGAGGGGGTAGTGACCACACAGGTTTGCCAACACAATACTTATCCGATCTTCTAAATAAAGATGAGCATTATCCAGATATTATACTTACCTGTGGACCTGAAGCGATGATGATGGCGGTTGCCAATTCCTGTGTAGACTTAGGCTTAAAACCGTCAGACATTTGGATGTCAATTGAACGGCGAATGCGCTGCGGAGTAGGATTATGTGGTCATTGTTATGTGGCCAATAGTTATGCGTGCCAACAGGGACCTACTTATCGCTATGATGAGTATTTGGCACTTGAAAGTAAAACCGTGGCCTTTGAAAAGGAGCAAAACCTATTTCAGTATTGCTAAGTGCAATACTTTTTTGACATAGCTGATGTTTTGATAATACTCAATTTAGTATGAGTGTCATTGCTCACGACCGGTGCCAATTTACGTCGCCAAAATGAAACCATTTATATTTTGATCTGTATCAATGTCTGGATAAAAATAGACCGTAATATTTGAAGGTAGTGTCACCCAAAAATTTAGCGATCTGAAGTTGTATAGTCTAGTGTTTGTGAAAGGCTGACTATTGAAGCACTGAAAGTACGATGACCAGGGTCGTCATCTCTAAAAATAGGATTCAGAAGGAATAAAACCATGAGCACCAATTATGGTCCTAAAATCGATAACAATAACAATAACAATAACAATAATACGAACTCCTCATCACATCAGGATGTCAATCCTTATTGGCCTAAGGCTCAGGTTTTACCGTCAGCAGTCAATAGAAGGCCTGAACAGAATAAACCCGCATTTTCACTTTTGTTTGAATTAAGTAAAGCTTTAAGAAGTAAATTAATTCGCAATGACTCCCACTTAAAATAAATGACTCGATATATTATCGGTTGTTTTACAACAACTTATGTTGATTTTCACACTTGGATTATAGGTGGCTGAATAGTGGAGATATGATTATCCACCCGTCGCTATTTTATTTAGACATGTGAATGCATATATTGAAGACCCCAATTAATTTGCTTCTCAAAGGATTAATCAGTTAGCAATGCTAATAGCAATAACACCAATGATATCGTCACTTCACCAGACACTTGATATTTGGCTATTGTTTGCTTGCGTTTAGCCTAAATTTTGACACGGATCAATGTTTCTTTTTTGAACTGTCGTTTAATGAAATCGTATTGGTGCATTGATTGTTTACACATACAAATGATTATTGTGACTACTGCGCTTTCAGCTAACCCTAAAAGTATTTTTTTTTAGGGTTAGAATTTATCTTCTGAGCAGATTAAGAGGTTTTGTATGACACCTTTGGATAAACCCAACATCAATCAATTGGCTAATGACACACTAGTGATGCTTTTGGCAGGAGGTCAAGGCAGTCGTTTACATGAACTTACAGAGTCTCGTGCAAAACCCGGGCTAGAGTTTGGTGG
>Ga0307492_10001100_pt1 | contig 11206 bp, 6 predicted proteins | sample SI3LmetaG_FD_202365 | JGI IMG/M metagenome (GOLD analysis project Ga0307492, IMG submission 202365) | Sea-ice brine microbial communities from Beaufort Sea near Barrow, Alaska, United States - SI3L | ecosystem: Environmental > Aquatic > Marine > Coastal | place: USA: Alaska | collected 2017-05-06
CATTTTTAGCATGGCACGATTACCCGCTGCTAGCGCTGTGGTTAATGGTCCTATAGATAAAAACACAGGGTAATTCCACGGTACAATGATACCAATAACGCCCAATGGTTGATACATTACCTGCCCCGACGCGGGTTGAAAAAGTATGCCTATGTGTTTACGTTTAGGTTTCATCCATTTTTTCAGTTGTTTGATACTGTAATTAATGCCTGAAACAGTTGTTAGTATATCTCCGATAAGCGAATCATCGGCGCTACGTTGACCAAAATCCAATCGCAAAGCTTCTACCAAGGGATCCTGATTATCTAAAATGAGAGACTTTAACTTTTTCAACTTCGCGATACGCGTTGCATAATCAGCAAAAGGTTGTGCATTAAATGCCAACTGTTGTTTTTCAAGAATGGGGGTTAACGCTTCAATTTTATTAATTAAATTAGACACGATCAAGCTCCTTTGTTAGGTTTTTTAGTTCACTTTCTGATTCTGATTCTGATTCTGATTTATGATTAGCTCCAATTCGGAGTGCCCATGCAATGGCTGGAATTAGCGTGAGTGCGCCTACCATGTTTAATATAAACATGAAGGTTAACAACAGTCCCATATCAGCTTGGAACTTAATGGGTGAAAATACCCAAGTGGCTACGCCGATAGCAAGCGTTAAACCGGTAAATGCAACGGCTTTACCGGTTTGATTTAGAGCAAACAAATAGCTTTCATATAGTGACTTTTTCTGTGCTAGGGCTTCATTTATTTTACTGAAAATATAAATGCCATAATCAACACCGATACCTACGCCCAAGGCTATGACCGGAAGGGTCGCAACCTTCACACCTATGCCTAAAAATGCCATCAGCGCTTGGCTCAATAGTGAGGTTAACATTAAGGGTACAATAATCGCGATAACGGTGCGTACACAACGCAAAGTAATTAAACAAAGAGCGATGACCACTGAATATACCCAAATCAACATTTCGAGTTGAGCATCTTCTATCACCATATTCGTTACCGCTTCGATACCCGCATTACCGGCGGCGAGTAAAAATTCAACGTTGCCAGAATCATGTTTCTCTTTGAACTGTTGCACAGTGGCAACAACATCGTCCAATGTATCGGCTTTGTGGTCATCCAAAAACACCAGAATAGGCACCATCGAACAGTCTTGATTGATTAAGCCTGGTGGCGTTCTTGTGAGTGACGCATTGGTCATAAACTGATTTCTGTTTAGCCCATACCATTTTAACGCCCCTTCATTCATGCCAAACAGGCCAAATTTTGAGACATTAACAACGGATTTAACATCTTGCACACCGGTGACATTTTTTAGTTCCCACTGCAATTTATCTATCCACGTAAGATTGTCGTAAGTAATGCAGGTATCTGGTGGTGTTTTTGCCATGACAACAAACACATCTGTACTGGTACTATAGTTTGCCACAACATAGGCATTATCCATGTTGTAACGAGAATCAGCACGCAGTTCTGGTGCGCCAGCATCAAGATCGCCAATTTTAAGAAATTGCGAATAATACAGACCTAATATGCTGAGCAACACAGCAACGATTAATGCATATTTGGCTTTTTTGGGACGAGCAAAGCCGGCGATTGAAGTAGCAAGTTTATTTGCTGAAGATACGTTGAGATAAGCGTCGTCAGTTAACGTTATATCGCTATTATGCAGGGCTTTGCCACCAGTCGACACACCGATGAAGCTAATCACGATAGGTAATGCCACTAGGTTGGTAATAATGATAACCGCCACACCGATACTCGCAGCGATAGCTAACTCTCTGATAACGCCTATATCAATAACCATCAAGGTAGTAAAACCAATGGCGTCACTCACTAATGCAGTAATGCCCGCTAGGTAAAGAGAGCGAAAAGCTAACTTAGCAGCGTTAAATCTATCCGTACCGGTTTTCACATTCTGAATAATGGCGGTAATAATTTGTACCCCATGACTGACTCCAATAGCGAAGACTAAAAAGGGCACTAGCATGCTGTAAGGGTTAACGCCAAAGCCCAATAGATTTAATATTCCGAGTTGGCTAATCACGGCCAGTATCGAAAACACCAGCACAACGACGGTACTGCGTAAACAACGAGAATATAAAAGTAACAATATAAAGGTGATAACCACTGCTAGGGCAAAGAAAATGACAACTTGTACAGCGCCTTCTATTAAATCTCCCACTACCTTTGCAAAACCAACTATTCGTATGTTTATGGTGTCATTGTCATATTTATCACGAATGTCTCGTTCAAGTTGCTCTGATAATTCACGGTAATCCAGAGGTAAGCCTGTTTCAGGATTTGTCTCTTGCAGCGGTGCTAATACAACAGCAGATTTAAAATTATTACCTACGAGTACACCAACTTGGCCTGATTTGAATACATTGGTTTTGAGTTGCTCAAGCATGCTATCGGAACCATCATAGCCATCAGGCACGACAGCGCCGCCAACAAATCCTTCCTCAGTCACCTCTTGCCAACGCACGGTTGGCGTCCATAGACTTTTTAATGCGTTTCGATTTACACCAGGAATGAAGAAAACATCGTCGGTGACCTGTCTCAACGTCTGTTGAAATTCTTGAGTAAATATGTCGCCATCTTCAGTTTCAACGATGACTCGAATGACATTGCCTAAGTCGGCTAATTCACTTTGATAAGTTTTATAATTATTAATGAATTTGTGATTGCCCGGCACCATTTTACTGAAACTAGCTTCCGGTTTCACTTGAATAGCTTGAGTCGCTAGAAAGGCAAAAACGACGGTTAAAATGAGTAGTATTAGTTTACGATTTGAAAACATAAATTTTTCAATCAATCGCTCGGTCGTTAAGTGTGTTGCTGACATTTTGATTCCTTAGTTACCGATGATCCATCGTTTGATACCCAGTTGACCAGACAACACGAGTTCTTTGTCGTTTTGTAATATGACAGAAGCAAAAGTGCTGCCAGAAGGATGCTTATGAATGTTCTGTTTTTCGGGGGCTGGTAATGCGAAAGTTAGAACAAGTCCGCCATGACCAACTAAATAAACCGTACCATTGTTGTCAATCGTTCCGCCTAGGAAGGAAATAGACAGCTTTTTCGGAAGTAAAACCCAACTTGCGCCACTGTCTTTAGAAACAGCGATATGCCCTTGTAATCCATAAGCCACTAGGTGGTTAGAATTAGGCGATGTTTCAACACCAAAAAAACTACCATGATAAGGTAAGTCCATTCGTTGCCAGCTTTCACCATTATCAATTGAAGTCGCGGCAACCGAATTTTCACCCACAATAAAAAGCTTACCGTTTTTATCTTTTGAAATGGCATTGAGGTGAAATTTCTCTTCATTATCCAGCTTATTGCTTATGAATTCCCAGGATCCACCATCGTCTTTGCTTTGCAAAAGAGTGCCATAAGCGCCGGTGGCGAAAATAGTGCCATTATTTGCAGCTATTACCGAGAGTAAGGGTTTATTTGGACCCGTCTTTTGTTCTTTGTGAGCATCTTCGAGTGCAAATTGTAGGTCTTCTAAATAATATTCTTCGTCATATAGGCTGGCATCAGGCGGCAGGTTTTCCAGATGAAACTGTTGGGCTTTAATCTGCTTTTTTAATGACGTAATTAATAGATCCGTCAAGCTGTGGCCATCAAATACTTTTATCCATTCTTGGATGTCTTGTTTAAAAACCAAGATAACTGCATCGTGACCAACAGCTATCAAGTCGCCATTGTTAAGTTTGGCCACGTCGGTAATCGTAACGCTAACGGGGACAGAAAACTGTGTCCACTGGTTATTGTCTATCCAATGAATAATATGACCACGTTCGCCAACAGCAATAAAACCGTCGTCTTGTTTAATCATGTTGATTAAAACGCTTTTGCTTGCTAAATGACTTTCAAGAGCCGGTTCATTTAATAGTTCTAATTGGTTTTGCGCATAGCTTACTGAGCTCAGTGCTAAGGCAAGGCAACCGATGATGATTTTTTTCAATGACTATTCCAAAACACATTAAATTTTTGAGTAACACAAACTTAACAAAATTAACAAATATGTCTTGTTTATTCATGCCAAATGCTTATCTCAGCAATCATTATTTATTGGATATCTTTTGGCCGCAGGGGAATAATTTAGCTCTGAACATAATTTAGGTTGTTAATTACCCCTAAGCTTCAGTGCTTCTATATTCGGTAGGTGTTTTATTGGTCCAACGTTTAAATGCTCTATTGAAGTTGCTCACGCTAGCAAACCCAACCAAATAACCCGTTTCACTGAATGAAATATGTTGTTGGCGTATGTAGTCTAAAGCGAGCTTTTTCCTGGTCGTGTCCAGAAGATCTTTATAGGTTGTGCCCTTCTCCACTAGCTTACGCTGCAGGTTACGTAAACTCATACCTAATTGTTTTGCAATAACATTTTGAGAGGGAGCTCCCATCGGCAGTTCTTTATATATTATTGTTTTAACTAAATAAATTAAGTCGCCTTTATCAATTCGATTGAGTAATTCGTCTAGTAATTTTTCATGTGTCAGAGTAATAATCGTATTACCGACTAATAACGCTGCATCAGCTACTTTACGACTAAAAGTAAGCGAGTTACTTTCACAACCATATTCGACATCGCAGTCAAAAAATGATGCTAAGTACATGTCATTAATATCAGGTTCAATTGCTGTCAATTTAACCAAAGTCGGTGATATGTGAGTCCCTACAAGCTCTCTAGAGAACGTAACTATCGTCGCTAAAAACGTTTCTACTAGGCAACTTTCAAGAACCGGGCGTTTGGAATCAGGATAAGTATCAATGTGCAACTCAAACAGCAGATCGTTATTTTGCTCGGATATTTCTATTGTACACGTGTTGGAAACAACGCGTTTGTATCTTGCTAAGCGCTCTAATGCGTCGTGCAAAGACGATGAGGACATCATTGCATAGCCTAATGCATGAAACATTGAGGGATGAAAATGCTTTGCTACTTCCGTTGAAAAATCGCGTCGGCCTAACTTTTGATTACAATGACGGATTAACGTTGCCAGCTTGTCGGCAGCAAGTCGAGACTCTAAGTTATTCAAGCCTGTTAAAGATATTTGGCATTCTGTGCATTCAGCTTGAAAATCTAAGCCGTTACTGTCCATTGCTCTAGAAAAAGGGATTAACCAACCGCTTAGCGTTGAATAGTAATTTGGCAAACTAAAAGCCTTTTAAAGTAGATAAAGCCAAGAATATATAGGATTTGCGCGAAATGACAATCAATTGGCACATATAGCTTAACCTTTTTCATAGATTGATTATATGTTAACGATGTAAACAGCATGTAAAAATCCCAAAGAGGAAGGCAGAGGAAGGCATATGAACAAAAACTTAAATAAAACCATTGTTGCATCACTTGTGTGCGGAGCGCTTTACGCAGGCACAGCGAATGGCGCAGATTTCTACTTTGGCAAAAGTAAAGACTTACATCTGCAAGTCACGTCTCAACTGTCTATGGGAGCCAGTTGGCGACTAAAAGAAGCAGATAAACGCTTCATCGGTGCGTTAAATGGCGGAACAGGCGGCACGACGACAACCGACGATGGTAATTTGAACTTTGGCAAAAATGATACCTTTTCAAAAATTATCAAGGGTGTACATGATATTCAGTTATCAAAAGATAACTGGGGTATATTTGCTCGCGTTAAATATTGGTACGACAAAGAATTAAAAGATGAATCTCGCGCTCATGGTCACTCCCCGAATAATTATGTTCCTGGCGCAGTATTAAACGATAATGATTTTGCAGACTTTGCTAAATTTTCAGGCATCGAATTAATGGATGCCTACTTCTATACCCGTTTCGATGTCGCTCAGGCACCTGTTGAATTTAGATTAGGTCGCCAGGTGATTAGTTGGGGCGAAAGTACGTTTATCCAAGGTGGTCTAAACTCAACTAACCCATTTGACGTTAATGCACTGCGTCGTCCTGGTGCTGAATTAAAGGAAGGTTTGCTGCCTGTAGGCATGGCTTATATGAATGCTGGCATATCGGAAAATTTTAATTTCGAGGTTTTTTACCAATATGAGTGGGAAAAAACGCAAATTGACGGTTGTGGTACTTATTTCTCAGGCGCTGATTTTGCTGCTGATGGATGCAGTGCGGTAACCATTGCGGTACCCGATCAACAGGCGATAGTGGGCGGCTTCTTTGCCCAACGTCAAGTTGATGGAGAGCCTGATGACGGCGGTCAATACGGTTTTGCTTTGCGTTACTATGCGGCACAATTAAACGACACCGAGTTGGGTCTTTATTTCATGAATATTCATTCTCGATTGCCTTTGATTAATGCCATCCGCACACAAACATTGGCCGTTCCTGGTGTTACCAGTGTTTTCATTCCCGCTGCACTCGATCCTACAGGTGGCGTTTTGTCTGCCTTGAATCCGCAGTACAGAATCGTCTTCCCTGAAGACCTGCAGTATTTTGGTGCTAGTTTTGCTACAAACATTGGCGGTACAGCCGTGTCGGGCGAAGTTTCATATAAGCCTGATACACCTGTTCAAATTAATGGACCTGAATTACTCAACGGTGTGCTGTCAGAGCAACCCTTTTTCCGTTATTCACAGCGTGTTACCGCTGTAGGGTTTGGTGAAGAAGTGCAAGGTTATGATGAACTTGATGTTACACAAGTGCAGGTGACCGCTTTACATTTCTTTGAACGTGTTTTGGGGGCGTCGCGCCTAACCGTAATCGCAGAAGCGGGAATTATCTTTACTGATGGCGCTGAAGACTCAGACCAGTTGTATGGGCGTAATGCTGTATTTGGTTTGGGCGACTTTGATGCCGGTGGCGGCATTAATTGTACCAATCTTTTAGCAGCCGGTGCGATTGGCGCTGATTGTGCTAAAGATGGCTTTGTAACAGATTCAGCTTGGGGTTACCGCGTAAGAGGCGTGCTTGAATATACTAATGTATTTGCTGGCATTAGCTTAAAGCCGACCATTGATTGGCAGCATGATGTTAATGGATATTCTCCAGATCCAGCTCAGCAGTTCCACGAAGGAAAAAAATCATTTGGTTTATCGTTAGAAGCGCTTTATCAACAAAAATACAGCATGACTATTGGCTATCGTAGTTTTACTGGTGGCAGCCATAATATATTAGAAGATAAAGACTTTGCGTCTGTTAACTTCGCTGTTTCATATTAATTTAAGGAGTAATCAAATGAAAAATCCATTACTTATTGCGGGGGTTCTTTCTCTGTCAGTCCTATCTTCTTCCATAATTGCAAAAGTGACTCCTGAAGAAGCACAGAAACTCGGTACGTCATTGACCCCAATGGGCGCTGAAATGGCGGGTAATGCTGCAGGAACCATTCCTGCTTGGAGCGGTGGTTTGACCAGCCAAAGTGGTCTTAAAAGTAAAGACCCTGGGCGTCCAGATAACCCATTTTCCGATGATAAACCTACCTTTGTAATTGACAGTAGCAATATTGAACAGTACAAAGATAATTTGAGCCCCGGTCAGTTGGCGATGTTCAAGAAGTATCCAACTTACAAAATGCCGGTATATGAAACCAAAAGAACGTCTGCCTATCCTAATGAAATGTATGACATCATCAAAAAAAATGCGCTCAATGCTAAATTGATCCAAGGCGGAAATGGCTTAAGTAACTTTGATACGACTATCCCATTTCCCATTCCTGATTCTGCTAATGAAGTCATTTGGAATCATATCACGCGTTACCGTGGCGGCTCAGCAGAACGCATGCTCACTACCATCCCAGTGCAAAGCGACGGTTCTTTTGTGGAAGTTAAACTTAATGACCAACTAGTGTGGCCTGAATTTTTAAGTACTGGAAGAGAAGCTGAAGATGACAACGTGTTGTTTTATTATCTACAGGTCATTACCGCACCTGCAAGACTAACGGGTACCGCTTTGTTAGTCCATGACACGGTTGACCAAGTTAAAGAAGCACGTAGAGCATGGGTATATAACTCGGGGCAACGTCGTGTTCGTCGTGCGCCGAATGTTGCATACGATGGACCTGCAGCTGGAACTGATGGTTTGAGAACAACAGACAACTATGACATGTATAACGGCGCACCTGATCGTTACACGTGGAAGTTGATAGGCAAAAAAGAAGTATATATGCCTTACAATGCATACAAGTTGATGGATACAACCGCGGAATACGATGACATCGTGAATGAAGGACATTTAAACCCTGATTTTTTGAGATATGAATTACATCGTTCTTGGGTACTTGAAGCCACAGTCAAAGATGACGCTCGCCATATATACGCGAAACGTGTTTTCTATATAGACGAAGATACATGGCAAGCATCGATCATTGATCATTACGATGGTCGTGGTGATTTATGGCGCGTGTCTGAAGCTCACAACATCATGTTTTATGATGTAGACACGCCTTGGATGGTAGCTGAAACGTTATATGACCTTAACTCGGGAAGGTATCTCGTTACTGGTTTATCGAACGAAGAACCTCGTTTTATGACGTGGGGAAAGAAAGTTGATCGTCGTGACTTTTCTTCTTCTGCGTTACGTCGATTAGGTCGCTAGATTGTTGATATTATAGGAGAAAGTGGCCCTTATATTGGGGCCATATTTTTAAGGCAAAAAATATGAATTTAGTTAGGTTAACACTCGTTATGAGTGCTGTTTTTTCGTTTCAAGTAAGTGCAAATGATTTAACACCTAAAACGGTGTCTGAAACCACATTGGCATATCAAGAAACAGTTAAAAATACGCTGCCATTTTCAGATGTAAAAGATTTTGAATTGGCTGAAAAAGGGCTGATAAAACGTCCTAAAAAAGTAGAGATCCATGATGAAAATGGTGACGTGGTTTGGGAGCTTGGCAACTACAAATTCCTTCTTGATGAAAAATACCACGATAGTATAAACCCATCTTTAGAGCGCCAAGCAAGACTCAATATGCTTTACGGCTTGTTCAAAGTCAGTGATCGTATATACCAAGTTAGAGGTTATGACTTGGCTAATATGACTCTAATTAAAGGTAATACCGGCTGGATAATTTTTGATACGCTACTTACCCCTCCAACAGCAAAAGCGGCTTTTGAGTTAGTGACACAAGAGCTTGGAAAATTTCCAATAAAGGCAGTTGTTTATAGCCATGCCCATGCCGATCATTTTGGCGGAGTCAGAGGCATCGTATCTCAGGCGCAGGTTGACAGTGGTGAGGTAAAAATATTAGCACCGCGAGACTTCATGAAACACGCTATTAAAGAAAACGTGTTGGCTGGAAATGCAATGACACGCCGGGCCAGTTATCAATATGGCAATGTGTTACCTAAATCTGAATTTGGCTTAGTTGATGCCGCGATAGGAAAAGGTCTTTCCAATGGTTCCATTGGGCTCATTGCGCCCACTCTTATTATCGAGGACGACGAACAAACGCTCACCATAGATGGCATAGAAATGGTGTTTCAAAACACACCTGATACTGAATCGCCATCCGAAATGAATACTTACTTTCCGCAGTTCAAGGCCCTTTGGACTGCAGAAAACGTGATTGGCACAATGCATAATGTGTATACCTTGCGCGGCGCTGCAGTGAGAGACGCTCAAGGTTGGAGTAAATACATCAATCGACTTATTCACAATTACGCAAAAGATGCAGAGGTGATGTTCGCATCTCACAGCTGGCCTAGATGGGGCAATGAGTATTTAATAAGCGTATTAGAAAAACAACGTGATTTATATGGCTATTTACATGATAAAACCCTCAATTTGGCCAATAAAGGGGTCACTATAAATGAAATCCATAATGAGTTAGAGGTGCCAGATGTGCTAGCTCACGAATGGTACAACCGCGGTTATCATGGGTCATATTCACATAATGTTAGAGGAGTATTGAATAAATATTTAGGCTTTTTTGACATGAATCCAGCTAACCTTAATAAGTTAAGCCCAATAGGATCGGCACCCAAATATGTGTCTGCTATGGGGGGCGCCGATAATATAATGGTCATCGCAAAAAAAGCGCACGATAAAGGTGAATATCGCTGGGCAGCCGAGCTGTTGAATAAGGTCATATTTGCGGAGCCTGACAATGTACCTGCAAGATTATTGCAGGCTGATATTTTTGAGCAAATGGGGTACCAAGCAGAGAGTGCGGGTTGGCGTAATACTTACCTGGCCGGTGCATTTGAATTAAGGAATGGGGTTCCCGAGAAACTAAATGCCGCAAAGATAGGTCCTGATCTTATTGTTGCTATGAGTTCTGAGTTAATTTTCGATTTTTTAGGCGTTAGGCTGAATAGCGAATTAGCCATTGGAAAAACACTCACTATCAACATTGTGTTCCCAGATAAAGATGAAAAGTTCTTACTGGAATTAAACAATGCCCACCTTAATAACATTGAAGGAATACAGTCAGCCAGTGCTGATGTTACTATTGTAATCAACAGAAGCGATCTAAACTTAATGCTAATGAAGGTAAAAAGCTTTCCTGAATTAATGAAAAGTGGTGCGATAAAATTTGATGGTGATATCAATGCATTTGTTTCTATATTACAAATGTTAGAAGAGTTTCCTTTTTGGTTTAATATTGTTACGCCATAATCTCATCTTTTAGGTCAATTGCAGCGTCTCAGAGGTTTACAATTTGACGGAAACAAAAATGACGTTACCCGCATCTTGGTCGAATATAGGTAAAATAAAACGGCATTTTTCATAAAATGAAGATATATGATCCCTCATTTTATCCATATTGCTCCCTTTTATATCCTTGAGGGAGACAAATACGGCTATTTTCGATTATTAATCAACTGTTTCTACATCATTCAGAATTCATAACAAGCGCCTACCACTGTTGTGCAAATCGGCTCTCCTGCCGATTTGTCAATGCTCGCTATAACCTTAACTGCACCACCGTATTGCTCACAGGTTTCAATGTCGATGTTAACAACCCGTTTAAGTCTTTGCGCCCAAGTCATCGATTGGTGTTTTTGTGCCCGTGTTTTTTCCTGCCCTGTCGGCGTACTCTATTTGTACTCTACTCTATTTGGATACTCTATATGGATACTCTATATGGATACTCTATATGGACACCCACATTAACGACACTCTATTTGGACACCCACATTAACAAACCAATCAACTCGTCAAACCAAAATTAGTTGAGCACGGCATTAGTAAGGTAGAAACGGGGATTTCATTATCTTCGTCAGGAGGGCTGAATTAATGTGACTGTCCAGAT
>Ga0307492_10001101_pt1 | contig 11204 bp, 10 predicted proteins | sample SI3LmetaG_FD_202365 | JGI IMG/M metagenome (GOLD analysis project Ga0307492, IMG submission 202365) | Sea-ice brine microbial communities from Beaufort Sea near Barrow, Alaska, United States - SI3L | ecosystem: Environmental > Aquatic > Marine > Coastal | place: USA: Alaska | collected 2017-05-06
CCAGATGAGGCCTACAACGCCTACCGCCGGTTCCCCTTGTCGATCCCCATAGACAGCGATGACAATGGCAACGGCGCGGCCCAAACCCATCACTACCAACAGCTGTTAGGCTGGAACAAACCTGTCAATTTTATCTGGGGTTGCAGCGATGATGTGTTCACCGAAGCTTGGGGACGCCAATGGGCGGATCAGATGGGCGGCACCTTTGACGCCACCTTTGATGCCATAGCCGACGCAGGACACTTCCTGCAAAACACCCATGGTACGCAGGTAGCACAGTTGATCCTTGATCGACGGCGCTAAACGAGCAGGATACCTACAGCGCCACCAACGATCAGCAACATACCCAGCAGCTCCAAGCGGGAGGGCCGCTCATTGAAAAGATAAACAGCGATAAACAGGCTGATTAAAAACTCGATCTGCCCGAGGGTTTTCACGTAGGCTGCCAACTCCAGCGTCATGGCAGTGAACCAACCGATTGAGCCCGCCACCGCTGTGGCACCAACAAACAGACAGGGCCGCCATTTGGACGCGATGACATCGAACTCCCGGGGCTGTCGCACCCCTACCCAGACCACCGTGATCGCGGTTTGCAGTAACACCATGTAAACCAGGGTCATGGCCGCGCTGAACATCGCATCATCGAGAGACAAAGACAAACTGGCCCTGCGCAACAGCAGCGATGTCAACGCGAAGCACAGTCCGGCACCCAGACCATACACTGCCGAACGATTCCACAGGCTGCTCACCAGACCGGTTTTCGCGAGACTGATAAGCACCAGCCCGCCAACGCAGACCAGTATCGAGAGCCAACCGAACCATGAGACTTGCTCAGCAAACCACCAAAAGCCAATCAACGCCGTCAGCACTATCTCGGTCCGGACAAAAGTACTGCCAACCGCAAAATTGCGTAATGTGAACAATTGAATAAGCAGCACCGTCGCGACAATTTGTAGCACGCCCGCCAACAGCCCACAGATCAGGAAGACGCTATTGGCGGTGGGTATTTGCCAGTCACGCTGACTCAGAAGCCAGGCAAAATAGAGTAGCGCAAACGGTAAGCCGAAAAGATACCGCACCAGCGTCGCAGACACCGCCGAGATGTCTGCCACCAACACTTTTTGTCCGGCAGTGCGAATCGACTGCATCACCGCGGCAAGGAGGGTCCAAAGTACCCAGGGCTCAACAAGAAATTCCACAATGCCTACCCGTTATCACACACATAGGCATTGTAACGGTTACCTCCCGCCTGCGACCAATGACATTCCAGCATACCGAGCATGCCGAATGCGCAGAGAGACCGTATATTATTGTTTTATAATTCAATTTAGTGCTAGATTTTGTGCGAATCGAATCACATTTAGCGTATCGCATCCTTTCAGAAACATGTGCAACACCCCCATTACTAATCGAAGTTACGAGTAGTGGTTAGGCCGCCATGGCCAGGCTTTGTTTCGGCGCTATGCCGCTGATAGCCACATTTGGCCGTTCGTTATTATACGTCTTCAACCAGTTAGCCGCTCGCTCTTGTACCTCTTCAAAGGACTCGAGCAAATGATGCGTCAGCCAATCGCATCTCACAGTTCGCTAATAACGTTCCACATAAGCTTTCTGCTGTGGGTTGCCGGACTGAATAAATTTTAATCCGTTGCACTGCCACGCAGTCAAACTCAAAAGCCAATCCGCAATCTTCTCGTTCTCGTTCTCGTTCTCGTTCTCGTTCTCGTTCTCGTTCTCGTCACTGAGTTTGGCATCATAGCGGTAGCAGGTCTCACTGCTCCCGAATACCCGGCAACTTTGCCGTATGTCAAGTGGCCACTCAACCAACGCTTTCTTCGCCATCTCGCGCCTCTGAGATGGCTTTACCAATTTCCCTCAAGGGCTTCTTTGCGGACCTCCGAAATCAAGCCCTCCTCAGCATACGCAAAAAGTAAACTACAACAAAACAAAATTAAAGATGTTGAACTGAAGCATCAAGCTCGCGCACTTGACTTTGAGTCTTGTGAGAAACTTGAATTTGATAACTGAAATGGCTGCTTTAAAGAGCAGTCGCCGCAATATGAGCGCAACTTAGCTCGACTAGGGCGGTATAACCAATTAACTAGATCAGAGCAAGCTGGCCTCAGGGACCAATGCAGCATTCAACACTCGCTGAACAAAAATTGGATTTACTCCGATATCGTTGCTTGCAGTGGTTAACGCTCTGATATTTGGGTGTAGTTGTTTGCGGGTGTGTTCAATCAAATTGCGATAATGAAGTATTGCTTCAGGCCTGTGACCGTGTAGCAACCAAAGCTCCCTCCAGTCTCTGGCAAAATTATTCAGTAATTTCACATAGAGGCTAACCAAGGTCTGGTCATTATTCTCGTTGGCCTTAAAGTCTTTGATCAGATCTTCAATCAACGCCTGGCATTCGCCAGGCGGCATCACGGGTGAACTGGCGAATTTTTCTGTGCGAAGTACAGGCTTTTTATTAGGTCTGAATGGCAGATACTGTGCCTGTGCTTCGATTTTTGATACGGGCAAATCCGCTACTGCTTCTACCATGTTCCAGAATCGGGATGAGCCACAGGTGTCTATAACCAGGTGTACACGATCCTGATTGCTCGGGTTTACGACATTGTGTCGACGCCATGAATCAAAAATCCAGCACTCGCCTGCCTGCATATGTAATTGTTGCTCTGCGCAGTGGAATATAATTTTGGGATTCGTGATAACCGGAATATGGATACGAACACGGCTAAACCAATGATAATTGAAATCGACATGAAGGGTGACTTCCGAACGTGCGTCCAGTTTCATCAGCCTTGAACGTGAAAGCACTTCGCCGAAACTGCCCAGAACCTGCTGAATATAAGGGGATTGATCTAGCTGAGCTGTTGCCTTTTTCTCACCCTCAAAGGAATTGTTGTTGCCTCCGCCACTGGAAATTAGTGCAATCGCAGAATTACCTTTGAGTCCGGTTGGGTGTGGCATCCACTGGTTTTGTGAAAACTGGCTTGCTTCTTCACTTAAACGTTGATGATCGAAGGTAAATGGTAGACGAATAAATGGATGCTGTAATCGCACGCTACTGATCCTGCATAGATAAAGAAGCTTGGTAGTTCAGCATAGCAAAGTCGGCTTGATAAAAATCCCGCACCTGCGCTTCCAATTTAAGATCGTAGTAATTGCTATAACGCGTTGAATTAGGGGTTTGACTGGATTGATTTTGCCGCTGCAGTGCCTGGCGCTTGATGCCAATTGTATTACAAACATGGTCCCAAGAGCCCTGCAGCGTTTCGTAACGCCCGATAAAGTCCATAGCGATGACACCATCTTCATCCACCAGCATTTCAGTTTGTGGACGAACCAGAATACGCTGTCTGAATCGCTCAATCAGCAATGCGTTCTTCATAAATCCTGGAGCATGAGCAGCATAGTTTACATTGTTCTTATTCAGGAAAGAACAAACCGAAACAAAGCGTTCAAAGGGGTTACGTACGAAAGCAAACTTAAAATAGGAGGACCAGGTATCTTTGGAAACATTCTGCTTCAACTGGGTCACTGAAATATGACCATGACCCAGCCGGCCAATTGCAGCGATTGGAATAGTTTGCTTTTTACGCAATAGCTCCTGCTGCCAATCATCAGGCGTTAGGCAAGGGCCCAACGCCTGACGAATGGAATGAGTAGCCGTTCTGGGTACAGCAAAAAAGATAAATTTGTACTTGTGTGAAATAATCAAAGTTAAAATTATCCGGCTGATCGTTATTACCAAAAATTACTACTTACCAATACTAGGTATCTTTCTTAGCGCAGACTTCTTTTTTCGCCAATGAATCACCAGGAACCTTTTGATATTTGGGGTTAATGCGCGTTAAATTTACTATCCTCGACACCCCAGTAAAGCATAACGGAATCCAATCCTGCGAAGAACAAAATGCCAATCCAGGAGAATGTACTAAACTCCGATTTTGCATTGTCAGGCCCCAATTCTAAATTGCACGTATTTACTGAAGGCAAAGCCAGGTATGAACATGACAAACTGAAACGAGCCACCCATATAAATCCAACCCCATATATCAGTTAGGTAGGTCATTGTACCAATGCCACCGTCATAAATTTTCTCTGGAAATAAAATCCCAGACAACCCAATGACTGCAATAAAATTCACCGTCCAGATAAAGCGTGCGCGCCCTGAGTGAACCTCTCTTCCTTTGACATTTTTTCACACCATTAGTCGATAATAAATAGTTCAGGTGCAGCGCGCTCGCTGAGCCATTCGGCACCGCTTTCAGTGATGACAATATTTTCTTCGTGAACCATAGACTTACCACTACCATAAATCATGCCAGGTTCCAGCGTCATCACCATGCCAGGGAGTAAGGGGGTGTTATCTGTTGCCGTGTTTGATGGACGTTCAGTGAGTTCAATTCCTAGGCCATGGCCCAATCGCCCTACATCGTTGCCGACTGCACCATTGGTTTTGAGGACATTCCACATCGCATTGTAGAGATCGGAAGTTGTCGCGCCAGGACGTGCAGCTTCGAATCCTTTTGTAGTCGCCTCATAAGTTGCTCGATAGGCGGCTTTAGTTTGTTCGCTTGCACCACCAAAAGCCCAGTTGCGATCGAAATCCGAGAAGTAACCATCACGTACTGCGCCCGTGTCGATAATCAATACGTCGCCAGTTTCCAGATTGCGGTCAGTTGGGCCCATTATAATACTGTCATAACCATCAAGGCCGGAACCAGCAATAATGTAAGGACATTCATCGGCGCCTTCTGTCAGCATATCGATGCGTAATTGTTTACAAATATCACGTTCACTCATTCCTGTGACGGCGTATTGAGGGACTTTTGCAAAACCTACATTGGTGATTCGGCAGATCTCACGAGTTTTTTCTATTTCGGCTTGAGATTTTATTTGACGTAAATCATGTATTGAAAGTGAAATATCGACAAAATCCTTGCTAACGTTATCTACTAGGGCAAGGTAGTTGCTGACGGGCATACGCAGATGAGATTCAATTCCCAATGTCGCACCAACTCGACCAAAACGACTAGGCAGTGAATTTAATGTATCTGCAACCAAGCTAATTCCATCATCTTCTGGCCGAGGTGAAGGCCAGGTAATAATGTTGTCTATCCAGGTTTCATGCATTCCACTCGCACCGATAGCTGGGATGATGGCGATAGGTTTGCCTTTAGCTGGTATAACGACAAACCATGGTCGTGTTGGGCTTTTCCAGAACTGAGTATGGAAACCCGTAAAATATCGAATGTTTGGCTCAGTGGTAAAGAACATTGCATCTAGTTTCTTATCATGCATTACTTCTTGCGCTCTGGCCGTTCGACGTTCGAATTCATCTTGAGTAAAGCCACGGGCCGGTGTGGTTAATATTGATGTCAAAGCTATTCCTTTAATTTATTCCGGTTATTCATTTTTTAGCCACTTTCAAACATTATCTAAATGCAATATCACGTAAAAATAGAGCAATACTTGGACAATAGATCAGCAGTGCTGACATAAATAAAAGTAAGACAAAAAATGGTACAGAACCTTTGATGACTTCGATATAAGGTCGGTTGAAAATGGCAATGGCGGTAAATATATCACAACCGAAAGGGGGAGTTGCTGAACCTATGGCCATCTGTAAGGTGACCAACACGCCTACTAAAACCGGATCGATACCCACCGCACCAACAAAGGGCGCGAAAATAGGTGTCAATATTAGTAGCACTACCAATGAGTCAACAAACATGCAGCCAACAAAGAAAGAAACTGCAATGACGAGTAATAAGTATTCCTGAGATACATCTCCTAAGTTCAGAGGCGCTAACAATTGCTGCGGAATTTGCTCAAAGGAAATATACCAGGCAAACGCTTGGCCGACTCCGACTAGAATGAAGACAACGCCGGTTATCATGCCTGTGCTCAGTGCGGCGGCGCTAATGTCTTTAAAACCAAGTTTACGGTAAATTACACACTCGACGATAATCGCATAGAGTACCGAAAAAGAGGCAGCTTCAGTTGGTGTAATGGCACTGGAATATATGCCGCCGATAATCAGTGCCGGAAAACCTAAAGGAATCAACGCTTTTTTAATCGCAGCAACCCGCTCGGACCGAGTTGCCTTTTCAAGCAGTTCTATTTCGTCAGCGTGACGTAAGCTATGAAAGTAACTGTACGCACAGAACAACATAGCCACTAAAATACCGGGGCCAATTCCGGCAATAAATAATTCGCCAATGCTCGTATTGGCTAAGGTTCCATACAAAATCATGCCAATACTGGGTGGAATTAAGAATGCGATGTCGCTCGCATTAATAATTAAAGACATCGTAAAGCTGTCTTTGTAGCCGGCCTGCAAAAGTTTGGGCCGCATGATTTTTCCGATAGAAACCACGGTGGCCTGTGTAGAGCCAGATACTGAACCAAACAAGACACAACTTATACAGGTTGTAATAGGCAATCCTGCTCTACGATGACCGACAAAAGCTTGAATCAAACCAAGTAGATTGTGTGCAGTATGTCCACGGGTCATGATGTCGGCGGCCAGTATAAACATGGGTACCGCGATAAGGGCATTAGGGGAAATTCCTGTAGCAGCCTGTTGTATCAAAACCTGAGCTGGAATGTCGGAAAAATGAACTAAGCCAATCAAGGCAGCTACAGTTAGAGGGACAACCATAGGAAAGCTTAAAAAAAGCATAATAATCATTACAAAACCGAGCGTGACCGTAATCACAAAAAAATCCTGTTCACCTGCGATAGCATCGGCAATGAGTTGAAAAAAGGTCATATTATTTTCTCTCCTAGCACGTGGTACTGTTTTTTTTCTGGCACTCGGTCAAATTTTTCCTGGCAATTTCAAATTTCTGCATTTTATTGCTCAAAATGGTGTGTCCTCACTTTCTATAAGATCAGCGGAAACATAAATCTCGGGGTGAGTCAGATTCATTAGAAAACTGAGCAAATACTGAAGACCGGCCATAAAAAAGCCGACTGGAATAATTGAATACACTATATAAACAGGAAATTGCAAAGATGGGCTGTGTCGATTTAATTGCTTAATTTCTACAACATAGATAAGTGCCAGATAGGTCAGGTAAAACATGAGCGCGGCGGTTGTTACCGCAATGATCATCGTTGCTATCTTTTTACCTTTTACACTTAATAGGTCGTACAACGCAGTCATCCGGATGTTTCGACCTAGACGGACTGCGTAAGCCAGTCCGATAAACGTAATTGCGATAATTAGGAATCGGTTTAACTCTTCTGAAAAATACAAACTATGCCCGAAAAAATATCGACCAGCCGCATTCATACATGAATTACACATCATGATTAGGATAGCGACAGTTAAAATAGTCGATTCTACTTTTTCCATCGCATGATTGATGGTGCTGAATATGTGCTGGAGATTTTTATTTTTCATGGATTTTGGACTGAGGTGTCTGAATTTCATTGGTTAGGTTTTGTAAGAGTCTTATTGCTAGCTCTCTTGCGGCCGCTTTTTCATTACTAGAATAAGCATTTTCCACCACCCTAAAATAGGTTTCGTGTAACTCTTTACTCAATAGTGCGAACCGTTCGCGCTCAGCATCACTTAAGCGAATAATTTGAATGCTTGGTTTCTCTTTTAATATCTTAGCCATATCGTCACGATTAGTACGAATCTGATAATCGAATCCCGCTTTATCTGCAGCCTGGGTTGCAATTTTGATGATTTGCTTTTGGTCTGTAGTTAAGCGATTGAACCATTTGTTACTAGCAGAAAACGTTGCAATATAGGGCTGCAAATCAGAGAAAATAAGATAGTCCTGCACTTCGTGCCATTTGGCGCTGTAGATGAAGTTGATAGGGTTAACCATGCCGTCGATGGTTTTCAATTGCAAGGATCCATAAACCTCGCCCCATGAAAGAGGTGTTGGAGTAGCGCCAAATGTTCGGTAAGTTTCTACAGGAAGTGTCGAAGTGAATGTGCGAATCTTTTGGTTTTTAAAATCCTCTGGAGTGCGGATGGGCTTATTTGAACCCCAAACCATTTCACCCTCTGACAACATAGATAGGAGCTTGAGATTAATCCTTTCAAGTTTGGGACTCAAGTCTTGATAGATTGTTCTGCTGGAAGTGAGCAATTGATGTGTGGCATCTTCATCCCTGCTAAGTAAATAGGGCAAGCCGACAATCTGTACCTCCGGTACGTAAGAGCCTAGGTGACCTGCTCCAACGCTGACAAAATTAATTGTACCATTTGCAGCGAGTTCGATAATGTCATTTTCCGAACCTAATTGACCGTAGTAATAAATCTTAACTTCGATATCACCGTTAGATTGTGCCTCAATACTTTTTGCGAACGCGCGAGCGTATATATCTTGCACATCTCCAGGACTCTCTTCCGTCGCATATCGCCAAACCTCAGCTTGTGCAGAAAGTGTAAAGCCGAGTGTAACGAGCAAGACGGTTAGTATTAACATTTAAAATCTTCTCATATTCTGTAAGTGCAAGCTCATGCTAATCTGTAGGCTAATTAGCAGTTGGCTTTGCTAGTACATTACAAACAAGTTGAATCCAATACTGGGCGCCTGTGGGTAAAATACTGTCGTTAAAGTCGTAATTCGGATTGTGTAGGACGCAACCACCGATGGAGTTAATACCATTGCCCAACAAACCGTATGCGCCTGGTTTAACGCGAAGCATACTTGAGAAGTCCTCTGAAATAGTAAAAGGCTCACAGTTGTCGTTGACATTTTCTAAACCTAATACCTGCTGAGCTGCTTGTACGGCTTGAAGGGTGGGGCCTACACTATTGACAGTGGGATAAAAGGTATTAACAAACTCAAATTGGTATTGTGCACCGGCTGCTTGGCAGGTACCTGCAACGATTTGCTCCATACTCTTAGCCAATTTCTCTAATACTTCTTCGCTAAAACAGCGGCAATCACCCTTTATTGTGACTTTTGATGGAAGCACATTCACGGTGCCGTTGGTAACAAACTCTGTCACTGAAACCACGGCTGTTTCGTTTATAGCGCTAAGATTTCGTGACACAATTGTTTGCAGAGCTAAGACAACCTGAGATCCGATAACGATTGAATCTATTGCATTATGCGGCATGGCGGCGTGACCACCAACGCCATTGATTACAATTTCAAAACTGCTCTCGCTGGCCATCAATGAACCAGGGCGAATAGCAAATCTGCCCTCTTTCAATCCTGGTAGATTATGCAGCCCATAGACAGCGTCCATCGGAAATTTCTCGAATAAACCATCGTCAATCATCGCCTGCGCACCTTTACCATGCTCTTCATCTGGCTGGAAAATGAAATACACCGTGCCATCAAAAAGGCGGTTTTTAGCTAGGTAAGCTGCGGCGCCCAGCAGCATTGTGGCATGCCCATCGTGACCGCATGCATGCATTTTACCAGAGTATTGCGAACGGTGTTCAAAGGTATTTTGTTCGTGAATATGTAAGGCATCCATGTCTGCACGCAAGCCAATACTTGCTGCACTACTGCCGTTGCGTAAAATACCGACTAAACCGGTATTTCCTATACCTCTAACTACTTCGTCTACGCCAACACTGTTCAGCTTGTCCGCAATAAAGTCAGATGTTTGCTGAACCTCGAAACCACATTCTGGAAAACGATGCATATGGCGCCGCCAGACGATCATTGACTCGATAAGTTGCTGATCTAGGCTTGCGGTTGGGTGGGTATTGTTGATGTTGGCTACGGAATTCATAGTGTGTTTGCCACGTTGGATGGCGACTTGCTTGAATGGTAGGCTAAAAGCTGACCATAACCTGTGACGGGTGGTATATATCCTACGAGTTGTAAGCTGTGCCACGCTAGTGCTTGATTACTACTAACAACGGGTTTTCTTAACTGTTTTTCTATTTGTTCAATCACTAGAGATGCGCGTAGCGCTGTGCATGAAATGAACAGCAGGTCTGCATGTGGATGGCACGTCTTGGCAGCAGATTCTGCGATGTCTTGTGGAGAGATATAGGTCATCTCCGTATCGTTTTCGAAGCCGAACCCGGCGATATTGAGCACTTCATAGCCATGATCCTCAAATGTTTGAGCGACCTCTGCATTCACGGCATGAGTGTAAGGTGTCAAGATTGATATACGCTGTATACCTAAAACTTCAAAAGCCGCTAGCGAAGCGCTAATAGGGTTAGTAACAGGCACGTTAGGACAGCTTTGGTGAATCAGTTCGTTTAAACGTTCTATACCAATAGCCGCCGAGCCTGAAGTACAAGCATAAATGATAGCGTCTAATGGGGTACCGGGAAGAATCGTCGCTGCTGTATCGCTAATACGAGGTGCCATCAGGCGTAAATTTTCAATAGTCAAGGGATTTACATTGAGAACTCGGCTAGTGAACATCTCAACAGTGGAGGGGTAGATGCGGCGAAGATCTTGCTCAATGTTAATATCTGTCGCAAGTGAAATAACTCCGATGCGACCATCAGGCGCGATTCGCTCCAATGAACGAGCGTGAACGAGTGTCTCATTAATCATTTGGGCCTTCCAATAGTGGCCGTCAAGCGGCTTTATCGTCTTTGATTATACAATTCTTAGCGATTGATCCTACAGACTACATACGACGCAAAACCCAATAATAGCGACAGTAGATGAGGAATATCCTTGTAATTAACCATGAATAAACAGGCGAGTGCCAAAATATATGGTGGTTGTCCTATTTGGTTTTTTGCCTCCAAACCCTTAGTATTCAAGTTGCTGTTAATTCAAACCTATTCTAGGAATATTCGATTACATCTGTCATTGGAGTGAGGATATCGTTATGTCATCAAAGGAAATGCAAATTGATAGCCTAGATCGAGGCATCCTCAAGCTAATGCAAGAATGCAATCGGACTACGTCAGATCAAATCTCGGAGATTGTTGGCTTATCACCAGCCGCGGTGCAGCGGCGTCTAAAGCGCTTGCGAGAACTGAAAATAATCAAATCTGATGTCTCTGTTATTGACTCAAAAACGATTGGGCTACCTATTACGATTGTGGCTCAGGTTGAATTAGAGAGCGAGCGGGCTGACTTAGTAGATGGTTTTAAAAAGAAAATGAAATCAAACCCTTATGTTCAACAATGTTATTACGTGACAGGAGGTGCTGATTTCATATTGGTTATCACAGCAAGATCCATGGAAGACTATAACGACTTTACGCAGAAAACATTTTTTAACAATGA
>Ga0307492_10001102_pt1 | contig 11203 bp, 8 predicted proteins | sample SI3LmetaG_FD_202365 | JGI IMG/M metagenome (GOLD analysis project Ga0307492, IMG submission 202365) | Sea-ice brine microbial communities from Beaufort Sea near Barrow, Alaska, United States - SI3L | ecosystem: Environmental > Aquatic > Marine > Coastal | place: USA: Alaska | collected 2017-05-06
GTGTGAAAAATGTTTGTATATTTGCAGCCGCCTACGAAGAATAATGATGAAGCACATTTCAGAATAACGAGAGTAGGTATAAAAAATTAAAGATTTAGTTTAAAAATATCGTTTCAGAATAAAGAAATCAGACCATGAGCAAAAGAACATTTCAGCCATCAAAAAGAAAGAGAAGAAACAAGCACGGTTTTAGAGAGCGTATGGCGTCTGTAAGCGGTAGAAAAGTAATAAAGGCTCGTAGAGCTAAAGGCAGAAAGAAAATTTCTGTATCCTCAGAATTTCGTCACAAGAAATAATGTTGATAAGTCATATATAAAAAGGTGTTGTTTTAAAGCAGCACCTTTTTTTTATACCCTGTCGATTCGTAAATTTATATCCCGAAAATTACCCTTCATTTATGCCTAGAAATACCTCAATAAAGTCGGTTTTAATTATAGGATCTGGTCCTATTGTAATTGGTCAAGCCTGTGAGTTTGATTATGCTGGATCTCAGTCTCTCAGATCTTTAAGAGAGGATGGGATTGAAACCATCCTAATAAATAGTAACCCTGCCACTATTATGACAGATCCGTCTATGGCAGATCATATCTATTTAAAACCATTAACTACGAAGTCTATTGTTGAAATCCTTAAAGAACATCCTCAGATTGATGCGGTACTTCCTACTATGGGTGGGCAGACTGCTTTAAATCTAGCTATAGAAGCAGATGAAAAGGGAATTTGGAAAGATTTCAATGTTGAGTTAATAGGAGTAGATATCGCTGCTATTAATATTACAGAAGATAGAGAGCAGTTTAGAAACTTGATGCTAGATATAGGCATCCCAATGGCACCTCAAGCCACCGCAACCTCATTCTTAAAAGGAAAAGAGATTGCGCAAGAGTTTGGTTTTCCATTAGTTATTAGAGCATCTTACACCTTAGGGGGGGATGGAGCAGCTATTGTTTATAAAGAAGAAGATTATGATGAACTATTAACGCGTGGCTTAGAAATATCACCTATCCACGAAGTAATGATTGATAAAGCGCTACTGGGCTGGAAAGAATTTGAACTAGAGTTGTTGCGGGACTCTAATGATAATGTAGTCATAATATGTGCCATTGAGAATATGGATCCTATGGGGATACATACGGGAGACTCAATCACGGTAGCGCCAGCAATGACGCTTAGTGACAAAACCTATCAAAGAATGCGTGATATGGCAATCCATATGATGCGCAGTATCGGTGATTTTGCGGGTGGATGTAATGTTCAGTTTGCAGTTAGCCCAGATGAGAAAGAAGATATTATCGCTATTGAGATTAACCCGAGGGTTTCTCGCTCTTCTGCCTTAGCATCAAAAGCAACTGGGTATCCTATAGCAAAGATTGCAACAAAACTTGCCATTGGATATCACTTAGATGAATTAAAGAATCAAATTACAAAATCTACATCAGCGCTTTTTGAGCCTACATTAGATTACGTGATTGTGAAGATTCCACGTTGGAATTTTGACAAATTTGAAGGCTCAGATAGAACACTTGGATTGCAGATGAAGTCTGTAGGAGAAGTGATGGGAATAGGACGTTCATTTCAGGAAGCGCTTCACAAAGCAACGCAATCGTTAGAGATTAAGCGTAATGGATTAGGAGCAGACGGCAAGAGTTATAAAGATTATGAGCAGATTTTAGATAAGCTGAAACACGCAAGTTGGGATCGTGTATTTGTGATTTATGACGCCATACAACTGGGAATCCCATTAAGCCGTATCCACGAAATCACAAAAATAGATATGTGGTTCTTAAAGCAATATGAGGAGCTCTATTTATTAGAATTAGAGATTTCTAATTTCACTTTAGATACACTACCTCGTGAGTTATTGCTAGAAGCAAAACAAAAAGGATATGGTGACAGGCAGATTGCACATATGCTCAGATGCCTTGAAAGCGAAGTTTATAACAAGCGTGAAGAACTCAATGTTCAGAGAGTATATAAATTAGTTGATACCTGTGCCGCGGAATTTAAAGCACAGACACCTTATTACTATTCAACGTTTGAAAACGACATGCAAACTGCTGACGGAACCCGTTATGCAGAGAATGATAGTGTTGTTTCAGATAAGAAAAAAGTCATAGTTTTAGGCTCAGGACCTAACCGTATAGGACAAGGTATCGAGTTTGATTACTGTTGTGTGCATGGAGTACTAGCCGCTGCAGAGTTAGGATATGAAACCATAATGATCAACTGTAATCCAGAAACGGTTTCTACAGATTTTGATGTAGCAGATAAACTTTATTTTGAACCTGTATTTTGGGAACATATTTATGACATAATTCGTCATGAAAAACCAGAAGGTGTAATCGTTCAGCTAGGAGGACAGACCGCACTTAAGCTGGCAGAGAAACTAGAACGCTATGGAGTTAAAATTTTAGGAACAAGTTTTCAAGCCTTAGATCTTGCAGAAGACAGAGGTAGTTTTTCAAATATTCTTAAAGAACTAGAGATTCCGTATCCAGAATTTGGAATCGCAGAAACCACAGAAGAGGCACTTGCACTTGCAGACCATTTAGATTTCCCACTCTTAATAAGACCTTCTTATGTTTTAGGTGGACAAGGGATGAAGATTGTGATCAATAAAGAAGAATTAGAAAAGCACGTAGTAGATTTACTTCGGAAAATACCAAACAACAAATTACTGTTAGATCATTATTTAGATGGTGCTATCGAGGCAGAAGCAGATGCTATCTGTGATGGAGAGGATGTCTATATTATCGGGATTATGGAACATATAGAACCTTGCGGGATTCACTCGGGAGATTCTAATGCTACCTTACCACCATTTAATTTGGGTGAGCTCGTTATGCAACAAATTAAAGACCACACAAAAAAGATTGCACTTGCCTTAAATACGGTAGGACTTATTAATATACAGTTTGCGATTAAAGACGAATTGGTGTACATCATCGAAGCAAATCCAAGAGCTTCTCGTACGGTTCCATTTATAGCAAAGGCGTATGGAGAGCCGTATGTAAATTATGCAACCAAAGTAATGTTAGGTCACAACAAGGTGAAAGATTTTGACTTTAAGCCACATCTAGATGGTTACGCGATTAAGCAGCCCGTTTTTAGTTTTAATAAGTTCCCTAATGTGAATAAACAACTAGGGCCAGAAATGAAGAGTACGGGTGAGAGTATCTTATTTATAGATGATCTAAAAGACGACCAGTTTTATGAACTATACGCTCGTAGAAAAATGTACTTGAGTAAGTAGCATTTTTATTTCTGTAGAATTTATTATATTTGAGCGAACAAAAAAAATACTTATGAAAAAAGTTACATTATTAGCAGCTATGATGATCGCAATGGTCTCAACTGCTCAACAAACATTTATGGTCGATTGGGATCAGAGTACAGAATCGGCAGATGCTACTTTTACACTACTAGTAGGTGATACGGTAATGTGGACGTGGGCAAATGTAGCACCACATGATGTGCAACCAGCCTCAGGTGAAATGGACGCTCCAGACGATTTTGGAAGTGAAATTCTAACTGGAATGGGCTCAACATACTCGTACACTTTTACAACTCCAGCAGTAATAGATTATTTATGTACGGTACATCCAGGTGCTATGAATGGTACCTTGACCGTAGAAGCAGTAATGTCTGTTCAAGATCAATTTGAGCGTAACATCACATTTTTTCCAAATCCGGTAAAAGAAGATTTAAAGATTAGATCTTTATTTTCTTTAGATACGTATGAGATCTATAGTGCTACAGGTAAAAAAGTAAGTGAAGGAGTTGGGGAAGGAACCTATACAAACTTAAACACAAGCCATTTTCCTGCAGGTGTATATTTTGTAACTGTTCGTTCAAACGATCTTACAGCGACTATAAAGTTGGTTAAAGAATAAGTAAAACTCAACTTCTGCTGTATAGCAAAACGAGGTTGAAAATACTAAGCAAATAAAATCTCGTCAAGAAATTGGCGAGATTTTTTTATGCGGAAATTTTAATCTCGACTAAAATGAGGTGATCTTTCTGAGGATACGTCACTAATAAAGTACTTGGAATCTCCCCAGAAAAAAAACGTGTCAAAGCGTTCTTCATAGGTGAGCTTAACATACTGGCCTTGGTATTCTTGAAGCTTATCAATAACCTCTTGCTCTTGATCTAGCACTGAAAATGAAAATATTTGTGCACCACTGATCCCTTGGCTTATTTCACCTTCCCATGTTTTAAAGAGTACTCCTTTATTACTGAACTTAATAAGCTCCCCTGCACGAGTACCCTCACTATAGGGCACAAATGATACAAACATAAAGTACAAAAGGAATAATGCAGCAATGGCTCCTAGGATTAGAAAGAGTATTTTTTTCATAGTAATTGAATTTATTTTAATACTTCTATGTTCTTTGTGTCTCTTTGGCGAATATGCACAACAGAAGACACACAGAAAATTTATTCAAGTTCATTATTCTCCTCCGCACGTTTTATAATCTTCTCAGGTAATGACTTCTTTGCTTTTGCTCCCATCTTTTTCAACTTCTCCACACTCGTGATGAGGTTTCCACGTCCTTCAAATAGCTTATTCATAGCACTCGAGTAATCTGTCTTTGCATCATCCATTTTTTTACCCACACCAGTAAGGTCTTTGATGAGCCCTTCAAATTTATCATACAACGCTCCCGCTTGTCTCGAAATCTCTATCGCGTTTCGTTGCTGCTTTTCATTGTTCCACATAGTGTCTATGGTACGCAATGTGGCCAATAGGGTAGAAGGGGTCACAATAATAATATTCTGCTCGAAGGCCTTATTATAAATACTCGGGTCTTTATTAATTGCAATAGCAAACGCGGGTTCTATAGGGACAAAGAGCAATACAAAATCTGGGCTTTCCATTTCGTAGAGGTCGTGATAGTTCTTTTCACTCAATTGATCCACGTGTCTTTTTAAAGAAGTAAGATGCTCATTTAAATGACGCACTTGCAATTCATCATCTTCTTCATTTACAAAACGCTCATAAGCGACCAATGATACTTTACTATCAATGATCATACGTTTGTTGTCCGGTAAATGAATCACAACATCTGGTAAGACTCTTTTGCCATCTGGCAGCGTAAAGCTTTGCTGTACAAAATACTCTCGGTCCTTTTCAAGTCCGCTTTTCTCGAGTACTTTTTCGAGCACGAGTTCGCCCCAATTTCCTTGTATTTTACTATCGCCTTTTAGCGCTTTTGTAAGGTTTGTTGCCTCTTTACTCATTTGTTCATTGAGTTCTTTAAGCCCAATAATTTGTTGACGTAACATCGCTTGACCCGTAAGGCTTTCTTTATGCGTATCATCTACACGCTTTTCAAACTTGTCTATCTTTTCTTGAAGTGGTTTAAGAACTGCATCTATATTTTTTTTGTTCTGTTCTGTAAATTTTTCAGATTTAGAATCGAGTATTTTGTTGGCAAGATTTTCAAACTCTTTTGTAAATTTTTCCTGTAGTTTTTCTAATTCTGCTTGTTGGTCGCGATGTTTCGTTTCAAGACTTTCAAATTCAGAATTACGCCGTGTCAATGATACATTCAAATGGTCTTTTTCTTTCCGAATGCTTTCTCTCTCTGTCACCACATTCTCATATTGAATACTAAACTTTTCTTCCTGCAAAGAAGCACGATCAGCAACAGCGCGCACCTTTTCTTCATATTCCCCAGACTGTCGTTGTTGGTTTAACTCGTGTTGTTGCAAGCGTTCGTTAAGGGCACTAGATTCTGCCTTTTGTTTTAAGCGTGCGATAAGGTGCCCCACAATTACACCAATGGCTAAAGAGAGAATGGCTAGTAAAAAATAGATTACAGTTTGATTCAAAATTAATTTTTCTAGTTATTGAATAAAAATAAGTTTTCAACGCATCGCGCATCTTGAAACACTCAAAGTTTAAAGATACTAAGGAAATAAAAAGGGACCCTCACTTCCTGTTTAATTTTTTACACGGAATTGCATCGTATCTACATCAAAATCTATAGTATTATTTGGAAAAATATTTTGGAACACTCCTTGTTCTGCTAGAGCGGTAGGGCTGCCATAATCAAAGGAGTCTTTCTGTAGTACGATCATTTGATCCACCAAACTAAGCGCAATGCCTATTTCGTGTGTAGAAAAGAGGATGGTTTTTCCAGCTTCTTTGGTAAGTTTTTTTAATAATTTAAGGACATATGCTCTATGATACAAATCGAGATGCGAGGTAGGCTCATCTAGAATAATGATGGGCGTATCTTGTGCTAAAGTTCGGGCAATTAAAACCCGTTGTAATTCTCCATCGCTCAACTCAAAACATTTTTTATGCTGCAAAGCTTCAGTTTCTGTAACCGCTATAGCCTTGTTTACAGCGGATTTGTCAGTTTCAGATAAAATACCCAACCAGTTTGTATAGGGTTGCCTTCCCAATGCAATGAGCTCATAAACCGTGACATTTTTAGATGCTGGAGCCTCTGTAAGAACCACACTAATCTGAGATGCCAGGGATAATGAATCAAGGGTACTCATATCAACTTCGGAAATTTTAATACGACCAGAAATGGGCTTTTGCATTCCAGCTAGAGTTCGGATTAGGGTAGATTTTCCTATTCCGTTTGGGCCAACAAGGGCGATAAGTTCTCCCTTATTTGCATTAAAAATAATATTTTCTGCAATGATGGTGTCCTTCTTTTTTGATGCATAGCCAATGGTCAAATTTTGGACAGTGATGCGAGTATGTAATGTTTCCGAAGCCATTAGAAAAGGAGTTTTTGTTTTCTTACTAATAACCATATTACTACGGGAGCGCCTACCATAGATGTGATTGCGTTAATGGGTAATGTGTATTCGCTAAAGGGTAGTTGCGCAATTGTATCGCAAATGAGTAGTAATAAAGCGCCCATTAATGTCACGGCTGGGATGAGCACGAGATGGTTAGAGGTCTTAATAATCTGACGCGTAAGGTGCGGAACTGCGAGACCTACAAAAGCAATCGGGCCGGCAAACGCAGTAATGCTTCCAGCAAGAATACTCGTTGCTAAAATAATAAAAAGCGTCTGCCTTTTTATATGGAGTCCCATAGACTTGGCGTAATTCTCTCCCAATAACAGGGCGTTTAGAGATTTCGAACTTGCCAACGCAATGACTAATCCTATTACAAAGCACGTAATAAGGATCGCAATTCCCGTCCAAGATTGGTTTCCTAAACTTCCAAATGACCAGAAAATATATTGTTGCAATTGTTCTGCACTACTGAAATAAGATAACACACCAACGACCGCAGCCGTTATGCTACCAAACATTAACCCGATAATCAGAATTGCCATCGTGTCTTTCACCTTTATAGTAACTGCGAGAACCGCGAGTAATACGATAAAACTACCCAGAGCCGCTGCAATCACAAGACTCCAACTGTTACCAAGCAACATACCGAATACACCACCAAATGCGCCTGCTCCAAGAATTAAGAGTGCGACACCAAGACTCGCTCCGCTACTCAGGCCAAGTACAAAAGGCCCCGCGAGCGGGTTTCTAAAAACTGTTTGCATTAATAGTCCAGATATTGCAAGACCACCACCAGCTGCGATAGCCGTAATTGCCTTCGGAATTCTATAATCAAAGAGGATATAATTCCAAGATGTTTTTTCTGTGGATCCCGTAAAGAGTCCTTCCATAACTTCGGAAATAGGAATGTGAACAGAACCTAAACTTACATTGATAAAAAAGGCCACAATGGTCAGCAAAGCCAACACAAATAAGGGTTTTTTATATGAAAGTTGATGTTGGGTCATTAGAGCTTGCTAAAGAAAAAGAGTTTGTGTTCTGGTAATAACTCAGGATGTAGAATTTTGATAATGTCTTTTAATACGATGTCTGGTCTGTTAGGTGCCAACTCATAATAAAGCACGCCTCCTGTAGCGCCTTTTGTGTTCGTAAAACTATAAATCTCGTCTCTTTTAAAAGCGTCAAATTGGGTGTAGACACTATGCCGTTCTGCCAACTGTGCGCTACTTGTAAAGTGTCCAGGGCCAATCCAGATTTGAGCAGTTTCTCCTTTTTCTAAAACAGATTCTAGATTGAGCGCTATACTTCCCGTTCCTTGCGAGTCTGCCCAAAGGTAGGCGCCATTTGCATCTGCAATAAACTGGGCTGCCCAGCTATTGCCTTGTGGCATATACCAAACGTCTTTATACATGGCTCCACTGAGTACAGTGGGTTTTGTGGTCGCAGATTGCGCCATTTTTTGAGCAGATACATAATTGTTTTCTATGGCAGAAAAGATGCTATCTGCTTCTTTTTCTTTTCCGTAGAGCGCCCCAAAAAACTTAATCCATTCTGCCTTTCCTAGCGGGTGTGTTTCTGTCCAGTCTGCATTGTATAAAACAGGGATACCAGTCTTCTCGATGGTTGTAAAAGTTGGATTATTACCATCTATGCCATAACCAATTACGGCTTCTGGATTAAGCTCAATAAGTACTTCTGTATTGATAGATTCATTTTTGCCAAGTTCTTTTATTTTTCCTTCAGAAATAAGCTGTCTTGTTTTTTCTGAAGAGATATAATCAAGACTCGGAAACCCTACAAGTGTCTCTTCTATGCCTAACATTTCTAATGACGGAATGTGCGTAGTAGAGGTAACAACAGTGCGTTCAAGTGGTACTTTTACAACGGCATCAAACTGTCCTTTTAAGCTTTTTACAGAGGCATTATCCTTTACCAAAGCATAGGTGAATGTTTTATCTGCTTCTGGCCATGGGTTTGTGATCGTGATCAAGGTGAGGTCTGCGGTAGTTTCTATTTGAAAACTTTTTGCATACTTGATCGTTGTTGTTTTTGCAGTCTCAACTTTCAGCTTAGGAGCGTCGTTTTTGCACGCCGCTAAAGAAAGGGTCAACAGAAGTACGAGGGATAATCTCGATAAAATTTTGGCACAAAACATATGAATAGCTATCATGAAGGCGCAAAGGTAATCGTTCTATTGTTTACAATAAAAGTGTGGTGAGCATATATGAATATGTTGTACTTTTGCGCCAGATTTTAGGTGAACTTAATTGTTCTTAAAAGGGAATCGGGTGTAAAACCCGTGCTGTACCCGCAACTGTAAGTCGGTTTACGTAGTGTAAACCAGTGATTATTAAACCACTGTACGCCTTGGCGCACGGGAAGGTGTCACGAGACGAGCCAGGAGACCTGCCAGAGATCTATATTGTTCAACTTTCGGGATAAAAGTTTGAGGAATTTCTAGCGCATATTGCGCTGTCTCTCCTTGTTTTTCCGTTTTATTTATTTAAAAATGAAAAAAGTAATTTACGCTATCGCATTGATGGCAACTGCTGGTATGACAGCACAACAGTTCTCTAAAACACAAGCACTTGATTCTGTGTATTTAGATACTAAAATTTTAAAACCTCGTGATCAAAGTGGTAAAATAGTTACCCTAATTACAGCTACAGAGTTAGCATCACACCAAGGGGATAACTTAGCAACCATCATCAACGCAGTTTCTGGAATTGAATTAAATGGAAGCCGCAGCAACGATGGCCAGAACCTTGGTTATTTTGTAAGAGGAGGTCGCAATCGCCAAGTAGTAATTCTTATTGATGGGGTGCAAGTTAATGATCCTTCGAGTATTGCAAATGATTTTGATTTACGTCTTGTTTCTGTTTCTTCTGTGGAGCAAATAGAGATAATTAAAGGAGCAGCAAGTGTATTGTATGGTACAGGTGCTGGTGCTGGAGTGATAAATATCACGACGAAGAAAGAGGCAGCAAATAGAATTTCTGGAAGCTTTATGACGACGGTTGGAACCAATAATGCTGCGGATCAGAATGATGATAAATTTGCAGCAAATGAGTTTACAAACGCAGCAAAAGTGAGCGGAACGCTTAATTGGTTTACCTACGATGTTGATTTTAATCATCGCTATGTAGACGGCTTATCTGCGATTGCTGCGCCAGAAGGTGAAGAAGCTTTTGATAGTGATACCTATGAACGTTATAATGCGAAGCTGCGTCTAGGAGCAAAAATTAATAAAGACATTAGATTTAGTCAGTTTTTTAGTATCGACGAGTTTGATGCTGCTTTTGACGACTTTAGTTATACAGATGCCCCTTTTCTTTCTGAAACGCGCCAGCTTCGTACCGGAGGTAATTTTGTTTGGAAATATACAAAGGGCGAGTACGTTTTTAATGATAGTTTCAGTTGGATTAAGAGAGATACGGAAAGTAGCTATCCCAGTAAATTTGATTCAAAATTATATAGTTTAGACAATTACCTGACCTATCATTTTACAGATAATGTGACCGCGTTAATAGGTCTTAACTACAACAGCAGTAGTTTTAATTCTTACAGTATTCCTTTTGGAGAAACTGATTTTACTCAAAACGTTAGCGACGATACCGCTACTTTTGATATCATTGATCCTTATGTGAATGCTACCATAAATAAAGGTGATTTTACGGCTAGTGCAGGAGCAAGACTTAATATTCATAGTGATTATGGATCACATATTGTATATAATATAAATCCATCATATCTTTTTACAATAGGTGAGAGTAAGCTTAAAGCATTGGCTTCTTTTAGCACAGCTTATATTACACCTTCGTTGTTTCAGTTACACGACCCTTTGTATGGCAATCTGGAATTGATGCCAGAAGAGAATACTACCTTAGAAGCAGGATTAGAGTTTACAGGGAAGAATAGCCTAAGAGTGAGTGCACTTTATTTTAACCGAAATGAGAAGAATTTTGTCGACTTCGTTACGGTTGATGCAGAGAACTATATTTTTCAATACCAGAATATTTCTGAAGAGTTTACAGCGAGTGGTGTAGAAGTAGAGCTAGGGTATCAAGCTACTAAGGCTTTGTTATTGACTGCAAACTATACCAATACACAGGTGGAAGAGCGTTTTGCGCTGCGTATACCTGAGCATAAAGTAAATGCAAGTGCAGGGTATGCATTGACAGATGCAACTTCATTTGGTTTAAATTTTCAGATGACAGGAGAGCGTACAGATTCATTTTTTAACCCAGACACTTTTGAGAGCGAAACAGTAATCTTAGATTCTTACAGTGTGCTTGATTTTAATGTTAGCACACAAGTTTTAAAAGAACTCCGTCTTTTCGCTGCTGTTAATAACGTATTGGATACGGCTTATGAAGAATTGTTTAGATATCAAACGAGAGGTAGAAATATAAGGCTAGGACTTGCTTTAGATTTC
>Ga0307492_10001103_pt1 | contig 11199 bp, 10 predicted proteins | sample SI3LmetaG_FD_202365 | JGI IMG/M metagenome (GOLD analysis project Ga0307492, IMG submission 202365) | Sea-ice brine microbial communities from Beaufort Sea near Barrow, Alaska, United States - SI3L | ecosystem: Environmental > Aquatic > Marine > Coastal | place: USA: Alaska | collected 2017-05-06
AACATCGATAGCATCAACCTGAAAGCCTGCCTCAGCCAGAAAAATCGACTTCTGCCCTAGCCCACAAGCCACATCCAGCGCATTACCAACGGTAACTCGTTCAATCCACTGAGAGATAAACTCACCGGGTTGAGTGCGTTTTTTGTGGCTATCTTCGGCATACCGCTGATTCCACTTACTGCGATCCTCTTCACTCATCACTAGCTCTCATGGTTAACCTTTAGTTTCAACAATGCTATCCAACACCAAGATCAAAAATCATACTTCGAGCCACCCAGACAACTATTATAGTGATCAAAGCAACAATAGTCGTGACAACACCAGACAATCGGGATTGCAACCAACCAATAATACCGATAGACATAATAAACAAAAATAAGGCCGATGTTGCTGCCGATGTGCCAATCGCACGAACATAGGTAATACGATCCAACACGGCAGCTGAGAATCCATCAATGCCCGCTATTCTTAAGCTAAGCGCAACATCGATATAGAGCGCTATCAAAAATAATAACGAGGTCACGGTGAACAAAATGAAAGTACCGGTCGCAAGATGGCTTTTATCTTTACTTCGCATCACTTGTACAGCAACCGACAAGGAAAAGCCTGCCATCAAACCGCTGATGAAAGAAACCTGCCCTGTTTGTAACTCGAGTATTTCGTTCATATTGCCCGTGCTCCTGCTGCTAAGTTGGTCCGACATTTACATTGATATCACTATGCCAGCTATCCGCCGCATTTGACCCTGGAGTAATAAAATTAATTCAATATCGATTTTTCAACGAAACATAGTGTGTCGCAGAGGTCACTAAGTTCACTTTTTCCGCATCAGTCAGCGCACGTATCTTTTTCGCTGGACTGCCTAAATACAAAAAGCCAGATTCAAGGCATTTCCCCGGTGGCACTAAAGAGCCAGACCCGAGCATGACTTGATCTTCAATCACCGCGTTATCCATCACTATCGAACCCATACCAATTAAGCATTGGTTACCAATTCGACAGCCATGCAATAGAACTTTATGGCCGACCGTTACCTCATCACCGACATGCAATTGTGCACCGTCTGTGAGTGGTGGATTAGCGTAAGAAACATGCAAAACTGAACCGTCCTGAATATTAGTATTGTTACCGATACGGATAACATTCACATCACCACGTATCGCGGTCAGCGGCCAGACCGAGCAATTATCGCCAATCACAACGTCACCAATCACCACCGCACTATCGTCAATGTAACTCGACTCACCAATGGTTGGCGATATACCCTCAAAATTTCTTATCATAACGGTTCCTGACAGTTGGTTATTTGGTCGGTATAGTAGCGAAAAAATAATAGTCTGAGTCAATAATAACATTAGTATGAAAGCAAACATCATAACCAAGCTCCAACTCTACTCTGAGTTGATACGCCTCGATAAGCCAATTGGCATTTATCTGCTATTGTGGCCGACACTATGGGCATTGACGATTGCTGGCGAAGGCTCGCCCGATGGCTGGATACTGTTTGTTTTTATCGGCGGTGTTTTTCTAATGCGATCGGCTGGCTGCGCAATAAACGATTACGCCGACCGAGATATCGACCGGCATGTAGAACGCACCAAAAATAGACCTTTGACCAGTGGAAGAATAACGCCTAAAGAAGCGTTATGGGTATTTGGCGCTCTCTGCCTCATTGCCTTCGCGCTAGTACTCAGTCTCAACACCTTCACCATTACACTGTCCGTTGGGGGTGTATTACTCGCTGCGAGCTACCCTTTCATGAAGCGGTATCATTATTTGCCGCAGGTTCACCTCGGTGCAGCGTTTGGTTGGGCCGTGCCAATGGCTTTTGCGGCACAGATTGAAGCGGTGCCCAAACAGGCATGGCTGCTTTATATTGCGACCGTAGTTTGGACCACTGCTTATGATACGATGTATGGCATGGCCGACCGCGAAGATGATTTGAAGATCGGCATGAAATCAACCGCCATTTTATTTGGCGAATATGACCGAGCGATTATCGGCTTACTGCAAGGCTTGTTTATTCTGACGCTATGGTTAATCGGTAGCGATCTCGACTTTTCATCCATCTATTTTTATTCGCTATTACTCGCATCCGGCTTTTTAGCCTATGAGCAATTGATGATTTTTTATCGAGTCCCGGAATATTGCTTTAATGCTTTTTTACATAATCACTGGGTTGGCGCGATTGTATTTTTTGGCATTATTGGGCATTACTATTTGAGTTAACACCGCTCATATTTAACGCTCCTGAACTTACCTTCTAAGAGCTGCCGGCTTATTACGCCGTTGCTGCTTTATCTCTCTCAACGAAATATAGATACCACTCACGCAAATAATCGCGATGCCAAGCCAGACTACAGCATTCGGTAGGTAATCAAAAAATAAATAGCTGAGCATAGTTGCGACAATAATTTCAGTGTAATTAAAAGGTGCCACAAGTGATGCCGGTGCGTATTGGCAGGACAGAATAACCAAAAAATGACCGGTTGCAGCGATCAATCCAATAGCTGCAAATAACAAGATAGCTTCGCTATCTGCAGGAACCCAAATCATCGGCACCCAAGGCGTTATCGCCACCGTGCCAACGACAGCGGTATAAAAAAGCGTCATCAGCGGGCTGCTACTGGTCGATATCTTCCTCGTCACCAATATATAAAGGGCATAGCTTAACCCCGCTATTAACGCATATAACAGACTGGGCTGAAACTCGTCACTATTGGGTTGCAATACGATCAATACCCCAACAAATCCAAACAATGTCGCCAGCAAGCGCTTCAATCCAAATTTTTCACCGAGTATGAATGGCGACAGTAGTGTCACGATTAAGGGTGATACAAACAGCAGGGCAAGTGCATTCGGAATTGGGTTGGTCTTGATGCTCAAAAAGAAAAAGAACGTTGATGATAGTAGACAAAGGCCACGGAATATCTGAGTCCATGGGTGCTTGGGCATTACCCACCATTTTTCTTTTCGCCATATTAAAATTGGGATCAGCCAGATCACATTAAATATAAACCGTCCCCAGGTAATTTGTAGTACCGGGTACTGGGCGGCTAGCATTTTAGCGAAGATATCCAATAACGGAATGACCACCATGCCCAAAATCATTAGCATAATACCCAACATTGGACGGTCGTGGCTTGGTTGATTCATAACTATCCAGCGGGACTACCCAACAAATTACAGTCGAAGCAGTTTATCTTTAAAGGCGGCAATAATATAGGCTATTCAGACCTCAAACTAACCCCGCCATTTCAAGCCCACATAGGCCCAAAACCAGATATAAGTCATCTTAATGCCAATGATCTAAACCTCTAATCTTGGATAATGATAGTTCAGCAATTTTGGGTAATTCGGCCCGATAAGAACAGGAGTCGTTAGAGGCCAACTGCTCGTTTGTTACTTACCCAAACAATGTTGATAAGCCCAAATTGCATTGCTTAAACCCATTTCGATGGCATCGACTGTCATGGCATGGCCGATAGACACCTCAAGCAACTGAGGCACTGAGGCAAAATGAGTGAGGTTATGTAGGTTCAAATCGTGCCCTGCATTCAAACCAATATTAAGCTCGGAAGCTCTTTCTGCTGCACGATAAAATTGCTGAAATACCTCATCCATATCTTTATTGAGTTCACAGGCCTTGGCATAAGGGCCAGTATAGAGCTCAATGCGATCGGTACCAATTTGGCTCGCCAATTCGATTTGCGCCAAGTCAGGATCCATGAACAAACTAACTCGAGTTCCGATTGCCTGTAGCGCGTCAATAATTGGTTTCAATCGATCGCCATCAACAGTCAGGTCGAAGCCGTGATCTGATGTTAATTGTGAATTATTGTCTGGCACTAGCGTGCATTGGGCTGGTTTGATTTCTTTTACTAGCTCAATAAAACCAGGGTAATCGGTCACACCGGAGCGATCACTCTTCATCGGTGCGGCGAACGGGTTGCCTTCGATGTTGAACTCGACATTCAGCATTGCAGACAAATCGAAACAATCGCTGACGCGAATATGACGTTGGTCAGGTCTTGGATGAACTGTGATACCATCAGCGCCCGATTCGATACACTGCTTGGCGTGATGCGTCACGCTCGGATACTCGGTATCACGAGAATTACGGATCAGGGCAATTTTATTTAAATTAATGCTAAGGGCTGTTTGGATCACTCGTTTTCTCTCGCTAGATCTAATGATGAAAGCCAGTTAACGGAGGATAGTTAGCCAGCCAGAACTAATAACGCTTATGTTACTTCGGTTTTGATTTATCATCCATTAGTTACATGCTATTGAATAACAGAGATCCACCCTATCTAAAACTGTTTGACTCATTGCTAGCGAATATTATGATTATAATGCCGATTCAAGAACGCAATGCTCCAATCTCAGTCTACAAGACCTAATTCATGCCAAAGATTGAGTAAATAAAAAAAATTCTTGGTCGCTATTAGAAACAGTCAAAACAATAAATACTTATTATTGAGGTTGAGTATGCACTTTCAGATTATTGTGTTACTAGCTGTGGTGCTAAGCGCATGCTCTACCTCTCGTCAAATCACTCAAGTAAGCGCTGTAAAAGATGGCCGGCCAGCCCGTTCGGTTGATGTGACTAAAATCCCCAATGCAAAGCCTTCAGCTGTGGTCAGAACACGCGCAGGTAATGCACCAAAATATACTATCCTGGGCAAAACTTATCGCGTATTAACCACTAGCGAGGGGTATCGGAAGCGCGGTGTGGCTTCCTGGTATGGTACAAAATTTCACGGTCGTCGTACGGCTAATGGCGAAGTTTATAATATGTTTGCAATGACTGCTGCCCATACGACTTTACCCATACCGAGTTATGTTCGAGTAACCCATGTCGCGAATGGTCGTTCAATTATCGTCAGAATTAATGACCGGGGCCCTTTTCATGACAATAGAATTATTGACTTAAGTTACGCAGCCGCTAAAAAGTTGGGCGTTATTGAAACAGGCGTTGCTATAGTCGATGTTATTGACGTGACACCTATCGAGAAAAATATCTTAGCTGTTGAATCTATTGGTACCGCTAATGTTTTTAAACTCAATGCTGGGTCAGCAGAAGCAATTCCTAGTGCCCTTTCAGCGCCAAACCAAAAAGATGTTTATATACAGCTAGGCGCATTTCAGCAGTATCAAAGCGCAAAGGCTTTGAGCAATAAAGTGGCAGCAATCTTGTCACATACGGTTAATGTGGTTGCTGGCAAGGATAAATTGCATCGTGTTTTTGTTGGTCCTGTTAATAGCCCACAGCAACTCGCTAGCATTCAAAATTTATTAAAGCAGCAAGGTTTAAGTGAAGGCCATGTTATCCGTGATGGTACTGGTAATAACTAACGCACTATCAAAACCCGATAATTCGTCTATTCAGGGGCTTACGGACTGACATCCCAAAGCCTACAGATTTGATATAAACACTCACTAAAACTAATTTCCTTACCGAGAGTATGCTTTCAATTATTACCTTTTTAAGGCGTAATAGTTGACCACTATAGCCTTATATCTGTAGTGTGTAGAGTTCGATCGTTCATTAATGTCATCATTAATTTTAACCATAACAACAATCGTCAAAGGTGGGAAATATGCAATACAAAAATCCAAATACAGAAGGTTCAGTAGTCTCTTTCAAAGCTAGCTATGATAATTATATTGGCGGGGCCTGGGTTGCTCCTGCAAAAGGGAATTATTTTGACAACATTTCGCCGGTAAATGGTAAACCGTTTTGTAAAATACCCCGCTCTACTGCGGAAGATATCGACATGGCGCTGGACGCAGCTCATGCTGCAAAAGATGCCTGGGGTAAAACCTCGGTGACCGAAAGGTCAAATATCATGTTGAAAATGGCAGATCGCATGGAGTCAAATCTGGAAGCGCTGTCAGTGGCAGAAACCTGGGATAACGGTAAGGCTGTGCGAGAAACCTTGAATGCTGATCTACCACTATGTGTCGATCACCTTCGTTATTATGCGGGTTGTTTACGCGCACAAGAAGGCGGAATAAGCGAGCTAGATAACAACACGGTTGCTTATCACATACACGAGCCTCTTGGCGTTGTAGGCCAAATCATTCCCTGGAACTTCCCCCTGTTAATGGCTATTTGGAATTTGGCACCTGCGCTTGCAGCTGGAAACTGTGTGGTATTGAAGCCTGCGGAACAAACCCCCGCGACAATTTTAATGTTGATGGAACTGGTAGGTGACTTGCTACCCGCAGGTGTATTGAATGTTGTTAATGGCTATGGTGAGGAAGCTGGGCACGCACTTGCGTCAAGCAAGCGAATTGCTAAAATCGCGTTCACTGGATCTACTCCCGTCGGCGAGCATATATTGAAATGTGCGGCTGAAAACTTAATCCCATCCTCTGTCGAATTAGGTGGAAAGTCGCCGAATATTTTCTTTGCCGATGTAATGGACCAGGAAGATGCCTTTATCAGTAAGGCGGTCGAAGGCGCTGTGCTTGGATTTTTTAACCAGGGCGAAGTCTGTACTTGTCCTTCGAGGTTATTGATTGAAGAGTCCATCTATGAAGAGTTTATTAAGATGGTGATTGACCGAGCCGGCCAAATCAAGCGTGGCAACCCACTAGATACCGAGGTTATGGTAGGTGCTCAGGTTTCTGAAGAGCAATACAAAAGAATTTTGGACTATATTAAAATTGGCATAGATGAGGGTGCAGAAGTGATTGCCGGTGGCAATGTTGCTGCAATAGGATCTGAATACGACGAAGGTTATTACATCGAGCCCACGTTATTGAAGGGCAAGAACAGTATGCGCGTATTCCAGGAAGAGATTTTTGGCCCTGTTGTTTCCGTGACTACTTTTAAATCTGAAGAAGAAGCATTAACAATTGCTAATGATTCTGACTTTGGACTCGGTGCAGGGGTATGGACTCGAGATATGAATCGGTCTTATCGTATGGGCAGAGGTATTCAGGCAGGTCGAGTTTGGACTAACTGTTATCACTTATATCCAGCACATGCCGCCTTCGGTGGTTATAAGAAATCGGGTATGGGTCGCTATACCTACAAAACTGCATTAGAGCATTATCAGCAAACCAAAAACTTATTGGTTAGTTACGATATCAACCCACTAGGTTTCTTCTAACTATAATAGGCAGGCCAGGGCACGAGAGCTTAGCCCTGGCCTGCCGACATTTTAGTTTATTATTAGATAACAATGAGTTTTCAATCATTCGATCAATTAATCTTCGAAAGTCAGTTTCATGAGCTAGGTGGCAATTTTTCTATCGTGGTATCGCCACAAGGCATTAGCGATGCCAGTCTGGTGATACAAAATCCTACTGTGGTAGAAACACTTGGGCTGTCACCAGCTTTATTTAGCACAAAAGCATTCCTTGGTATTTTTAGTGGCAACAGCTGCCTACAAAATTCTACGACCGTTGCCCAGGCCTATGCAGGCCATCAGTTCGGGAAATTCAACCCCTTTTTAGGTGATGGAAGAACCCTATTACTGGGTGAAATTAAAACCCAAAATGATCACTGGGAAATCTCACTTAAAGGCGCCGGTAAAACGCCCTTCACCTTTGCTTCTGACGGACGGGCAAGTTTGCCTGAGTGCCAACACGAGTACGACATGAGTGAACGTCTTGCTATTCTAGCGGTGCCCACCACACGCTGCCTTTGCATTATCGAGGGCAGCGAACAAGTTTATCGCAGCCGATTTGAGTCTGTCGCAATACTCACAAGAGTAACGCCTAGTCATATCCGTTTTGGCACATTTGAAAATTATTATTTTAAGAAAGATGTTGATGCACTTAAGATCCTGGCTGACTATGTAATACGGCGCTATTTCCCTCATTGCCTGGGTAGTGACAGCAATGGTAATAATGACTATGGACAGTTTTTCCAGGACGTCGTTATTAGGACCGCTCAACTAATCGCACATTGGCAACAGGTAGGTTTTGTTCACGGCATGATGAACACCGACAATCAGTCAATTATTGGGGTCAGCTTAGACTTGGGTGAATCGGCATTTACTGAGGATTTCGATGACAACTTTGTTGCTAGCTCAAGTGACAGAGAAGGTCGTTATGCGTTCGGACAACAGCCGGCCATAGGTCTTTGGAATTGCAATGTGCTGGCCCGAGCGCTATCGCCTTTAATCGCACCCGCTGATCTCAGACGTGCTTTGGAAAACTATGAGCCAGCCTTTATAGAATTCAGTTCACCCTAAAACACATAGGATTATTGCATTGACTTAAAGTCAAAGCAGCAACGTCTGCTAATGCTTGTAATTAATTCAATGAAACTTATTCAAGTTTATATTATTAGCATCCTCAATCTTGCAAAGGATTAAGAGTAATGGGCGGCTATGAACCTTTACTGTAAAGCAGCGAGGCGTAAATCCGACAACGCTTGGCTACCGGTAAGGAACATGGCCCATCGCAATTGTTCCTGCAGTATCGAAATTTTATCAATAACCGATTCTGTAGACTTCATTGCGGGTGCTAAAAAAGGTTGCGCTAAGGCAACCATTGTCGCTCCCAGCCGAATGCAACGGGCAATATCTAGCCCATGACGCACACCACCTGAGCCAATTAGACCCAATGCGGGGCAGGCATTATGTACCGCTGGTAGTAGCTCTATTGTATCCATACCCCAGTTAATAAACGGTGCAGCAATTTCTCGTTCGCGTTCAGAACCGTTACGATCTAGTTCAATACTTGCCCAGCTGGTGCCGCCTCGGCCAGCAACTTCAACCCACTTTACACCAACGTCCATCAACTTTCTGGCACTGCCGGGGCCTATGCCAGCTCCAACTTCCTTGACAATAATCGGCACCTCAAGCCTAGCGGTACAGTTTTCGATTGCCTCTAACACCTGGCTCCAATCACGATCTCCATTCGGCTGTATCAACTCTTGTAAAGGATTGAGATGAATAATCAAGGCATTAGCTTGTACAGACTCCACTGCCCGCAAGGCGAGGTCGAGCCCGTGCTGCTTTAACTGTGTAGCACCCAAATTACTCAATAAAATAGTCGAAGGTGCCCAGCACCGAATATCTTGTTGTACACCTTGCTCCAAGGCTGCTCTTTGTGATCCCAGAGCCAATGGAATTTGACAAGCTTCAGCCGCTTCAGCGAGATGCTGATTAATTAATTCTCCATTTTCACAACCGCCCGTCATGGCACCAATCAAAAATGGGGCTGCAACAGTCTGACCTAGAAAATCATGGTGAAACTCAATATCCTTTAAAGCTACCTGAGGTAGAGGGTTGGGCTCAAAACATAAACGGTCAAATCCAGCACCCTGTTTTGCCTGATGCTCCAGTTTCAGTGCCAACTCAATATGGTCTGCTTTGCGAGTACGAATGTCAGTCATGGCCTTGCTTCTCGTTTATAACTTTTCCTATCGGCATATTTCTACCAGCATAGTCGACCAGTAACATATGAGGCAGAGTCAGTGCAGCCAAACCGATAAAAGTTACCTGTACCAGTGAGGTAACAGTCGAACCCTGCAAGTAATAAAAAATGATTCCTGCAGTAATCCAGGCCATGGCCGTATAGATTCCTGCTTCACAAAGGCTACGCTTACGTTCTAGTTGTTCCAGGCTGCACCATAATCGTTGCATATGTCCACGACTGTGCCAAAAGCAAAAATAAAGTGAAAAACTGATTAATGGCGGCAATATGCTGGCCAACCCAACTAGTATTAGCAGGCTGACGACCGATTGTCGATATTGGGGTCTCATGTAGGCGTAAATAAAATAAGCCACAAAGCACAATACCCAAGGTAAAAATAAAATGGTGATGCCTTCCATCAATAAACTAGCATTTTCCACACCGACCAAAACAGCGAAAATAGGTTCTACTGATACAGGTTGCAGATTTGGGATTGCAATGCAAACCAAGCCACCATGAGCCAGCAACGGCAACCAATCAGCGCCCCTATCTGCGATATCACTGGCACCAAAATGCAGTGCAGAAATCAGTAAAAACACGCCAAGGCTAGGTAATGGAAATAGCCACCATAGGACGGCGACCAATGCCGCCATAGCAACATAGGCTAGATGAAAACTTAACCAAGCGACGAGCCCAGTAGGCCAACCAATGCGCCTTGCAACTACCCCATCGAGACCACCATGGGGCACGCCTATTAATAAAATTGCGCCGATAGCAATCATATCCCAGGTATTCATGACTGAAAGATCTGTTTTAAAAATGGAATTTTAGGCATCGCCATTATGACCTTAGCCCAATCTACAACTGTGGCAGAGCCCAGCATAAATCGCGAAAACCCATCAGCATCTAGAGCTTTGGCGGTACGCATCATCAGCGAAACTCTCAAATCTGGTTGAGCCAAAAGTACGCGATTAAATATCTTGTCCATACGAGTTAATATGGGTGAAATCGGCGTAGGCACTGAATACTGGCCAGCGCTAATTCCCTGGGCTAGTTTAGTGATCTGCACCTGAATCCCTGCAAAGGCGTAACCAGAAGACAGTCGCACAGCGCCACTAGCGGCACCAATACCAGAGATATTGCAGTCCAATGGGGTTACCGAGTGCATAGGAATAACACCAATTTCTTCATCCAAGGTTTCTTCTATCTCAATGTTTTGTTCTCGAAGCCATTTTTCAATCGCCTTACGATACCAATCTTTTTCTTCCAGGTTATTGGAAATCATTGTGGATTCGATCAATAGCTTGCGGTCAGAAAAAGGTAACACATAAATAAAATGCAGCCCCCGAGATTGATCGACACGGAAATCCATTAATGTCGCAATATGAGGATTATTAATAGGAGATTTGGTACGTATTTCCCAGCCAAGGAAATGCTGTTTTAAGCCATGTTCGGCCATTACAGGTGGACGACTATCATATAGCTGGGCGGCTCTGTAATGGCGGCCAGCCGCGGTAAATGAACCACCATCACCCGCGGCAACAATATCTTCAGCTGACGCTCGGATTAGGTCGATGCCTTCAGCCAGATTGCCTTCACATTGCGACATATATTGAGCAGAACTCAGACTCGTGTAACGATACTGATCACTGCAATGAAGTACCTCGGTATGATGATCAATCAGGCGCCATTGCTTCCAGCTACCTTTGATCGCCATGGCAAATTCTTTTGCCTGATCGCTGTTAGCCCATAGCGCCCAACTGCAATCTCGTTCTTTGGGAGTTCGCGGTTCTACAACTACCGCAGAGCAATTATTTA
>Ga0307492_10001104_pt1 | contig 11199 bp, 12 predicted proteins | sample SI3LmetaG_FD_202365 | JGI IMG/M metagenome (GOLD analysis project Ga0307492, IMG submission 202365) | Sea-ice brine microbial communities from Beaufort Sea near Barrow, Alaska, United States - SI3L | ecosystem: Environmental > Aquatic > Marine > Coastal | place: USA: Alaska | collected 2017-05-06
AGCGCAATTCGATGTCGTTGTTAGTGTCGTCTTGCTCAAAATAGCCTTTGGGGAGATTACAAAGCTCTTCTATAATACCCGCAGGCATTCCCAAGACTTGGCGTAAAGTATTTTTCTCCAAGATCTTATTCTCAACCAACATTTTGACACTACGCTCGATCAATTTAGGCTCTTCAGATACTAACGTTTCATCAAGTGATTCACGTTGTACCAACCCGCGGGCGGAACGTGCTTTCCACAACCGTAAGGCCGTATCTTCGCCTATGATTTCCAAATCCTGACAGCCCTGTGTCGAATCATTGCTGCAGCAGATGCCTTCCATTTTGCTTGAGAGCCAGAAAAGTATCCAGCGTTGGATACCGCACTTCTCGAGCAAAAGAAGCTGCTGGTAATAAAATAGCATTAGCAAAGCGGTGTGCCTGCTTTTCTAATAGGTGGTAGTGTTTCTGGTAGTCTGCATCAGTAACTGCTTTATGAAGTACGATATGGGCTAGCTCGTGCGCGGAATCAAATCGCGTTCTAAAGCCATTGGTTTTATCCACACAAAGAAAGATGTAAGGACGGGTATCCACCTGTGACCAGCGTGAGACTCCATCCATTTTAGCGAAACCCAAGCTGCCACGAGTAACTACAATGCCATTGCTTTCCATGGTATTGACCAAGTTATCAACAGGTGACTGGCCAAGCTTCTAGCGTTGTCGGCACTCGGTAGCAAAATCTTCTATTTCATAGTCAGTCAACGTTTTGAAGTCACCTCTGTGCTCCGGCACATTGAGAACTGGAAATAGGAGGGGACGTGAGTGGTTGCCAGCATGTTGGTATTTTCCAGCTTAAAAATTACTGATGTACTGAAACAATGCACCATCGAAATAGCGCTCAACCTGGACCTCCCCCAGTGTGGAATTGGGTCGCGAAGCAATCGATCAGCTCAGCGGCCTGGGTGCCTTGGCGGAACCGATGCTGCTCAGCGAAATCGTTCGAAGGCGTTAGATGAACTGATGATCGGTATACAAGTCCAGTACAGTATCAACATTCAATCCTGCCGTGCGCTGCCCCGCCAGGGTATTCGCCGCTTCGATGGCGGCTCCGATCATTACGTCGGCCAACTTCACTGCCGGACTGGTCTTAGAATCGACCTGAGTCATGGCCGTTAGTTTGAGCGGAAATCTAACGCGCGCAATTTCGGTCTGTCGGAACTCGATGCTTTGTTCGTGGTCGATATAGCGCTGCAAAAAATCATTATAGGCAAGCAGGTTCTTAGACTGATCGTGCTCCACACAATAAGGCCCCGCAACCATCTCCTTCATGCGACTAATCAACGATTGCAGCACCACGAACGCTGCATCCATGGTGACACCAGACGTTGCGATCGCTCTTAGGACATTTTTAGTTCGCCAAGATTTCGCGCTGCAAGCCAAGCAGTCGGGAATGGTTTCCTGGCCGCCGTGCGAGTGCTCGGTACTTAAGCTCTGACGCCTGCAACTTTAGAAAATACTCCTTGATTAAACGTCCGGCGTCCTCGTCCGTGATAGCAACCGCAGTTGCTCCCTGGAAGCATTGCTCGGGATTCAGAAGGCCAAATCCCGTATAGCCACTTTCGTCAATCCGGAAGCACTCCATCGAAATCGTCCCTTGCACAGTGTTGAACTCAACCCAATCGTCCAAGCCAAACACCGTATCATAAGCATTCGTAACATCCAGCAGGTCATTCAAGTCGCCTACCTGACCCCCGCCAGTCGCTCATGATTACGCTCGACAATTTCCGCAAGATGATCGGCCACGACTCTAATGCGCAACGAAGCGGATAAATCGCTGTGCAGCGCCAGCCAGATTGGCTGATCCAACTCCAACTCAAGCGGCACTTCCCGCAAACCCGCCTCGCGGGCCAGAAAATGTGGCAAAATTGCCAGGCCCAACCCGGCGGTCGCGGAGCTTAGCTGCGCGGACAATGTTGTGGTAGTAACCACAGGCATCTGGCCACGTAAGGTGCGTTCAATCCATTGAGCTGCGGGCAGGCCACCCTGACGTTCCGACCACCCAATGAAGCGATCACCATCGAAACGGCCCGCATCAGGCCCTGTGTCGCGCGCAGCCATATATTCCGGCGATCCGTAAAGACCAAAACCTAAGGTGCCAACACGGCGAACGCTGACGTTGCCGCGCTCAGGGCGCACCATGCGCAACGCCAGATCCGCGTCGCGGCCGTGCAGGTTGATGGTACTTACGTCCGTCAAAATCTCGATGCTTAAACCGGGATGTCGCGCAAGCAGTGGGGCAAGGCCCGGGATAATGATCGAATTGGCGAGATTCTCAGCCGTCGCTAACCGAACATGTCCAATGGCCTCTGTTTCCGTCGCCGCCTGGGCGCGAAATGCTCCCATGGCCTGCTCCAGAGCTTCGGCTCTAGGCAGCAGGGTCGCGCCCTGATCGGTCAGACGATAGCCGGACTGGTGCCGCACAAAGAGTGGCACGCCAAGACGACTTTCCAGCCGCGCGATTCGCCGCGAAACAGTCGCGATACCGGTGCCGAGAGACTTGGCGGCAAAGGTCAGGGTTCCAGTGCGTGCGACCGCAAGAAAAGCCGGTGCATCATCCCAGTTCAGGCGTTCAGTCATAAGCTTTCCAAAAATGAAAATCAGATTTGCATTATAGACTGTAGATTAGCCGATATCGGAAAGTCATGATGATGCAGAATCCAACAAAGGAGCATCATCATGCAACGCAGGTCTCTCGCCCCCGGTTTAAACGTTTCTGCCCTCGGCCTTGGCTGTATGGGCATGAGTGAATTTTACGGTCCACGGGACGATGTGCAATCGATGCAGGTGCTGCGCCGCGCCGCCGATCTGGGCGTAACTTTTTTCGACACCGCCGACATGTACGGCCCGCATCATAATGAAGAATTGTTAGGGCGCTTTTTGCGGGAACGGAAGCCGCAAGTCGAAATCGCCACAAAGTTCGGAATCGTACGCAAGCCCGGTGAGTATGCCCGCACAATTGACAACAGCGCTGAGTATGCCAGGGCAGCCTGCGAGGCTTCACTGCGCCGCCTCGGGGTCGAGCGGATTGATCTTTATTACGTTCACCGAATCGACCGCAGCCGCCCCATTGAAGAAGTTATGGAGGCGCTTTCCAGTCTAGTCCGCGCCGGCAAGATCGGCCATATTGGCCTAAGCGAGGTTAGCGCGGCCACGCTGCGCCGCGCCCACGCCGTTCATCCGGTCGCTGCGGTGCAGACCGAATACTCGCTCTGGTCCAGGGATGTCGAGTCGGACGTTCTGCCCACCTGCCGTGAACTCGGTATTGGGTTCGTGCCTTATTCGCCCCTTGGCAGGGGATTTCTTACCGGCACATTCGATGGTCAGAGTGATTTCGCCGACGGCGACTTCCGCGCAAACCTGCCGCGTTTTTCGGCGGAAAACATCGACGCTAACCGCCGTATTGTCGATGTCGTGCGCTCGCTGGCGTTAACCAAAGACTGCACGTCAGCGCAGATTGCACTCGCCTGGCTATTGTCGAAGGGCGACCATATCGTGCCGATTCCCGGTACCAAACGACTGAAATACCTCGAAGAAAACGTTGAGGCCGTCGATGTAGTGCTGTCACCAGATGAGATTACAGCACTGGAAGCCGAGGTATCGGAACTGAAGGTGGCCGGTGGGCGCTATACCGATGAAGGCATGAAGGGGCTGGATGCATGAGCGGCGTAACCAGATCCAATCGGCTTACCTGTGCTCTCTCACTGCTGAAAACACTGGAAGCCGATGCTTCCACCAAGGTGACAGCTAGCCTGGATGCTTTGTCAGACGCTTTTGCCGAGGTGGTGCCGAAACACCATTACTTGCTGCCTGTTGTCAGCTCGCCGATCTCTGCGCCCTTGCCAGCATAAGCAACAACAGACAAACAAGCATCGCAGCGCCCAGGTTGTAGAGCATTCCCGCGACAAAGGCCGAGGTGTATTGGCCCGCTTGCACTGCTGCACCATCGCCTGTAGCCAACGCTGCACTGAACAGAATACCGACCACGGCTACACCCAGCGCCGCACCAACCTGTTGAACGGTAGAAATCACACCCGCCGCCATACCGGCCTGGTTCTCTTTGACAAAGCCGAGCACCAAATTCAGTAGCGGCGTCATGATGAAGCCCTGACCGGCTCCGATCACAATTAGCATGGGAATCAGGCGCACCGGCACCAACTCCGCGCCTGCCTTCTGCACCTGCGCAATCAACAGCCCGATGGAAATCGCGTAGATCAACGCGCCCCCGAGAATGGCGCGTGTTCCCCATCGTGCCACCAGCCGAGGCGCGGCTAGTGATGCCAGGACGAAGCCCACGCTGCACGGCGCGAAGATGCTGCCCGCCATGAAAGGGTCAAGGCCCAACCCGGTCTGCACCAGCAAGGCAAAACTCAAGAAAAAAGAACTGGATGTGGAATAGACCAGCAGCACCAGCAATGCACCCAGTGCAAAGCGGCTCTGGGTCATCAGTCGCATGTCCACCAGCGGCAATCCACCGGATACTCGCCGTTGCTCCTGTTGCCGATAAAACAGCGCAAGCAGCACCGCCGCCGCGCCCAGCGACCATAGGCTCCATACTGGCCAGCCTTGCCCCGGACCCTCGATCAAAGGCACCAGCAGTAGCGCCAGGCCGGCGCTGACCAGAGCCACTCCCGTCCAGTCTAGAGTCGGGCGCTGCGGCGCATGGGATTCTGGGATCCACCTTGCGGCGGTGATGGCGAACAAGCCAATGGGCACATTGATAAGAAAGATGTTACGCCAGCCCAGCCCGAACAAGTCGGCATACACCAGCCATCCGCCCAGTACCTGCGCGGCGATGGCCGCCAGGCCCAGAGTCATCCCCAGCAGGCCGAAGGCACGGCGGCTGTCGTCGCCATCGAAGTTGACGCGGATGGATGCATAAACCTGCGGAAACAGCAATGCGGCAGCCAGCCCTTGCAACACCCGTGCGCCGATTAGGAGGCCGGCGCTGGGGGCCAGCCCACACAAGACCGAAGCCACAGTGAAGCCGGCCATGCCGACGATGAACAACCGGCGGCGTCCGAACAGGTCTCCCAGCCGCCCGCCGGTAATCAGCAGAACACCAAAAGCCAGCTCATAGCCGGCCACGATGAAACCTATCTGTGCAAAGCTTGCGCCCAGCCCAGCCTGCATACTGGGAATGGCCACATTGACCACGAACAGGTCAAAGATGGTGACGAAGCCAGCCAGTAACAGAACGGACAGACCCAGCCACGGGGCGCGTTTTGGGGGGACGACAGCCGTTGTGAAAAATTGAGAATCAACGCTCATATTGCATCTCCAGAGTCATAAAGCGATCATTCTCAAATCTTTATTAAACGATTACAATTTAACTAGTTATACTATTACTAAAAGCAACGAGGTAAGCTATGCGTACCCTGAAACGAACTCGCGACGACCTCGCGACTTTTTTGCGCTCACGTCGCGAGCGTCTTTTGCCCACTGATGTAGGCCTGCCCAGCGGAGGACGTCGGCGTACGCCGGGACTTCGCCGAGAGGAGGTGGCAGCACTCGCGGGTGTCGGGTTGACTTGGTACACTTGGCTGGAACAAGGCCGCGACATAGGCGTATCAGCCACGTTCCTGGACAATTTGGCAAGGGTGCTGAGGCTAGATGCAGCCGAACGCCGCCACCTGTACTTACTGGCTCATGAACGGCCGCCCACCGAACCGGGCAAGACATGGTGCATAGTGCCGCCATTAATACGCCGCCTAATGAGCGACCTAGCCCCACATCCAGCCTACGTGTTGAACCTGCGGTGGGATGTCCTGGCCTTCAACGAACCGGCCAACCACCTCTTTGACTTCGAACGTCATGCGCCTGTAAGACGCAACCTTCTTTGGATGCTATTCACCGATCAAACTCTTCGCAGACTCTTTGCCGACTGGGAAGAACAAGCGCCACGAATGTTGTCTAGCTTCCGGCGCAACTATGCTCGTGCTACCCAGGAAAGCGACATTCGAGAATTGGTGGACGAACTGCAAAAGGTGTCTCCTGACTTCCATACCTGGTGGCAAAAGCACGACGTGCATGCACCGTGCAATGGCGTGCGCAATCTTCGGCTGGATGATAAAGTAGTTGCTTTCGAGCACACTTCGCTGACCATCGACGCAGATCGCCATCTGCGCTTGGTGGTTTATGCAAAAAGTGAGAAAACGGCATCCTAGGCGATGGATGGCCCTTGCTGCCGCCCAATCTCCCACGGTAATTTCCCCCGCTAAAAATGGGAGGATAACTACCTCACTGCCTCACGCCATCGCCGCAAGCACCCTATCTGCCCAATGTTGCAATGAGCTAGACTCTAAAAGTCCTTTGTTGCCTAAAGGCGTTCTGGGTGGAGTATGCGCAGAGCCGAAACGCAAAACGTAGTCTTTGGCCATTTGAGGGCTTACGCTGGCCTGGTGGTTTAAGGGGGCCAGCAGGGTGTAGTCAGGCTGCCGCTCGCCGTTGCGCAGGCAGTCTATACAGGGCTGCCACAAAGCGATTGCTTCGGTGAGAATGTCCCTTTCAAGTCGCGCCCAGTTCTCTTGAATTTCGGTTTTTATCCTGCTGAGAGCCGCGTCAAGACGATCAGCTCCTTCACGCGTTGTGACATAGGATCCAGAAGGTCTGTCAGGATGATCGAGAATTCTCAGTGGAAGATAATCTTTGTACAGCTTTTCGATGGCAGGCCCGAACCCGTTATCCAGAAAGCTCGGGAAAGTCCACCATTTTTTACCATAGGCTTCCCGCAAGTTACCGAGCAGTTCAACTCATGCTATTCCACCACCCAAACCCGCTCCAACGTCAGCTCGTCTGGGTCAAACTGGTACACGCTGATGCCGCCGGTAGACTGGTGACCCATCGCCAGAATGCCCGCCTCCGGTGAAGTGGCGATGGCGGTGTTGCGGTCGTACTGGCTGCCGTAGGTGACCAGTTTGGGTGACGCGCCAAGATCAAAGTATTTCACAGGCCAGGGGCTGCCGGTTTTGAACAGGGCGGCAACGTGGCTGTTGTTGCCGAAGCGGAGGTAGTACTCGCTGTTGTGAATGAAGGCTAGGGCGATAGTGAAATCATGAACGCCGCGCGGAGCTTCGATCAGTCCGCTCTTATCAAAGTAGTCAGAATCTGGAAGGTCGTCAGGAAGACCATCAATATACAGTCCTGAGTTGTAACGTGCGGCTCGCATTCGGTGTTCAGGATTGGATGTATGCCAAGTGATACTATTGCCAGCTTCATCACCACTGACCACCCACCGCCCATTTGGGCTGATGGCGGCGTGGGTTTTGGAGGCGTTTCCGCGGAGTTTTGCAACAGGCTGTTTTGTTTTCGCATCCCAAAGTGTGACGCCCCCATATTTTGAAAACCGTTGGCTGCTATTCATTGGTGAATGGTCTGCGATTGCTGAGCGGTCACTATCGACGCCGGCTGTAACAAAGAAGGTGTTGTTTCGGTCTATGGCGAGGTTGAACAGCTTGCCGGATCCTAAAAAGCTGGGGCTGATGCCATCACTAAGGACAGTACGTTTTGTGTCCCCATAGCCAGAAAACACATTCCAATGCTCATCAGCAGACAAGTAGGTCTCAAGATCGCCACTGATAACGTGGCCGTAGGTTGGGAAGTGCTGAAATCGCTTCAGTACTTTTCCGTCAACCGTTTGTGCAGTAACGGTATTGTCTGTGTCCTGCCACAAAAAGGCGTTTTGACCCGGCACAAAATAGGCGCTGTAAAGGTTGGCTTTACCGGACAACGTATTCCACTGTTTTTCTTGCAGATCCCAGAGAATGAGCTTGTTGTCTGTGTGGGCACTGACGACATAGCGGCCAGACTCCGATACACCCATGGACATAACCGGCCCAGCCCAGACTCCCAGGAGGTTGGAGTTCAGCAGGATGCTAATAAGCACAAAGGCACCAAGCACCGCGCCTATCCAGCGCACTTTGTTAGCGTTAATAACGGCCAAAACCCACTCCTTCGTCTGATATACGACGTATAATTTCTGCTCTGTAAGAGCGATCGAACACTTCATCACTTGGAATCCGCATACCCGAGTGGCTAAAAAGCCATTTTGATTGATCAACAGGGCTGAACTTTTCGTCATCCAGCGACTGTTCGATAAATTCATCGAATCCTGTCGCACCTCGCCGGGTCACTTCCTCAAACCCCACATACCCCAACGCAGGCCGAGGCCGTTGCTCTGGAACCCAGTTATTCACCGCAAGCTTTTTCAAACGCACAACGTAGTCTTTGGCCATTTGGGGGCTTACGCTGGCTTGGTGGTTTAGGGGGGCCAGCAGGGTGTAGTCAGGTGGCCGTTCGCCGTTGCGCAGGCAATCTATACAGGGTTGCCATAAAGCGTTTGCTTCGGCGAGGATGTCTTTTTCTAACCTCGCCCAGTTTTCTTTAACGGTTTTTTTGAGCCCCGCAGGTGTCGCCAAAGATCGCTGGGGGTGTGCGGTCATCCACGCCTCGAAGGTGAGTGGTAAGTAGTCTTTGTATAGCTTTTCGATGGCAGGCCCGAAACCGTTGTTCAGAAAGCTTGGGAAGATCCACCATTTCTTGTCATAAGCCCCCCGTAATTTACCAAGTATGTCGTCCATGGGGTCGTCGGCGGTTGCGAGATCCCATGCTTTGGATGCTGCCCGAAGATGTCGTGGTATGGCGTATCGCCACCAAGCATTATCTGCAACGGCGGGTTGCCAGAGAAACAGGTGATCGATCAGGTTGTTTTTCCCTGAGTTCATTTCGCCTCATGCTATTTCACCACCCAAACCCGCTCCAACGTCAGCTCTTCTGGGTCAAACTGGTACACGCTGATGCCGCCGGTCGATTGATGCCCCATCACCAGGGTGCCCGATTCGGGTGAGGTGGCGATGGCGGTGTTGCGGTCGTACTGACTGCCGTAGGTGACCAATTTGGGTGACTCGCCGAGATCAAGATACTTCACGGGCCAGGGGCTGCCGGTTTTGAACAGGGCGGTGAAGTGGCTGTTGTTGCCGAAACGAAGGTAGTATTCGCTGTTGTGGATGAAGGCGACGGTGATGGTGAAGTTGTTGAGGCCGGCGGGTGCATCGATAAGTTCACTTTTATCGCTTTTTCTGGGATCGCCATCTTCAAAAGGCGCATCGTCAAGATAAATACCGCCTTCGTATGTCGCTAATCGATGTCGGGTTTCGGGTTGGTCAGTGTTCCAGAACGACCCGATTCCATTTTCATCCGCACTGATTACCCATTGTCCATCGGGGCTAATGGTGGCGTGAGTTTTAGAAGAATTGCCATCCAGTTTGGCAGTTGGCTGTCCGGTTTCGAGGTTCCATAAAGCAACGCTGTACAGGTGCTGGTAGTCCGCACCCTGATCCAGAACTTCTTGTAGCGACCGATAATAAGGTGGTTCAAATCCTTTGGGCTCCCCACTTCCTGCAGAAACTATCCATTGCTCAGACTCGTCCATCGAGAGATTGAAGAGCTTGTGATAGCCAAGAAAAGCCCTGCGATCGGTTGCTTTCAGAGTCTCTGTAGAACCGTCTTCTGTTCTCCGAAATATGCCCCAGCCAATGCCGGAGTAATAATAGGTGCTGAGATCGTGAGTCATGAGGTGACCATAGGTGGGCTTGTTTAGCTCAAAAGCTGTTTTAACCTCGCCGTTTACCGATTGGGCGGTTACCGTATTGTCGAGATCCTGCCAGAGGAAAATGGGCTGGCGTTTGATGAAATATGCGCTGTAGATATTGGCGTTGCGACTGATAATTTTTCGTCTATGCCCTTCCAAATCCCACAGAATCAGCTTCTGATCCTTGTGAGCAGTAATGGCGAATGTCCCGTTTGAGGAAATTGAGGCGCTCATGATCGGCCCGGAGGAATGATATGCTTGCCACAAGCCGTATCCTGCAGCCAACGTGAGTCCCAGCAGCAAAAGCGCCCGTAGATTGAATTTGCTCATCAGTAACGTCCAAACTTTGAATTTGCCAGCAATCGGTTCTTCATGATTTGTCGCTGATAGACTTCTTCGAACAACTCTTGAGTGGGAATCCGCATCCCAGAGTGGCTAAAAAGCCAACGACTTTGATCTACCACTAGCCAGGACTCATTCAATAACCTATCTTCGAGGAATTTATCTCGAAAGGGTCCGGCAGTCTCGCCTGTCACTTCCTCAAACCCCACATACCCCAACGCAGGCCGTGGCCGTTGTTCCGGTGCCCAGTTGTTCGCAGCAAGCTTTTTTAAACGCAGAACATAATCTTTCGCCATTTGCGGGCTTACGCTGGCGTTATGGTTCAATGGCGCGAGCAGGGTGTAGTCAGGCGGCCGCTCGCCGTTGCGCAGGCAATCTATACAGGGTTGCCATAAAGCGTTTGCTTCGGTGAGGATGTCTTTTTCTAACCGGGTCCAGTTTTCCTGAACGGTTTGTTTGAGCGTTTCGGGTGTGGCCAAAGATCGCTGGGGGTGAGCAGTCATCCACGCCTCGAACGTGAGTGGTAAGTAGTCTGTGTACAGCTTTTCGATGGCGGGCCCGAACCCGTTGTCCAGAAAGCTCGGGAAGGTCCACCATTTTTTATCATAGGCTCCCCGCAAGTTACCGAGTACGTCGTCCATGGGGTCGTCGGCGGTTGCGAGATCCCATGCGGTAGTTGCTACTGGATGCTTGAATGACAGAGCCTTTCGCCACCAAGCCTCATCTTCACTATTATCCGCCCCAAGAATGCCGTCGCCACGGGAATGCAGCACCACAATCTTGCGAGCTGCGCTATGGGCGGCAGGAAACACGCCCAGCCCCAAAGGATGCACGTCTCGGCTGCTGTCGTTGGTGAGGGCATTGTCGGCAACGGCGGGTTGCCAGAGAAACAGGTGGTCAACCAGATCGCGTTTTCCGATGATGCCCATAATGTTCAGGGCGGTGAGCGCTACCCGTGCACCAAGAGAGTGAGAGAGCAGGTTGATGGCAATGCCGGCATTTGCCAACTGCAACAATAGCGGAGCCAGGCGCCGCCCGGATGCCATGGCGTTCAGCTCCGCCTGCATGAAATCGGTGGAACCGGTATCCCCCGGCCAGGAAATGTTAATGATGCGGCTATAGGGCATCCAGTCTTCGCCGTCGAAGCCTGCGGCGCGGTTCAACTGGTACTCCATATGAACAGCCCAATTATGAGCGCCGCCACCATTCAGCTTTTCGTCTTCCAGCGACACG
>Ga0307492_10001106_pt1 | contig 11173 bp, 9 predicted proteins | sample SI3LmetaG_FD_202365 | JGI IMG/M metagenome (GOLD analysis project Ga0307492, IMG submission 202365) | Sea-ice brine microbial communities from Beaufort Sea near Barrow, Alaska, United States - SI3L | ecosystem: Environmental > Aquatic > Marine > Coastal | place: USA: Alaska | collected 2017-05-06
GGTACTGCGGCCTTGCCACAGTTTGCTGCCCGCCTGATCGATTGATGCGACGACCTGTTCTCCCGGTAAGGCATTGGCGACCATCACCACTCGCCCTTCGTGACTGGCAATGCCGCGTCCGTCATGGCTGTAGCGGAGAATATCCAGGGTTAAGGGCGCCGGTAAGGCTTTCTTGCCTCTTTGGGCAGATTGACTGCGTTTACGGATCAACGGCTGTATACCCCGGTCGACAAATAGCGGTCACCACGATCGCATACTATGGCAACAATTACGGCATTATTTACCCGTTCTGACAATAGTAAAGCGCCGGCAACTGAGCCACCAGAACTGACACCCGCGAAGATGCCTTCTTCCGCGGCCAGCCGTTTCATGGTGGTCTCTGCGGTCGGTTGGTCCATATCGATAATGCTGTCGACGCGCTGGGCCTCAAATATGGCCGGTAGATAAGCCTCCGGCCAACGCCGGATGCCTGGGATCTGGGCACCATCGCTCGGTTGTAAGCCAAGAATTTGGATCGCTGAATTCTGTTCTTTGAGGTAGCGTGAACAGCCCATAATGGTGCCTGTGGTGCCCATCGAGGCAATAAAGTGTGTCACCTGCCCCTGACTGTCCTGCCAAATCTCGGGGCCAGTGGTTAAATAATGCGCTTGCGGATTATCTGGGTTACTGAATTGATCGAGCACCTTACCCTGCCCTTCAGCCTGCATCGTTTGGGCAAGATCGCGGGCGTACTCCATGCCCTGCTCTGGCGTCACCGAGATGATCGACGCGCCGTAGGCCCGCATGCTGGCGCGGCGCTCTTCAGACTGATTGGCGGGCATGATCAGGGTCATTTTATAGCCCATAATGGCCGCGGCCATGGCCAAGGCAATACCGGTATTGCCACTGGTGGCCTCGATCAGGGTGTCACCGGGGCTTATATGTCCACGCGCCTGAGCTTGACGAATCATGTTCATTGCCGGTCGATCCTTCACCGAGCCGGCGGGATTGTTGCCTTCCAGCTTGAGTAGAATGGTGTTGGCCGGATTGGGGTTCATTCTCTGCATCCGCACCAGCGGGGTATGCCCGATAAAGTCTTCAATGGTTGGGAATAGACTCATGTGCGCTCCAAATTCTGTAATATCGGCCGCAGTGTAACTTGTTATAACCCAAAGAAATAATAACCAAAGGGCACTAACTATCGAATTAGGGTTATTAGCCACCTCCACCAAAGATTATAGAGGATCGCCAGATGGCCAGCACAATGAGCATCCGAGCGGGCAACTTCAATGCCCGCTGCCGGCAGATTTTCAACCATCTGTGACTATTTTAGGCCATAATACTAGCTTGTCCCAGTTGCCCGGATAAGACTCAAAGTTCTCGTTCGGTGTTATAAAAAAGGCTTTTTATGAACGCCATTGGTCTACAAAGTCGTCTGCTCTATATATCGTTGATCCCTGCCTTATTTCTGGGTTTATTGGCCGTTGGCTGGTTTACCCTGACCGACATTCAGCATCAAAAACAGGCTTTTATGGAGCGTTCGGAAACTGTCGCCAATCGCCTCGCCGACACCCTGTCCCTACCGGCCTTTAACAACGACAACCTGCTCTTGGATGCCTTGATCCGCAGGGCGCTGAATGCACAGGATGCGCGCTCCATTCGGCTCTTTAATAGCGCGGCGGGCGAATGGCTGGTGTCGGGGCCTAACCCGTTTGGGCCGGCCTACCCCATCTCGATCAGCGATACGCGAGCAACCCGGCTGTATATCAGCCGAGCGAGCTATAGGTTTTTGTCGCCGATCTTTGCACCGCAGGACATCCGCTTGCGCACGCCGGCGCCCCGTCCAATCGCTTGGGTGGAAACCGAATTCGACTATGCCAATACCCGCATCGGTCACTACCAATCCATTTTACTCAATTTGGCCTTGCTACTGGCCGCCCTCTTTATAATATCCGGCATTGCCTTCTATCTAAACCGAGCGATTATTCGACCAGTACAGAATATGATTCGCACGGTAGTAGAAATTCGCGAAGGCAATTTAGAGTCTCGTGTACCCACCCATTCCAAAGGGGAATTACGCGAATTGGAGGTCGGCATCAATGCCATGGCCGAAACCATTAACGACGCCTATAACGAAATGCAAAACAGTGTTGAGCAGGCGACCTTGGATCTGCGCGAGACGCTGGAAACCATCGAAATCCAAAATATCGAACTCGATATGGCCCGACGAGAAGCCCAACAGGCAAACCAGGTCAAGACTGAATTTCTAGCCAATATGAGCCATGAAATCCGTACGCCACTCAATGGCATTATCGGTTTTGCTCGCCTGCTGGGGCGCTCCAATCTGACTAAAAAGCAGGCAGATTTCGTTGCCACCATCATGTCGTCATCGCAAGTACTGCTGACTATTATCAATGATGTGCTGGATTTCTGTAAGATAGAAGCTGGTAAAATGATGCTTGATAACCGCAGCAGTAATCTGCGTATCGCCATCGAGGAGGTCCTGGCGATGCTCAACCCTGCCTCTTCGGTCAAGAACCTGGAGGTCGTATCTCTGTTTTACGCCGATGTCCCGGAACAGCTGATGTTTGATCCACTGCGTCTGAAACAGGTACTGACCAACCTGATCAGTAATGCCATTAAATTCACCAACGACGGCAGCGTAGTGGTGCGCACGATGATTGAGCAGCATCAGGGCAACAAGGTGACCGTGCGGGTTAGCGTAACCGATACCGGCATCGGCTTAACCAAACTTCAACAAAAGGCCTTATTTCACGCCTTTACTCAGGCCGATTCATCCACGGCACGCGAATTTGGCGGGACCGGCTTGGGCCTGGTGATCTCCAAGCGCCTGGTAGAGCAGATGGGTGGCGATATCGGTCTGGAAAGCCAAAAGGACGAGGGCTCAACCTTCTGGTTCAACATCCGCGTCGAGGTCGCCCCAGCGGTACAACAACCGCCAAAACTAACGGCATTAGACGGTTATGTCATTGCCATCGTAGAACAACGTGAGATGTCCCGCTTGGCCTTCCGTCATCAGCTCGAAGGCTGGGGCGCCATGACGTTCGAGATGAATACGGCAGCCGAGTTGATTACCCATCTGGAACAGGGCCTAGCGCCAAAACCCAATCTCGCCGTCATGGATATAGCCGGCCAAGAAACCAATGATGAACTGTACCGGGACATCCTCAAAATCGAGCGCGAACTGTCTTGCCCGACCCTGGTCATCTCCAATGGGACCGATGAAGACATCGGTGCTCGCCTATTGCAACAGGGCGCGCATTTTTACCTGACCAACCCGGTCCGTAACAGCGACCTGTATCAGGCACTCAACCGGATGATCACTCCTGAAGGCCGATCGCCCAGTCCTACGGCCGGGCTGAGCTACCTGAAGTCCACCGTCCAAGTGTTGGCTGTAGATGATAACCCGGCCAACCTCAAACTGATTGTTACCCTACTTGAGTATATGGGTGTCGAGGTCAGCCAGGCATCGGGTGGTGAAGAGGCCCTGCAAAAGGCCCAGGCACGACCCTACGATCTGATTTTTATGGACATTCAAATGCCGATGATGGACGGTTTGACGGCAACCCGGCAGATACGAAAATCCGAATTGGACCATCAACATGTGCCAATAGTCGCTTTGACCGCCCATGCCCTGGCGGATGAGCGTGAAGCGATGCTGCATGCTGGCATGGATGACTATTTGGCCAAACCCATCGATGAAGAGCAGCTGCAGAAAACCCTAACAAAATGGACCGGCGCCACAATGCAGCTCGCTTCTAGCGAGGTTGATCCGAGCAACAAGAACGATGATCCGGCACCGATCATCGATCAGCACAGCCTCGCAGAGCAGCCCACAGTCGACCTGGTCAGTGGTCTGGAGAAAGCCAATGGAAAACTCAGTTTGGCCAAAGACATGTTCGCCATGTTGGTCGATTCACTGAACAAAGACCAGGCGGATATTAACTTGCTCTATCAACAGGGTGACTTTAAGGCGCTACTGGAAATGGTCCATCGATTGCACGGCGCCACCCTCTATTGTGGCGTACCCAGATTACGCATCACCGTGATGCATACCGAAACCCTGCTAAAACAGGGCTACTACTCCCTGCTCGAAGATGCCTTATTTATGCTCAATGATGAAATCGGTAACCTTGCACGCTGGCAGGCCGAAAATGATTTGGACCGAGGCTTTGAGCAGGCGGTCAAAGTCTATGCCTATCAACTGAAAAGCAAGCATAAGACCCTGAAGGTTTAGCCTAAGACCCTGAAGATCTAGCCCATTGCCGGTGCTCTGATCAACTCATTGCCTATAACAACACAGCAAAGGCAACCGCATAGTCTTTTTCATCGCTTAGGCTGATTCTAGCCTCCCTTGCCCCCAAAGCGATCAAGCGCTCCTGGGCAACGCCACTAAGCGTCACCTGAGGCTGGCCGAGCGCGTTGGGCAATATTTCCAAATCGACAAAGCGCACGCCCTGCCCGATGCCAGTACCCAGGGCCTTGGCGAGAGCTTCTTTGCCGGCAAAACGATTGGCCAAAAAGGCCATCGATTGGTGCCGTCGATGAAAAATATCTTGCTCAGCCAATGATAGGATTCGGTCAACAAATCGATCACCTTGACGGTCGTAAACCGTTTTGATTCGGCCAATCTGTACTATGTCGGTGCCAATGCCTTTCATTTGGATAGTTCTCGCTGCGCGGCCTGCGTGGCGATTGACCACTTGCGGCTAAATAGGGGCTGGGGCTCTAGGATCGTCTCAATCTGTTGTTGCTGACATTCGCGCGCCACCGTCAAGGCGCCTGCGATGGCATAATCGGCGCGGACCACGCTAAGCAGTTGAGCACCGCTGTAGCGCCCGTCGAGCTGCGCGATAAAGCCACGATTGGCGGCAAAGTTATAGCGTCGTTCGGCTACAACCGCCTGAGAATCAAGATCCGTGCGATAATCAACCGCATGGCCAATCTGCTGCAAGACCCTTTGCTCAAAGAAGCGCAACGCGGCCTGAACCCGTATGCCCAGCTCTAGATGCGTCAATGTGGCCAAATAACTGCCGTATAGAGACTCGTCTGCCATCGCCGAGGGTACCAAGCGATAGATCAACTCATTGACATACAGGCCGATCAAGCGCGCCTGATTATGGCGAATCAGCAGTGCCTGGGTGTAGCGGAAATCGGCTGCCGTGCCATAGCCATTGGATTGAGCGATTTTGATTTCGAAGGGACGAAACGCCTCGGGACGGTTGTTGCGCAACTGGCAGCGTATTCGGCCCAATTTTTCGGTCATCAATTCAACCAGGAAATCCGTTTCCCGGTAGGGCCAGGCATGAATCAACACCGCCTCGGTGCGGACAGAGCGGGCCGATGCCATAATTACTGGTCGAAATACCCGAGACTTTTTAACGCCCGCTCATCATCGGCCCAGCCGCCCTTCACCTTAACCCAAAGGTTGAGCATTACCTTGGACTCGAACAGGTTTTCCATATCCATCCGGGCCTCCTGGCCCACTTTCTTAATGCGTTCGCCTTTGTCACCGATAACAATGCGTTTTTGCCCAGAGCGCTCCACCAGAATTAGGCCATGAATGTGCAGTATTCGGTCTTCAAACTGGAATTGTTCAATTTCCACGGCCGTTGAATAGGGCAACTCGGCGCCCAACTGGCGGGTGATTTTTTCGCGGATGATTTCCGCCGCCATAAAACGCTGGCTGCGGTCGGTGACCTGATCTTCGGGAAAATGAAACAACCCGGCCGGTATCTTGGCACTGAGGACTTGGATTAGCGTGTCCAGATTGTGGCCTTGTAACGCCGACACCGGAATCACATCGCTAAAGGGGTATTTTTTATTGACCAACTCTAGATGCGGTAACAACGACTGCTTATTCTCCAGATGGTCAACCTTATTGATAATCAGAATAACCGGTGCTTTGATGCCCGTCAGCTTGTCCAAGACCCACTGGTCTTCTTCGGACCAGACGGTTCGATCGACCACCATCAAAACCGCATCGACATCATGCAACGCTGAGTCTGCGGCCTTATTCATAACCCGATTAATGGCCTTTTCCTGGCCGCGGTGCATCCCGGGTGTGTCAACAAAGACGATTTGCGTCTTATCTTCGGTCCAGATGCCGGTAATCTGATGGCGAGTGGTTTGCGGCTTACGGGATGTAATGGAGATTTTCTGACCCAAAAGATGATTCATCAGCGTTGATTTGCCGACGTTCGGTCGACCCACGATGGCAACAAAGCCACAATGGGTATCCAGGGTAAACTGTTCGGTCATGCTATTGGTCCTCGCCTAATGCTTTTAACGCGGCCTGAGCCGCTTCTTGTTCGGCGATACGCCGACTGTTACCAGCCCCGATAAATGGCGCCACCATCGATTCAACCGCACAGTGTACGGTAAACTCCTGTTGATGGGCCTCACCGGCTATTTCCGTAACCTGGTAATCGGGCAACGGCATGCGGCGTGCTTGCAGGTACTCCTGCAATTTGGTTTTGGAATCTTTGATGTTTTCGGTCAGATCCAGCCTGGACAGTCGATCCTCATACCAGCTCAGTAGCACATCCTGGGAACGTGCCAAATCGGCGTCCAAACTGATGGCACCGATTATCGCCTCGACCCCATCGGCGAGAATAGAGTCGCGCCGAAAACCGCCACTTTTCAACTCACCGCTGCCCAACTTGAGAAAGTCGCCGAGCTTAAACTCCCGGGCCAGTTCGGCCAGCGTTTCCCCCTTAACCAGTTGCGCCCGTAAACGCGACATCTGACCTTCCGTAGCATTAGGAAAGCGTTCAAATAGGGCCTGCGCTATGGTGCAGTTTAAAATGGCGTCGCCGAGGAATTCCATCCGTTCATTGTTTTTTCGGGAAAAACTGCGATGTGATAGGGCCTGCTCAAGCAGGTCCTGGTCTTGAAAGCTATATTGTATCGATTTAAAGAGGCGCGGATAGTGTGTTAGCAAGGCTACAACTCATATTCTTGATGGAAAGACATGACCACATCAATATTCAAAAACAAATGCTCCCGTTTTTCGTAGTCGATCACCAAAACGGGTGGGCTTTTACGTTTGTCGTAGGTGAGGTCATTTTTCAAATTAATATCTATGCCATTAATTTGCATATTTTTATTGAGTCGGGCGACGAATTCCGATTCTGAAAATCCACTCGCGGTCTGCCCTTCCAATGAGCTCTGGATCATCTTCTTTAGGGTATATTGGTCAAAATAATGACCAGACATTTTGACTAATAGCAGGCCGGTAAAGACTACCAGTATCGTCAGGAAGATAACACCGCCGAGTGACATACCTCGTTGTTTATACAAATTCTTCATGCCTGCCTCTCCTGTGATTAGCCCGTTATTAGCCCGTTGCCAGCCGGTTATTGGATGGAACCTGAGCGCGCAAAGCTAGGGTAAAAACCCTGCCAATGCATCCAGATTACAAAAGCTTCGCCCAGAATCGAGTCTTCGTCAACAAAACCCCAGGCATTGTTACCGCTGTTGCTGAAATCGCCGGTCTGTAGGCGCCGCGTACCTTCCCAGTAGCGTGCATCCTGACTGTTGTCGCGGTTGTCGCCCATAACAAAATACTTGCCCTCTGGCACCCTAACCCCATTGAGAGGCAGCCATTCATCGGGTCGGCGGATAGCACGAGCCTGATTATTGTAGATCTGGTGCTCGCGACCGAGCAAGTTTTCAGTATAGAGACTGTATTGACCGGCCTCGTCGGTGCGTTTTTCAATCAGAGTTTTGGTCACCAGCTCACCGTTTACGCGCAGAATCTTGCGTGAGTAGTCATATTGGATAAGGTCTCCGGGCACACCGACGACCCTTTTAATAAAGTTCTTATCGGGCTCATGGGGTGGCTTAAAGACGATTACATCACCCTGCTGGGGCGTACCGATGGGTATGACCACCTTATTGGAGATCGGCATGCGTATGCCGTAGATAAAGCGATTGACCAGAATAAAATCACTGATCTCCAGTGTTGGTTTCATCGACCCAGAGGGGATTTGAAACGGCTCAAGTAAGAAACTGCGCAATAAGAAGACAAACACCAAAATCGGGAAGAACGCGCGACTGTTTTCAATTAAACCAGGCTCCAACGTTGTGGTGTCAGTGGTTTCTTCGAACTCGGGTAACTGCTCTGTGGCCCGGGCCAGAATGTCCAGCCGAGCCTTGCGCGTCAATCGATAATCTATCAGATAGACGAAACCGGTAAAGGCCGTCGCTCCGATCATCAACAGGGCAAAATCAAAGCCTTGGGTAATGGTCTGCCAGATCAGATACGCAATCAGGGCAACTAGGCCATAACCCAAGCCACGTTCCAGCGCTGTAGAGGTAAAGGTGTGCTGCAGCGACCCATCGGTCAATTCAGCCTGAGCGTTAATATCAGCCAGGCGTTTTCGATAACTTAAAAACACCAGTGCGGTTAAAACAACACCCATGATCAATACTAGGGCAGATAAACCATACAAACTCATTCATTCTCCTTAAGGTAGGGGTCTAGCCATACCCTTACCAAGTTAAGACGTCACTATAATGGTGGACAAGCAACAGGGTTGAGTGTCCTTAGTCATACTATATGGCTTCATCGAGCCTATTTACACAAGCCTGCAGATCCGCCAGACAAGCTGCAAGGGCCCTTAAGAGAGCCCTATGTCCAACAGTCAGCCTAGCTATCAATCTTCAAAACGGCCAAGAAAGCTTCCTGAGGTATGGAGACCGAGCCGACCTGTTTCATGCGTTTCTTACCATCTTTTTGCTTTTGCAAAAGTTTTTTCTTCCGTGAAACATCACCACCATAACATTTGGCAATAACATTTTTGCGCAACGCTTTGACCGTCGTTCGGGCGACGACGTTGCTGCCCACCGCCGCTTGAATGGCGACATCGAACATTTGCCGGGGAATCAGTTCTTTCATCTTGTCACACAGGCTGCGACCCCGACGCTGAATGGTGTCGCTGTGCATAATAATCGCCAGCGCGTCCACCCGCTCGCCGTTGACCAGGACGTCCAGTCGGGTCAGGCGCGAATCTTCAAAATGGTCGAAGGCGAAATCCAGGGATGCAAAGCCCCGACTGACCGATTTCAATCGGTCAAAGAAATCCAACACCACCTCAGCCATCGGGAGGTAATAACTGAGCGACACCTGGCCACCGATATATTGCATTTCGCGCTGAATGCCGCGCTTCTCGATGCACAGGGTAATCACATTACCGACGTGTTCTTTCGGCACCAAAATGCTCGCCAATACGATGGGCTCACGAAATTCCTGAATATTATTGGCTGCGGGCAATTTCGACGGGTTATCCACCATGAGCACCGTGCCGTCGGTGGTGAGAATTTCATAGACCACAGTCGGCGCTGTGGTAATTAAATCCAGGTTGTATTCGCGCTCAAGGCGCTCTTGGACAATTTCCATATGCAGCATGCCGAGGAAGCCACAACGAAAACCGAAACCCAAGGCATCGGAACTTTCCGGTTCGAAGAACAGCGAAGCATCATTGAGCTGAAGCTTATTGAGGGCATCTCGAAAGGCCTCGAAGTCATCGGAGGTGACCGGGAAAAGTCCGGCATAGACCTGTGGCTTGACCTTTTTGAAGCCCGGCAACTGGGCAACATTGGGGGTATTGTGGGCGGTAATGGTATCGCCCACCGGGGCGCCCTTAAGCTCTTTGATCGACGCACAGATAAAGCCCACTTCACCGGCCCTCAGCTCTTTGGTATCGGTCATCTTGGGCGTAAAGATACCGAGCCGATCGACAACATGGGTGCGCCCGGAACTCTTTATCAGTATCTTTTCGCCCTTTTTCAGAATGCCGTTCTTAACTCGCACCAGAGAGACAATCCCGAGGTAGTTATCGAACCAGGAATCGATGATCAGCGCCTGTAGATCGTCCGTCAGTTCGCCCACCGGCGGTGGCACCCGACGCACAATCTCCTCCAGTGCATCCTCAATGCCAATGCCACTTTTAGCCGACACCCGGACTGCATCATGGGCTTCGATGCCAATAATTTCTTCTATCTCGTTGGCGACCCGGTCTGGCTCTGCCTGGGGCAGGTCCATCTTGTTTAAAACCGCCACCACTTCTAAACCCTGTTCGATCGCGGTATAGCAGTTGGCTACCGATTGAGCTTCAACGCCTTGTGCCGCATCCACGATCAGGAGCGCACCTTCACAGGCCGCCAAGGAACGCGATACCTCATAGGAGAAGTCAACATGGCCCGGGGTATCGATAAAGTTCAACTGATACACCTTGCCGTCTCTAGCAGAGTAATTCAGAGTGACGCTCTGCGCCTTAATGGTAATGCCTCGTTCGCGTTCTATGTCCATCGTATCGAGGACCTGCGCGGCCATCTCACGGTCGGCTAGGCCACCGCAGTGTTGGATAAAACGGTCCGCCAGGGTTGATTTACCATGGTCGATATGGGCAATGATAGAAAAATTACGAATATGGGATAAATCACTGCTCACGTAGGCATCACTTGCGAAAAATAGGGCGGCGAGTTTAAACCATTTAACCGCCGAACACTATCGTCGGTAAGGCAATAAACTCGATAAAAAACACTGTACTGGGAGCCTTTGGGAGCCTCCCGGCAGTGGGCTCGCAGCCGCAACAGCCACAAACACAAAAGCCAAGACCCCAGCGCAGGACCTCGGCTCATCGGGCTATTGAGGTGTGGCTACTTGGTCGGGATTGCCAGGTAGACTATATTTTCACCACGCAATATGCGCACCGCCACCGCACCATTTTCAGGCAAGTCGGAAACGATTCGGTCAAAGTCGCCCTTATCCCGGACAAATTCATTCCTCATCATGGTAATAATGTCGCCCTTGCGCAGACCAGCTCGACGGGCCGGCCCGTCCAGCAAGCCCAACACCACCACGCCGTTTTTGGAACCGGCATTTTCGATGATAATGTTGAGTGGGTTATCGGACTCGGGCTCATTCGCGGAACCACTTTGAGTCAGCGATAGCTCATCAAACACGCCTATTTTGACGGTCAAGAATTTTGCCTTGCCGGCACGAATCACCTTCACCCTAAGTTCCGTGCCGGGACTGATAACACCCACCATCGGCGGTAAATCGGAATAGCGTCTGATGGCCTTGCCATCAAACTCAACCAGCACATCATCGGCCAGTAGACCCGCGGATTCGGCCGGACTGCCCTTGATGACTCGAGCTAACAAG
>Ga0307492_10001108_pt1 | contig 11161 bp, 13 predicted proteins | sample SI3LmetaG_FD_202365 | JGI IMG/M metagenome (GOLD analysis project Ga0307492, IMG submission 202365) | Sea-ice brine microbial communities from Beaufort Sea near Barrow, Alaska, United States - SI3L | ecosystem: Environmental > Aquatic > Marine > Coastal | place: USA: Alaska | collected 2017-05-06
CAAAGTTGCTAAGTTCAAAAACCAATAATTCGATATCTCCGATTACTTCAAAAGTATATTTAGAAACTTTATGATCAAACAATGCATTATGCGCTCCTATAATTGTGAAAGCAGGTCTTAAAAAAATACTTTTCTCTACCCCTTCTTTATTTGTTAAATAGCCTCGAATAAGACCTTTTAGTATAAAAAAAGCCAGCGAAAATTTTTTGTTGGGATCAATTATTACTGTTTTGTTTTTAAGACTTCTATAGTTACAAATTTCTAAAAAAGAACCAATCTCTTTAATAGAGAGTTCAGGTAAAATCTCTTTAAATTTTCTTTTTAAATATCCTTTTATCTCCACTAATCATACATGTAAATATATACTATTTATGTCATTAGCAATGTCAACTTGTCATAAAGATTGATTTGGCATTTTTATTGACTAATTGTATGTCAGAAAATAACATTTAAACAAAACATAATAAAATGGCAAAAGGGAACATTAATGTATCAGTAGAAAATATTTTTCCACTGATTAAAAAATTCTTGTATTCTGATCACGAAATATTTTTACGTGAATTGATCTCTAACGGAACAGACGCAACTTCTAAATTAAAACACCTTATTTCTATTGGTGAAGCAAATACTGAATTGGGTGATGCTAAAATTGAAGTAAGCATTGATAAAGATGCTAAAACAATTACGATTAAAGATCAAGGGTTGGGAATGACTGCAGATGAAGTTGAAAAATACATCAACCAAATTGCGTTTTCTGGAGCTGAAGAGTTTTTAGATAAGTATAAAGACAATGAAGCAGGAATTATCGGTCATTTTGGATTAGGTTTTTACTCTGCATTTATGGTAGCAGAAAAAGTAGAATTGATTACAAAATCTTTTAAAGATGCACCTGCTGCACATTGGTCTTGTGATGGATCTCCTGAATTTACGTTGGTTGAAAGCGATAAAGCAGACAGAGGAACGGAGATTATTTTACATATTGCTGAAGATTCTTTAGACTTCTTAGAGGAAAGTAAAATTGGAGGTTTATTAGATAAATACAATCGTTTTAACCAAGTGCCAATTAAATTTGGAACTCAAGAAATTAACGATCCAGAATTTACACCAGCAACGACAAAAGACGCTGAAGGGAAAGAAACTACAGAAGCGCACAAACAAATTACTGTTGATAAAATCATCAACAATACAGATCCTGCTTGGACAAAAAAACCAGCAGATTTAGAGAAAGAAGATTACGATAGTTTCTACAGAGAATTGTATCCAACGCAATTTGAAGAGTCTTTATTTCACATTCATTTAAATGTTGATTATCCTTTTAACTTAACAGGAATTTTATTCTTCCCTAAGTTAAGTCCATCAATGGATATGCAAAAGGATAAAATTCAGTTATATCAAAATCAAGTTTTTGTAACTGATAATGTTGAAGGAATTGTTCCTGACTTTTTACAGATGCTAAAAGGGGTTATTGATTCTCCAGATATTCCATTAAACGTATCTCGTTCTGGCTTACAAGCAGATGGAGCTGTTAAGAAAATCTCTGGTTACATTACTAAGAAAGTAGCTGACAAGTTAAATTCTTTGTACAAAAACAATCGTGAAGATTTTGAGCAAAAATGGAACGATATTAAAGTCATTATTGAATACGGAATGTTATCTGACGATAAATTCTTTGATAAGGCGAAAAGCTTTGCTTTATATCCAACTGTAGACAATACATTCTTTAACTTAGAAGAGTTAAAAGAAAAAACAAAAGACGCACAAACTGATAAAGAGGGAAATCAAATCATTTTGTACGCTTCTCATAAAGATGCACAACACAGTTATATTCAAGATGCAAAAGCAAAAGGATATGAAGTGTTATTATTAGATTCTCCAATTGTTGGACATTTAATTCAGAAAATAGAAGGTAGCAACGAGAAGTTAACCTTTACACGTGTAGATTCTGATCATATTGATAATTTAATTAAGAAAGACGATACTGTTATTTCTAAATTATCTGATGAAGAGAAAGAAACGTTAAAGCCAATTATTGAAGCTGCTGTTCCTAAAGAAACGTATACTGTACAATTAGAATCTATGGATTCTGCTGCCTCTCCGTTTATTATTACAGTACCAGAATTTATGCGTAGAATGAAAGAAATGCAAGCTTCTGGTGGTGGTGGAATGATGGGAATGGGAAATTTTCCTGATATGTACAATTTGGTTGTAAATACAAATCACCCATTAGTTGGTGAGATTTTAAATACTAAAACAGCTAAAAAACAAGAGCGTTTAATTAAACAATCTTTTGATTTAGCAAAGTTATCTCAAAACTTATTACATGGTGAAGAGTTAACAAACTTTATCAAACGTAGTTACGAATTGATTAAATAGTGGCAATGCCACAAATAAAAATTAAAACCTCTTTGCTTTCGTAAAGAGGTTTTTTTTAAAAACTAATATCATTTTTCTTATATAAACAGATTACGAATGCAACTTAAACACTTTTTTGTTTTTCTACTAGTTTTAGGAATTTCAGTTGCTGATTTGAATGTTTACCCACAAGAAAGTGCTAATAAATACCATCAATCTTCTAAGGTACTTCTTAAAAAGAAATTTAGCTATAAGAACACCAAACTGTCTGTTTTTAATCAAAACACAATATCTGGCACATATTTTTTGTGTTTTTTCTTTCCTTGCACCAATCTAAAGAGTGCTTTTCAAAAACAAACTCACCGTACAATACATGTACAAAAGCAAGTATATCAAAAAATTGCTTCATTAAATATTCAACATATCTTCTTACTTAAAAAAAATACATCAAGTAATTCAATTGTCAACTTATACATAGCATAAAACAACACTTTGTTTTTTGCAACTGCTTAAAAAGCATAAAATGATAACATTAATGTCTCACCATTTATCATTATTAACATGTATAAGAAAAAAAACAACACTCGTTTAGAGAAATCTAAGCGCCCTATATATTGGCTAAAAACCAAAATTCTATTAATTATTACAGCATGTATGCTCGGTTTATCTAATTCTATAAATGAAGAAGAGAAGTCTATTTTCGGGAAGCAACATACAATAGAACAACAAGACAAAAAGGGGTAGCATTCTAAATTGAACTATTAAAAACTAAAACCTCTTTGCGAAAGCAAGGAGGTTTTTTTAGTTGACTTTTCAACAATAAAAGCTAGTAGAGTCTTATTTGTTTTTGTTCGTAATTATTGGCTTTAATTTTTTCATTAAAATATCATACTCACTTTTCGTAATTACATCAAGATCTAATAACTCTTTAGATTCTTTTAATTTAGCGATTGCTTCTTCACGAGTCATTTTACTATTTTTTAAGCGTATTTCTCCCGTTTGCAATGAAAGCTCTGTGTTCATTACACTTAAAAATTTATTAATCCCAAAAGCTCTCCCATTAATTTCACCTAAAACCATCACTACATATAACGGCTTCTTCTTACTACCTTTATGATAGGCTTTTAATTCTTTTACAATAACTACATCTCCAGAAAAATTATTTCCCGCCATATCTTCTGCTTCACCACTCATCGCGTTCATTATAGAACCAAATCCAGCTGGTCTACCCATTTTAATAAATTCAAATGTTTTTTTATTTACAGTTCTTGAACTAGATCTCGCTATACCAATATTACTTTTTCCTGCGGCAACAGTATTTGTTCTGGTATTGCTTTCTGAAGAAGTTGGCTTTCCTATTACTAATGTATCCCCAATTTTAATAGAGTTGTTATTCGCTGTGATGTACTCATTTATTAATGTTCTGTTTTTAATTTTTTTAAAAAAAGTAATATCTTGAGACTGCTTATAAGTAAGTTTTTCTAATTGCCTTTTTTGTGAATAAACACTACATGTACCAAAAGCAATTAAAATAATAAATAAATTTTTAATTTTCATAATTTCTTTTTTGAATTCACGCCAAATTACAAAAAAATAAAGAGAAAGATTGACTTTTCCACTCACTATCTACTAAAGACTATATTAACATTTTTTCTTTTCTAGGTAATAATCGCTTTGATGCAATTGCCGAAGATTTTTACTCTGAAAGTATTTAATAAGTCACCTTATAGCAAGGAAGCATGAGAAAGTAATCTCAAACTAATAAAGAGACTGCCTCATTACATTCGCAATGACAAACAAAACCAAAATCTCTTTGCGAAAGCAAGGAGGTTTTGGTTTTGACTTTTCACAAAAAAACGCTAGCTTCGTTTAACTTCTGATAAAATGAATTAAAAACTCACGGTATCAATATTGTTGGCATTAATAAAGAAAATAAACGAATGAGTATAGAAAACGCATATAATATTTGGGCTAATCAATATGATACAAATGAAAATCGGACAAGAGATTTAGATAAGAAATCAACAATTGAAACTTTAAGCAAATATGAATTTGAAAATGTATTAGAGTTAGGTTGCGGAACAGGAAAAAATACAAATTGGTTATTGAAAAAAGCAAATCGAATAATTGGATTGGATTTTTCACAAGAAATGCTGAATAAAGCGAAAGAAAAAATATCTGACAAAAGAGTAATATTTAGAAAAGCCGATTTGACTGAAAGTTGGAAAATTGACAATAACTTTGCCGACTTAATAACTTGTAGTTTAACTCTTGAACATATAAAAAACTTAAGCCATATTTTTAATCAAGCAAGTCTGAAATTAAAGAACAATGGTTTGTTTTTCATAAGCGAATTACACCCATTTAAACAATATTCTGGAAGCAAAGCCAAATATGAAACTGAAAACGGAACAAAGGAATTAGAAGTTTATATTCACCACGTTTCGGAATATATTGATGATGCAAAAAAGAATGGTTTTGAATTTGTGGAAATGAAAGAATGGTTTGATGAAAATAATGAAAACGGACTACCTCGATTGATTTCCTTTGTGTTTAAAAAATAAATACTAATGCCAACAACTGGTATAATTCATTGCTAAGTTTCGGTTTACTTAGGAAAATCCTATCGGATTTTCAAGTTGGTTTTGTACTTGTGAAGTTTATTGCTAATTTCACGCAACGAAATCTTACACCAACCGTTAAACGAAACCTCTAATAGTGCACAACATCACAAAAGCCACACCGAACGACGCTAAACAATTAGTACACGTTGCCAAAGAAGCATTTTTAACGGCGCATGGTCATTCAGCATCTAAAGAAGATATTGACAATTATGTCTCTGCTAATTTTACAGAAGCCAATTTTATAGAAGAATTGATAAACCCAGACAATCATTATTATATTATTTACCGTCAAAATAAAATTGCTGGCTATTCTAAAATCACACTCAACACTTCTAATAAAAATATTGCTTCTCAGAATATTATGTTTATGAGTCGCTTGTATTTACTTGAAGAGTTTTACGGGTTGAGCTTAGGTAAAGAATTGTTTAACTTTAATATTGAATTTTCTAAAAAACACAAACAGCAAGGAATTTGGCTAGCAGTTTGGACAGAAAACGAACGCGCCATTAACTTTTACACAAAAAGAGGGTTTCATATTGTTGGTAAATATGATTTTATAATTTCAGCAACACACACCAATCCAAACCATATTATGTATTTAGAATACAATGATTTACATTAATTTTCTACACCTTTAAGAAAATATTTTAATTAAAAAAAAACAAATATGAAACCAGGTATAATTAAGTTAAGCGTAATGTATCCTAATGGAGATGGAAAAACATTTGATATGAATTACTATTTAAACACACACATTCCATTAGTTGCAAAACTATTAGGAGATGCTGTAAAAGGCGCAACTGTAGAAGAAGGTTTAGGAGGAGTAGCTCCAGGTTCTACTGCAACTTATGCAGCCATGGGAAATATTTATTTTGACTCTATGGAATCTTTTCAAAATTCATTTGGCCCAAATGCGCCACAAATTCTAGGAGATTTACCAAATTTCACAAATGCAGAGCCAGTGGTTCAATTAAGTAAAGTAATGGCATAATATAAAAAAGCATTCTCATAAAAAGACCTCTATATTTTTACAAAGAGGTCTTTTTTTATAACCATATTTTAAAATGCATTGTCTTACCTAAAACTTAAAACCATAAACAATGAAGTTTTTCATGAACACGGAGGCAGTATTTTCGGCTATAAATCTATGGGTCTGTATATACCCAAATAAAGATACTTAGGTGGTGATTTATACGAATTTCGATTGTATTTATCCTACTCAATTAACCAAAGACATTACTAAAATAATTATTGAGTAATAAAAGATGACAAAACAAATAACCCACAACATTTCTGTCATGGATTAACTGCTTTTTCATAGCGATATTCATAGCAATTGTGAAAATATTAATCGTATTTACCTGTTTAAAAACATATTATAATCCCTAAAATTCATAATAAAGTAATTAAGTTGATAAAGAAATTATGCTATTATTACGTTGTAAAGTACCGAAATAAAAACCATGTATACACACGTATAATTACCAATATTTCAAAAACAGTATTAGTACCTATTAGAAGAATACGACAAAATTATTGAATACTATAAAAGCTTAATTAAATTGAATCATCTATTTGGTTTGCTATCAGATTGTTCTTTCACTACATTTGAGAAACTACTATACTCAATGAAAAAATTCGCGTTCTTACTATTCATTACAAGTTTCTCTTTTGCACAATCTAATACAGAAGTCTATATATACAATCTTTCTAATACTAATGGAAACTTTAAAATAATAAAAGGAAAAAACATCTCTAACAATCCTGGGTATGATAGCCAACCTCATTTTTATTCAAAAAAGTCGCTTATTTTTTCATCAACCAGAAATAAACAAACAGATATTGCTACGTACAATTTAGAAACAGAAAAAATTAAATTTTTAAATGACACTCCAAATGGAGGAGAATATTCACCACAACGCATTCCGAAATCTAAAGATGTTTCTGCTGTTAGATTAGATACTGATGGTTTGCAACGCTTTTACAGATACGATGCTAAAACAGGAAAAAGCAAAGAAATTATAGCCGATTTAAAAGTTGCGTATCCAATGTGGTATAAAAAGAATACAGCTATAAATGTTGTGATTGTTGGAGATGGTTTAGATTTAGTTATTACAAAGATAAAATCCCAAAAACACACCACAGTTCAAAAGAAAGTAGGAAGATCAGTACATAAAACTCCAAATTCAGAGTTGGTTAGTTACGTAAGTAAAACAACTGAAGCTTGGGAAATAAGATCGCTAAATCCCAAAACAGGTGAGACAAAATTAATTGTAAACGCTGTTGATAAAAAGGAAGATATTTGTTGGTTGCCAAATGGCACATTACTATTAGCAAACGAGAGTACTTTACTAAAATTCAATCCAAAAACAGACACAACGTGGTCCGTTTTTCATGAATTTTCTAAAAGCACACACAAAAATATTTCTAGAATTAGTGTAAACAAAAAAGGCACTCAATTAGCATTGGTCTCTGAATTGCTTACCCGTTAATTTGTTTTTCAAAATGTCCTTTTAAATAAAATAGTTGAATACATACGAGTACAGAAAAAGTCACTACCAAATATAATGTTGTTGTAGAAACATTAATATTTTCTAGCACCCCACCAAAACTAAGCTTTTCTAAAAAAGAAAAATTTATTTCAGGCAACGTAAAAAGACTTTCATCATTCGGCTTAAAAGGAAGAAGAACTACAGCAATAATCGCTGCAAAAACAATAAACCATGCTTTTTTAGAAATTAAGGGGTTGTACGTAATTGCACTTTTAAAGGGTTGTAATTCTCCTATTTTCTGCATCAAATTAGATGTAAAATCTAAAGAAGGTGTTTCTGAAGGAATTTCTTTCACATACTTCTTAGTAAAAGCATGGATTTCTTCTATGTGTTTATTTTCTCCCATAATGACTGATTAATTCTGGTTCTACTGTATTTTTAACAATGCTCAATAATTTTTTACGAGCTCTGTGTAATTTCACTTTTACATTTGCTTCACTCATAGAAGTTACTTCTATAATTTCTTTCAAACTTAATTCTTTAAAATAGAAGAACAATAAAATTGCTCTTTCATCTTCTTCTAATTGCTGCATACAATCATTTATAACGGCTGCTCTTTCTTCTCTTTCAATACCATCTAAAACAGTTTCTACAGAGGATATATAATTCACTGTAATCTCATCAATGGCTACTGTATTATACGAGTTCGATTTCTTTTTAATCGCATCTAAACTCGTATTGTAGGCTATTTTATACAACCAAGTAGAAAATTTCGAATCTCCTTTAAACTTTGGCAAGTATTTATACGCCTTTATAAATGCATCTTGAGAAACCTCTTCTGCATCTTCTCTACTCTTTACAATTTTCACTGCCAATGTAAATACCATGTCCTTATACTTTTCTATAAGAAAAGCAAAAGCATTTGCATCACCTTTTAAGGTTAGCTCAATATAGTTTTCGTCAGTTTTGTTAGTCATTATTATCTTTGACTCTTATGAATGTATTTAGGTTACATAATATCGTAAAAAAAATTATTTTTATTTTTTTTGTAACCTTTATTTAAAAGTATCAGTCATATGGAATGAACGCATTAAAAATAATCATTAAAATTTAAACATAAAAAAAATGGAAGTAGCAGTATTAGCAGTAATTTTTGGAACAATTTTTGGAATTTTTTATTTATTCTTTTCTACACGTAATAAAGAAAGGTTAGCTTTAATAGAAAAAGGAGTAGACGCAAAAATATTTATGCAAGGAGAAAGAAGAAAAGGCTCTTCGTCTTTTGCAAAAGTTTTTTTATTAAACATCGCTTTATTACTTATCGGTATTGGCTTTGGAATGGCGATGGGTTCTGTATTATACAACAGCTTTAACTTACAAGAAGAAGTTTTTGCAGCATGTGTTTTAATAAGTGCTGGAGCTGCTTTATTAGTTGGTTTTAATCTAACTAAAAAAATGGACAAAGAAGCATAAACTCTTTTTACAATTCAATTTAAAAAACCACTTCTAGTAGAAGTGGTTTTATTTTTTATAGATTAGTGGTTCAATATATTTATCATGAAAAAATTTCTAATTCTTCCATTTCTTTTTATTTCATTTCTTACATTTTCACAAACAGACCAAAAAATTTACGATATTATTGATGCCGTTTCTGCTGATCGAATTCAAAAAAACATCAAAACCTTAGTCGATTTTGGGACACGCCACACCTTAAGTGACACCCTTTCAGATACACGTGGAATTGGAGCTGCTAGACGTTGGATAAAGTCAGAATTCGAAAACATTTCTACTGACTGTAACAATTGTCTTTCTGTCTTTTATCAGAAAAATTTCATAAAAAAAGGCACCGGAAAACGTATTGTTCACGATGTAGAAATTGTCAATGTAGTAGCCATCCAAAAAGGAACAAAGTACCCAAATAGATATATTATTATGAGCGGAGATATTGACTCTCGTGTTTCAGATCCAAATAACTTTACCGATACATCTCCTGGAGCAAACGACAACGCTTCTGGAATGGCAGGAACTATTGAAGCCGCTAGAGTTTTATCTAACTACACATTTGAAAACAGCATTATTTATGTTGGTCTTTCTGGAGAAGAACAAGGCTTATTTGGTGGTGCTGGATTGGCAAAATATGCAAAAGACAACAATTGGGATATGATTGGTGTTCTAAACAATGATATGATTGGAAATATCACTGGAGTTGATGGCGTAATTGACAATCGTTCGTTTCGAATTTTCTCTGAACCAGTTCCTGCAAATGAAACTGAAAAACAACGTAAATCACGTCGTTTTTATGGTGGTGAAGTAGATGGGATTTCTCGTCAATTAGCACGTTATATACATAAAATGACCAAAACGTATATGCCAGAAATGAACCCAATGATGATTTATCGTTTGGACAGATTTGGACGTGGTGGACATCACAGACCTTTTAATGATGTGGGGTTTGCCGGAATCAGAATTATGGAAGCACATGAAAATTACACCCAACAACATCAAGATATTAGAGTAGAAAACGGGATTACATACGGAGATACATTTGAACATGTAAATTTTGGGTATGCAAAAAAACTAACCGCTGTAAATGCAATTACCATGGCAGGATTAGCTTCTGCTCCACCATCACCAAAAAATGTTGGAATAGGCGGAATTGTAGAAGCTTCTGTAAAATTACAATGGGATAAAGTGGATGACGCAAAAGGATACAAAATATACTGGAGGGACACTACTTCTCCTACTTGGGATAACAGCCGCTATGTAGGTGATGTTTCTCAATTTTTATTAAAAGGCATTGTAATTGATAATTTCTTTTTTGGAGTTGCAGCAGTCGGTGAAAATGGTCATGAAAGTGTTGTGGTCTTTCCTTCTAAGATTATTAGAAAATGGTAGAAAAACCTTTGCTATATTTTAAACATCATATAGAATGGCGCTCTTGGCTAGCAGAAAACCATTCAGCATTTAATGGCGTGTATTTGATATTCTACAAAGTAGAAAACAAAGAAGAAAGTATGCGCTGGGAAGAAGCTGTAAAAGTTGCCTTGTGTTTTGGATGGATAGATTCTACTGTAAAGAGTTTAGGCAACGGAAAACGGCAACAGTATTTTTCTCCAAGAAACCCAAAAAGTGTTTGGAGTGCATTGAATAAAAAATACTTAAAGGAATTATTTTCAGCTAATTTAATGCATGCAAACGGAATTGAGAAAATAGAAATTGCCAAAGAAAATGGTTCTTGGATTGCCTTAGATGACGTCGAAAACTTAATAATCCCTAAAGAATTGCAAATCCAGTTTAACAAAAATACTACTGCATTTACTAATTACCAAAATTTTGCACCATCCTATAGAAAAAACTATTTAGGTTGGCTTAATCAAGCAAAGCGAGAGGTAACAAGAGAAAAACGCATTACAGAGATTCTGAAGCTTTGTGAACAGAACCTAAAATCAAGAGGAGATTGGTAGATTTATTTCTTGAAAGTATTTAAAAGTATTTCGACAAAATGGATAAAACAATCTATAAATGAATATCCAGAAAGTAACCTTTTTAAACCGTGAAAATCAAGAATTAAAAGGACGGCTAGAGCTTCCTTTAAATCAAAAACCTCATAATTTTGCAATTTTCGCACATTGTTTTACCTGTAATAAAAACCTATCCGCTGTTAAAAACATTAATAGAGCGTTAACCGCTAAT
>Ga0307492_10001109_pt1 | contig 11158 bp, 7 predicted proteins | sample SI3LmetaG_FD_202365 | JGI IMG/M metagenome (GOLD analysis project Ga0307492, IMG submission 202365) | Sea-ice brine microbial communities from Beaufort Sea near Barrow, Alaska, United States - SI3L | ecosystem: Environmental > Aquatic > Marine > Coastal | place: USA: Alaska | collected 2017-05-06
TAGCCATTGGCACGGTACCTATACTCAAAATACAGGCCTAACTTGCTAGTAATATCAGGGGCTTGTAGTTTAGAGACCTTTATCTTCTGTTTGAGTTACATATCCCCGTTTTAATATATACCAAAGGCAAATTCGTAGCGCCTTTAGTGTCGATCCATCCCCATGTTTTATCACATTATGTTTCGAAGTTTTGACAGAATAAATCGATATGGAAAAGACGGAATAGCATCGTTGTCGTTGCCAAAAACGGTTGGTATAGGGTCTATATTTTTTCGGCGAATACCAATGTCGATAGAATTAATTAATCATTAAAATGTATTTATTTAATTAGAAGCTATGACTAACGGGTGTTAATGTATTTGCTCGCAAGTAAAACCTTCTAAATTATAGGTTAAACAGATACAGGAGTAATTAGTTATGAGTGAATCACTCGATATGGGCAAGTGCCCCGTTATGCATAATGCCAGTCAAGCGACGGGTAGTTCAGCCAATCAGCATTGGTGGCCTGAGCAACTGAACCTTAAAATTCTAAATCAAAACTCCCCATTGGTTAACCCAATGGGTGCTACTTTTGATTATTCCGCACAGTTCAAAAAACTGGACTTGAAAGCCCTTAAAAAAGATCTGACAGTCTTAATGACTAGCTCTCAAGATTGGTGGCCAGCAGACTATGGTCACTACGGTGGTCTTTTCGTTCGTATGGCCTGGCATAGTTCGGGTACTTATCGAACCTATGATGGTCGCGGCGGCGCTTCAACTGGCTCGCAGCGTTTTGCGCCCCTTAATAGTTGGCCAGACAATGGCAACCTGGATAAAGCTCGACGATTACTGTGGCCTATTAAGCAAAAATATGGCCGAAAAATTTCCTGGGCTGACCTGATGATTCTGGCTGGTAATGTCGCGATGGAGTCGATGGGATTTAAAACCTTTGGTTTCGGTGGCGGGCGTGCCGATGTTTGGGAACCTGAAGAAGATATTTATTGGGGCCCTGAAACTGAAATGCTTGATGATAAACGTTACAGCGGTGAGCGAGAATTAGCGACACCATTAGCTGCAGTACAAATGGGTTTAATTTATGTCAATCCAGAAGGACCAAACGGTGTGCCTGATCCACTCAAGTCAGCCTTCGATATTCGTGATACGTTTGCCCGCATGGCGATGAATGATTATGAAACAGTTGCGTTAACAGCCGGGGGGCACACCTTTGGTAAAGGCCATGGTGCAGGACCAGAAGACAAAGTAGGTGTCGAACCTGAAGGCGCACCTATCGACCAAATGGGTCTAGGGTGGATCAACTCACACGGCACAGGTAAAGGTGGCGATACAACCACCGCTGGCTTTGAAGGTGCCTGGACGGTCAATCCAACCCAATGGGACATGGGCTATTTTGACGTACTACTGGGCTACGACTGGGAACAAACAACCAGTGCAGCAGGCCACGTACAGTGGACACCAACAGCAGCGTCTAATGCTGACCAACCAAAAGCGGCCCATGATGCATCGCGCACCGAACCACTGATGATGACCACTGCCGATATGGCGCTTAAACTCGACCCAGAATATGCCAAAATCTCAAAACACTTCCATGAAAGTCCTGACGAGTTTGCCGACGCCTATGCACGAGCCTGGTACAAATTAACCCATCGTGATATGGGGCCAATTGCTCGTTATCTGGGTGAAGAAGTCGCCTCTGAAGAACTCATCTGGCAAGACCCTGTGCCTGCAGGAAGCACCCTGAGTGATTCGGATATTACAACCTTGAAAGATAGGATTATAGGTTCAGGTTTGTCTGCACAGGCGCTAATTTCAACAGCCTGGGCATCCGCTTCTACCTTCCGTGGTTCAGACAAGCGTGGTGGCGCTAATGGTGCTCGTATTCGACTGGCGCCTCAGAAAGACTGGCAAGTAAACAATCCAGATCAACTGGCTAAGGTGCTATCAAAGCTTGAAGGTATTCAAAGTGACTTTGGTGGCAATGTCTCTTTAGCTGATCTCATTGTGCTGGGTGGTAGTGCTGCGATTGAAAAAATCAGTGGTGCTGAGGTGTCATTTACATCAGGTCGAGGTGATGCTTCGCAAGCGCAAACTGATGCAGAGTCATTTGACGTACTAGAGCCTAAATTTGATGGTTTCCGTAATTTTAAAAACACCAAAGACACACGTTCAACCGAAGCACTTTTAGTGGATAAAGCACAGTTACTCACCTTGACTGCGCCAGAGATGACCGTTTTAGTAGGTGGGCTTCGCAGCCTGAATATTAACACTGATGGTTCTCAGCATGGAGTACTCACTGGCAAGCCAGGCACACTGAGTAATGATTTCTTCAAGAATGTGCTCGACATCGGTGTTGAGTGGAAAGCGACTGATAAATCACAAGAAGCTTTTGAAGGTCGTGAACGTGTATCAGGCAATGTGAAATGGACAGGCACACGTGCTGACATTGTTTTCGGATCAAACTCTATCCTACGTTCGCTTTCGGAAGTGTATGCAGCTGATGATGCCAACGATCAGTTCATAAACGACTTTGTAGCCGCCTGGACTAAAGTGATGAATCTTGATCGTTTTGATTTGGTTTAATACTTGAAGTTTGTTTGAGGATAAGGCGCTGCACTTGCAGTGCCCTTTTTTATATCCATAATGTAGGTCGGAAAAGCGAAGCGCCTTCCGGCAAGCTCGCGATTGACTACGATACAGTCGATTATTACGATTATTTTGTTATCGCCTGCTTGGCGGTATTGGCAAGATGGTCACGCCTGATGGCGCTGTGGCTTTGCCTAAAGGGATGTAGGTAAGGGGCGAGAGCAGGATGCGGTGAGCTTATCAGGCCTACGGTGTTTATCTCGATTAAACTTTACACTAACCCTTTTGTTGTTGTCTGGAGTTACTTGCTTAAATGATCTTACTCAACAGCCTTTAATGCGGAAACGAGCAAAAGTATCCAGGCAATAATAAAACACACACCTCCGATAGGCGTAATGGGCCCAAACCATTTAACCTGGGTTAATGCCAGTAAATATAGACTTCCACTAAATAACACGATACCGGCCAACATAAATCCGGCACTCCAGATAAGCAAAGGTTGCGCCTGCTGTCGGTACAATAAAACCAGTAGAATCAAACCTAAACTGTGGTAAAGCTGATATTGAACACCTGTTTGAAAAGCGTTCATCATTGTCTCTGACAAACGCCCCTTGAGTCCATGCGCGGCAAATGCCCCGAATACCACTGCCAGCATGGCACTGAATGCTGCTGCACTTAAGATCATTTTCATTTTTGGATTAGATTCCTTATGTTTTTAGAAATAAAAAGGGACGGAGGCAATGTAATCAAGTTAAGCCACATACCTGGTAGGTTGGGTTAGCAGCGTTATCGCGTAACCCAACGCACTTACTGGGTTGGTTCAAGATCGTTACTATAATACATAAAGATTCGATTAACCGTGTCCAGCGTTGGCCCAGGTTAGGATTTCCCTTTTCCCACGAGGGGAGAGATCGTATATGCCGCGTGAAACTTTATCAAACCAACCATAGACATCTCGATATAGAATATCTCGTGCGTTCGTTTCTTTTGTCTGGCGAGCGACGTCTGAAGCCTTCGTGGGACCTTGATCATTCAGAAATGAAGCGACTCTCAACGCTCTTTGTCGATAGGCAGTCATGATACCACTCCGACTGTCGGAACCACCCAAATTAGGATCCCCAACCCGCTTTTCGAATTCTCCTAGCAGACGTGTTTGCCGATTTTTTGATAGGCGAGGTATATACTCTCCCGGATCCAGAAGCAATTTAACGTTTCCTGATTTTCGCAATGGATCGATGGTAATAAGCCCGATTCCGAGCATCTTAAATAACTTGAACAGTTGCTTATTTTTTCGCTTAAGGGCACTGCATTGCCTTGGAACACCGACATAAACGATTGATGTCAGGGCAAGCCTGTCAACAGCCTGGAGGACAACCGTTAGATTTAGAGATAGCTTTAGTTCGACTATGAGAGGCGGCTCCGCGTCGCGGACTGCGAATACATCACAATCCCCGACCTCTCCTTTTATCTCGTAGTTTTGAGACTCCAAGTACAACTTTAAGGGTGGGTATAGATCAGATTCTTTCATTTTGTCCTAGTTGAAAAGTGTCGCTATCCTGTGATAAATATTAGGTCTGAACTAGTCACATTTAGTCAGAGGCAAAGAGGTTAGATATTAGAGAACCGTTTATAAAAAGTTGATAGTGCGCAAGCTGTGGTCTGTCCCCTATTAATAGAGCGCCGCATTCACCGGCGGAGCGTACCGGTGTAACTTTTTGAAAAAAGCGCGGCAGTATGCGAAGTTGGGTGCAATGCCTTATTAGCGCACTTAGTCACTATATTTCTCAACTAAAATTTCTAGATTCTCTTTCTCTAATGCCTTTTCTGCTTTGGTAAGTGGGCGTATACGTACTTCGCGTTTTGCTCCGCGATAGACGCATAAATATTCATTTTGCACGGGTACAATCGTAGAGTTCAGTTCGCATACGCGCTGCATTTCATAGGCTTCGACTTTTATAAGATCATTTTTTCACAGTGTTTAAATGATGAAAAAGTCGATACTGATGCTCTTGTTTCACAAAAAATTTCAGGATCAGAAACTTGTAGCGCCCACGCTGAATTAGCGAAAAACATACATGCAATTACTAGTTTTTTCATATTTATTCCGATAGTTATTGACTGCTAACAGCTAGTTAGCAGTCATTTTGCCAATATACCAAGTCGTTACTTTCATTAGGTTTAAACGATGCGTGATACCGAATTATTTCACCACTTATGCCTAGGCCAGTGCATGTTTCTTTTTTGCCCTGAAGTCTCGCAATATCGTTAATAAGAAAAATCTCCCTTTCAATAAACTCTTCTACACCCTCTTTAATACAACAATCTCTTTCAGTTTCCCAACGTCCAGGCAGTCCGTTTTTAATGTATATCAGCTTGTCAATGTTGCAATCAAGTCTTGCTAATACATCTAGCAGACATATGCCCTCGATAACGTAATGATTACAGGAATGAATTTTTTCAATCAACTTGGAATACCTTAGGTGCTCAAGGAATCCGTTTTGATCTTTTATCAAAAAATCATCCAAGCCAATTAGGGGGGGATCTCAGTTATACGATATCTCTAAGCCTAAAGTCGATTTTCCTGTGCCATCTACACCATCTATTCCAAATTTCTTGGTGTCGAGATGACCCAAAAATGCGATAACATCATTTATTGTGAAAGCTTGATCTATTTCTTAACTGGATAGTATCGCGCTGACTTTGCTTGCCAAAAGCACTGATGAATTTTCATTTCGTTTTTCTATTTCCAAGTTTCCTGTTTCCTAAATGCTTTTAATTTCTCGACGTCGTTAAAGAATAACACCCTTGCTATATAATTTGAAACCTTTGTAACTATGCCCCTAATCCTTTGAAGTTATAACGCCCACAACACCAGAACCAAAAGTGGAGTGACGAAGGAACGCAGCTTTTGGCTGCTGCGTGATAGCGTTTGTTAGCTGTGATCACAACCCCACGCTCTCTTTTGCCATTGAAATTAAAAGTGCTTTCAATACGTCAAGGGATAGGCCACCTGACTTTTGTATTATTAGCTCCTTAGCCTTGTTCCATAACTTTACATTACGGGAGGCTTCAAGGAGTTCATACCCCTGCCAAGTAAGACTAAAAGGAAAAGCACGAATCACTCTGTCTAATGTGGTGGAGGAGGTTTCCCTTTCACACCTTAACAATCCTGCTTGGTCCATTAGGACGAAATGATACATAACATCAATTTTGTTGTAGTCGTCAAATTCCAACTCAGTGATTACTTCGTCATTGGGCTTCTCTTACAAATGGACTAATAATTTCCTTATCAAGTCTGGATCACGCTTCATAGTTATTCCTCACAGCTAACAGCTTAAATCGACGGCGACTTGCGGTAATTAAATACCGCACATTGCGGCCTATGTATTTTTTGATTTAAAAAATGGAATCTCATCCTTACAAACTTTTGTCTTCAAAAACGTAAGATTCAACAAGTTATCATGATGGTTAACTGACCTCTACTCTCATTATTGGGGCACCAAACTTTTTAATAGGGTGGAACATTACCGAATAAGACCTTGCCTTCAAAATATTTCTAGCCTGCAGGGCGAATTAGCGCAACGTAAATCACCGAATATAAAACGACCAGTGGAGAGCTGGACTAACGGCGTTTACAAGCAGGGCCAACGCTTCCATACTCCTGCCCGCGATACTCAATAAAAAACATGCAGCTCACACTAGGCGATTTATCATGTCAGACAGATTAACAGTCAAGGCAAACACGACTCTACTTCCATTTCTTTTTGATGCGCTTCAGGGCTGGTCTCGGAGTACGGTCAAACAGCGGCTTAAAAGCGGTTGCGTCCATGTCAATGGTGAATCAATTACGCGCCATAATTTTGACTTGCTGCCAGGCGATCAAGTGAATATCGAGGCTTCTCCACGCGCTGCTAACGCAAGACCACAGATCGATATTCTCTATGAAGATCGTGATTTGGTTGCGATTAATAAGCCAGCCGGGTTGTTAGCGGTTGGTTCTGGTGAGGATAGTGAGCCGCATGCGTTGGGTATATTACGAGCCCAGCTCGGTCGCAACAAACATTCGGTTAAACTGTGGCCGGTGAATCGAATCGACCGTGATACTTCTGGCGTCATGTTGTTCGCCTTGTCGAAGGAGATGCGCGAGGCAGTGATGGATAAATGGGATACCGCAGAAAAAACCTATCTTGCCATTGTTGAGGGCCGCCCAAAGCAGGAGCAAGGCACAATTGATCAACCATTACGCCTCGATTCCGAAATATATCAGATGCATGTCGGGCCACACCCCGATGCAAAGGATGCGGTGACTCATTTTACGACTGAGAGAAGTGTCGGTCGAAGGACGTTGTTGCGAGTAACGCTGGAAACGGGTCGCCAACATCAAATAAGAGCCCATCTGGCATGGCTCGGACACCCAGTGGTAGGCGATCAACGGTACGGTACTGCTGGTGATAAAATGGGATTACATGCCTTACAGTTGAATATTGTTAAACCTGGCACGGATAAGTCGCTGACATTTGAAACGCCCGCACCGGCAGAGTTTTGGGCACTGCTGGAACCTGGGCAAAAATTAGCGTAGTGATCTATATCAAGTCGTTAGTCTGAGCGAGTTGTAAGGTAGTGATTATGGTTTCGTGACAGATGTTGACTGTTTTAACATCACTTTTTTGTTGATAGGCCTGTAATAACACAGGCCTATCAACAGCCGATTACAGTAATTTAATCTTATCCGCCTGAGCTTGAAAACTGGCCAAAGCAGACTTCGCTTCTGCGAGTTTTTCCTTTTCTTTATTGACGACCGCATCGGGTGCTCGGGAAACAAATTTCTCATTGCCCAACTTGGCTTCGATACGCTGTGCTTCCTGTTCAAACTTTTGAATGTTTTTTTGCAAACGGGCGAGTTCAGCATCTTTGTCAATGAGCCCAGCGAGTGGGATCAACAGGCTCATGTCACCTACCAGAGAGGTCGCTGATTCGGGCGCATCATCGTTACTGGTCAACCAGTTGATTGATTCAAGTTTTGCCAGTGACATTAATAATGCCTTATTTTGCTCTAGTCTTTTTTGGTCTGAATCGCTACCATTTTGGCACAATACGGGTAGTGGCTTGCCCGGCTTGATGTCCATTTCGGAACGAATTTGACGCACGCCCATGATGAATTGTTTAACCCATTCAAGATCAGTTATGACGGCTTCATTGATAAGGCTGGCATCCGACTTTGGATAAGCGCATAACATGATGGTGTCTTCATCGATCTGTGCTAATGGTGCTACTCTTTGCCATAACTCTTCGGTGATATAGGGCATGATTGGGTGCAGTAATCGCAGAATAGTTTCAAGTACCTGAACCAGTGTGTGCCGGGCTGCTGTTTTTTGCTCGGCACTATAATGGTCAGAATAAAGCACGGGTTTTGATAATTCGATATACCAGTCGCAGTAATCATTCCAGACAAATTCGTATAGGTCGCGTGATACCAGATCAAATCGATAAGATTCAATATGCGTCGTCGTGTCGGCGATGACCTGTTGTAGACGAGCCAGTATCCACTGATCAGCTAGCGACGTTTCACCTGAGCTACTACAGTCTTGATCTTCAGTGTTTTGCAACACATAACGCGTTGCATTCCAGATCTTGTTACAAAAATTCCGGTAGCCTTCGATTCGACCCAGGTCGAAACGAATATCACGTCCGGTTGTGGCAAGTGCGGCAAAGGTAAAGCGCAGCGCATCGGTGCCAAAAGCAGGAATGCCATCGGGGAAGTGCTTTTTTGTAGACGCCGTTATCTTTGGCGCCATATCTGGCTGCATTAAACCCTTGGTGCGTTTTTCAAGCAGAGCTTCCAATGTAATACCATCAATCAAGTCGAGTGGGTCGAGCACATTGCCCTTCGATTTCGACATTTTGTTACCTTCGGCATCACGCACCAGGCCATGGATGTACACTTCTTTAAAAGGCACTTCATCCATAAACTTGAGGCCAAACATGATCATGCGAGCGACCCAGAAAAATATAATGTCGAAGCCAGTCACCAAAACGCTGGTTGGGTAAAAAGTTTTTAGTGCTTCGTCATTTCCATCTGGCCATCCCAAGGTACTAAAGGGCCAAAGTGCTGATGAAAACCAGGTGTCTAGAACGTCTTCGTCCTGGGTTAGCTCAAGATCAGCAGGTAGGTCATATTTGGCTCGAACGGCGTCGATATTTTCTGCAACATAGATGTTGCCATCATTATCATACCAGGCTGGAATTCGATGTCCCCACCAGATTTGACGTGAAATACACCAGTCCTGAATATCTTCCATCCAGTTGAAATAAGTCTTCGACCAATTTTCGGGTACAAATTTAATGCTGCCATTTTTGACGGCTTCGATAGCCGGTTTTGCTAATGGCTCGACACGCACATACCATTGATCAGTAAGGTAAGGTTCGATGATCGAACCCGTTCGGTCACCTCTGGGCACCATCAGTTTGTGATCAACTGTTTTCTCTAGTAAACCAAGTGCTTCGAGGTCTTTTAAGATTGCTTTGCGTGCAACAAAGCGATCCATGCCCTGATACTGCTCTGGAGCGACATCATTGATTTTGGCATCGTCAGTCAGAATGTTAATTATTTCAAGACCGTGTCGCTTGCCCATTTCATAATCGTTAAAATCATGCGCAGGCGTTATTTTGACACAACCCGAACCAAACTCTGGGTCGACATAATCATCGGCAACAACCGGAATGGTGCGGCCTGTTAGCGGTAACTCGATACGTTTACCGAGCAGGTGGGCATAACGAGCGTCATCAGGATGAATGGCGACTGCCGAGTCACCCAGCATGGTTTCGGGTCGAGTGGTAGCGACGGTGATAAAACCATCTTCACCAGCAATGGGATAACGCATATGCCAGAGATGGCCGTTTTCTTCTTCGGAGAGTACTTCAAGATCCGATACGGCTGTGTGTAAAACTGGGTCCCAGTTGACCAGTCGCTTTCCACGATAAATTAAATTCTCTTCGTGGAGTTTGATAAAAACTTTTTGTACCGCGTCGGATAATCCATCGTCCATGGTGAAGCGTTCGCGGCTCCAGTCGGGTGATGCACCCATGCGCCTCAGTTGTTTGGTAATCGTGCCACCAGATTCTGCTTTCCATTTCCATATGCGATCTATGAATGCGTCTCGACCTAAATCATGCCTGGTTTTGCCCTCTGCACTTAGCTGACGTTCGACCACCATTTGAGTGGCGATTCCCGCATGGTCGGTACCTGGCTGCCATAACGTATTGTCACCTTTCATCCGGTGATAACGGGTCATGGTGTCCATGATGGTGTCCTGGAACGCATGCCCCATGTGCAGGCTGCCAGTGACATTTGGTGGTGGAATGACGATGCAATAAGGATCGCCTTTGCCCTGCGCCTTGAAATAGCCTTTATCTTCCCAGTGCTGGTACCAGGTTTGTTCTATAGCTTGCGGGTTATAGGTTTTTTCCATGATGATGCAGATCAGTCAAAAAGTAGGCGGCGATTATACAATGGAGATTTGCTAAATTGCACTGTTTCGTAGCAGTCAGTGGCTTAAAGTGTTGATGCTAATTCTTTAGCTACCTTTTAGTCATAGCAGCAGCTGGTATTTTTCGACAGCCAGTGGCATGTTGCCCTTACTACAAAGGCTAAACACTGTCAGTGCCTGTGTTTTCAACCGGTTCTGTTAAGTGCAGTAATAGTCGCTAATTCCAGTATGAGTACTGCTGTGTTTCATATTTATTCACGGGTAACCAGGTATTAGTCTGGTTTCGGAAACAATATTTTTCCATAGATGGCCTTTATTCGTGTTTATCGATAATTTAAACTGACTATGAAATTTTAGAATAGCATTTAATTAACATTAGAAAAAAGGAAATTAATATGAAACTGTTAGTATTTGCAGCCAGTAATAGCAAAAAATCGATCAATAAACAGTTAGTCAGCTATGCGGCGAACTTAGTTGAAAACGCTGATGTCGAGGTGTTGGATTTAAATGACTATGAGTTGCCATTATTTAGTGAAGACAAAGAGATGGAGATTGGCCAGCCAGCGCTAGCAAAACAGTTCATGGATAAAATTGCGGGTAGTGATGCCGTTATGATTTCTTTTGCAGAGCATAACGGGTCTTATTCAGCCGCATACAAAAACTTGTTTGACTGGGCTTCGCGTATTAATCCTAAAGTGTTTCAGAACAAATCGATGGTGATGTTGGCAACTTCACCAGGTGCCAGTGGAGGCTCGACTGTGTTAGCCGCAGCGACAACTTCAGCACCCTTTTTCAAGGGTGATTTGAAAGGCAGTTTATCGGTGCCTAGTTTTTACGATAACTTTGACGTGGAATCTGGTCGAATTAAGAATGATCAAATTCAGGTGCAGTTGGTGGCACTAATGAGCCGCTTGAACTAATGATAAAACACCTGGTTTTTTGCCCAATGCATTGAATCCAGGCCTTGTTAGAGTAATCTAGTGGTAGCGTTTTAAGATAAACGCCAAATTAAGATTCGAGTGTTAGCATTGTTCTAATCCTATGCTCGTTTTGTTTACTTTGAACAGGATTTGTTATGGGCACCTCTAAAA
>Ga0307492_10001110_pt1 | contig 11157 bp, 5 predicted proteins | sample SI3LmetaG_FD_202365 | JGI IMG/M metagenome (GOLD analysis project Ga0307492, IMG submission 202365) | Sea-ice brine microbial communities from Beaufort Sea near Barrow, Alaska, United States - SI3L | ecosystem: Environmental > Aquatic > Marine > Coastal | place: USA: Alaska | collected 2017-05-06
CGCCCTTCATTGGCTAGACTTAACCATTGTGGAATAAAATTATGCACTGGGCATTTCCATTCACAATAGGGGTTACCACAATCAAGACAACGGTCAGCCTGACCTGCTACTTGGGTATCACTCATGGGCTGATAAATTTCAGCAAATTCTTCACGTCTGAGGATGGAGGGCTTTTTAGGTGGATCTATTCGCTCTACATCAACAAATTGGTATACATTTTTAGACATGATACCTCCTTATTGTACTTGAACACGTAGTTCGGCAGTAGACCGACTAATATGACCAAGTAAATTTTTAACGTCACTGGTTTTTGGTTTAACCAGTCGGAATTTTGGCAAATACTCAGCAAAGTTGCTTAAAATATTGTGTGCATGTTCACTGCCTGTTTCTTCATAATGCTGATTGATAAGGCCACGTAAGTGCTCCATTAAAATCACTTTATCTTGGATAGACATCAGTTCTACCAATTCACCATTTACGCGGTGCTCTATATCATTTTGTTCATCCAAAATATAAGCAAAACCACCTGTCATGCCTGCGCCAAAGTTGACACCCGTGCGTCCCAGTACGGCAACTATACCGCCTGTCATATATTCACAACCGTTGTCGCCAATACCTTCTACCACCGCTATGGCACCTGAGTTACGCACAGCAAAACGTTCACCTGCAAGTCCCGCTACAAATAACTTACCACCTGTTGCGCCATATAAGCAGGTGTTGCCTACTATTACGCTTTCATTTGTCTTGAAGCTTACGCCTCGAGGTGGGTGAATAACTAATTTACCGTCGGCCATACCTTTGCCTACGTAATCATTGGCGTCACCGACTAAGGTCATTTCTAGACCGCCAGCATTCCAGACACCAAAACTTTGCCCAGCCGTACCGGTGAAGTTCAATTTAATGGGGTGTTCACTCATGCCTTTATTGCCGTGATGTTTGGCAATTAAACCAGAAATAATAGCGCCTACAGAACGGTCAGTATTGCGGATAGGATAATTGAACACCCCACCGCTTTTGTTTTTCACCGCAGTGGTTAAGTTTGATAACAGTAACTGATTCAAGTCGCCTTTATCCATCGGCGCATTAGCCCCTTCACTACAAAATAGTTTAGTGTGATCGCCTGCTTCTGGTTTAGCTAAGATAGCGCTGAGATCTAACTTGTTCTGTTTAGCTGTTACGCCGTTCAACATGTTTAATAAATCAGTACGGCCAATCAGATCGTCCAATTTACGCACACCCATTGAAGCCATAATTTCACGTACTTCTTGAGCAACAAACTTGAAGTAGTTCATCACCATATTAGGTAAGCCTATGAAATAATTATCACGTAGGTTTTTATCTTGTGTGGCGACACCTGTCGCGCAGTTATTTAGGTGACAAATACGTAAATATTTACAGCCTAAAGCAACCATCGGGCCAGTACCAAAACCAAAACTTTCAGCACCTAAAATGGCACCTTTAACAACGTCTAAGCCTGTTTTTAAACCGCCGTCGGTTTGTACTCGGACCTTATGACGTAAACCATTACTGACTAAGGCTTGTTGTGTTTCGGCAAGGCCTAACTCCCAAGGGCTACCAGCATACTTAACTGACGTTAATGGGCTGGCTCCTGTGCCACCGTCATAACCTGAGATAGTAATTAAGTCGGCATAAGCTTTGGCCACGCCACAAGCAATCGTACCTACTCCCGGTTCGGAGACTAACTTGACTGAAATTAGCGCATCAGGATTAACTTGCTTTAAGTCAAAAATTAACTGAGCCAAGTCTTCAATAGAATAAATATCATGATGAGGAGGGGGCGATATTAAAGTCACTCCGGGAACGGAATAACGTAATTCAGCAATGTACTTGTTCACTTTGCCGCCGGGGAGTTGACCGCCTTCACCAGGCTTGGCACCTTGTGCGACTTTTATTTGTAATATTTTTGCATTGACTAAATAGTGCGGAGTGACACCAAAACGCCCTGATGCGATTTGTTTGATATTCGAATTACGTTCATTCCCAAAACGTTTAGGATCTTCGCCACCTTCACCGGAGTTAGAGTTACCACCTAAGCGATTCATAGCGATGGCTAGAGCTTCGTGAGCTTCAGGGCTTAAAGCACCAATTGACATAGCTGCAGTGTCAAAACGTGGGTAAAGATTTTCTGCAGGTTCAACTTCGTCGATAGAGATGGCTTGTGTATCAGGTGCTAAGGCCAATAAATCTCGAAGACAGGCAATGGGTCGTTCATTTACCAGCTCACTGAATTTTTGATAATCCTGATAGTTACCACTTACTACGGCTTTTTGTAATGTTGTGACTACATCTGGATTGTAAGAATGATACTCACCACCGTGCACGTATTTTAATAATCCACCATGATCCATTTTTTTGCGCTTTAACCAAGCCACACGGTTTAAATTAATTTGATCTTGCTGGAACTCTTCAAATCCAGCACCTTGGATACGGCTTGGGACACCTTTAAAACAGACATCCATCACCTTACTGTTGATACCAATGGCTTCAAACAACTTTGAACTGCGATAACTAGCAATAGTTGAAATGCCCATTTTTGACATGATTTTATATAGACCTTTGTTAATACCTTTACGGTAATTAACAATAGCTTGCATCGGCGTCATGTCTAAATGGCCAGATTTACACATTTGCTCAATACTTTCATAAGCAAGAAACGGATATATAGCAGTAGCACCTAGGCCAAGCAATACCGCAAAATGATGTGAGTCTCTAGCCGATGCTGTCTCCACCACGATGTTGGCATCACAGCGTAAGCCTTTTTCTACTAAACGTTTTTGTACTGCGCCCACAGCCATAGCTGCAGGAATGGGAATACGTGAAGCTTTGATAGCGCGATCAGATAAAATAACAAAAGCGGCTCGTTTGTGTGAGACCAAGTGTTCCACTTCATTACACACACGATTGATAGCGGCTTTAAGCCCTTCGTCTGGTGGGTAATTAAGGTCAACAAATTCTGCATAATAATGTTCTGGATCGTAATTACGTAATTGTTTTAGATCCGTGTACACCATAATAGGTGAGTCGAACAATACGCGGTCTGCATAACCTGATGTTTCTGTGAACACCGACTTCTCGCGGCCAATACAGGTAGCCAATGACATCACGTGATTTTCACGCAAAGAATCAATAGGTGGATTAGTGACCTGAGCAAACTGTTGACGGAAATAATCGTAAATTGTACGGTTGTTTTTAGAAAGAACAGCCATGGGTGTGTCGTCACCCATAGAACCTGTTGCTTCTTGTCCATCTTTGGCTAACACTTTGACTACTTGTTCAAGCTCTTCATAGCTGTAGTTAAATTGTTTGAAATAAGTATTCATCATGTCATCATCAAACATACGTTTACCGATTTCAGGTGCTTCACATTCTTCAAAAGGTGTTAAGCGACGAATACTTTTATCTAACCATTCTTTATAGGGATGGCGGCCTTTTAATTCATCATCAATTTCATTTGAACGCCATAATTTACCTGTTTCTGTATCTATGGCCAACATTTCACCTGGCGCCACACGTCCTTTTTCAAGCACATCTTCTTGCTTATAATCCCAAATACCGACTTCTGAAGCTAAGGTAATTAAGCCGTCTTTGGTTATGACATAACGTGCAGGGCGAAGTCCATTACGATCAAGGTTGCAAGCCGCGTGGCGACCATTAGTTAATACAATACCGGCTGGGCCATCCCAAGGTTCCATATGCATGGAATTAAATTCGTAAAAGGCTTTTAAGTCCTCATCCATAGTTTTGTTATTTTGATAAGCAGGTGGCACTAACAAACGCATGGCACGGAACAAATCCATGCCCCCAGCTAAAAATAGTTCAAGCATGTTATCCAATGATGAAGAGTCAGACCCTATTTCATTCACAAAAGGTGCAGCATCGGCCAAATCAGGTAACAAAGGGGTTTTGAATTTTCCGCTACGAGCTTGTGCCCAATCACGATTTCCACGAATGGTATTAATTTCACCATTGTGGGCTAAGAACCTAAATGGCTGGGCTAAGGGCCAGCGTGGTAATGTGTTGGTGGAGAAACGCTGATGGAATACACAAATAGCCGACTTCATATTTTCATCGGCTAAGTCTAAGTAAAACTTCGGCAAGTCACCAGCCATAACAAGACCTTTATATACGGTGACTAAGCTTGATAAACTTGCAATGTAGAATTCTTCATCATCCGTCAAGCGCTTTTCAGCACGCCTGCGAGCCATAAATAAACGTCGCTCCAAGTCCTGAGAGCGCCATCCTGGGGGGCCATTAACAAAAACTTGTTCAATTTGAGGTAAACACGAAGCCGCCAACTCACCAAGAACTGAGTTATCAGTCGGCACGACTCGCCAGCCAACTACGCCTAAGGTTTCTTTCTCTAATTCTTCAATGATGACCTGTTTAGCAAAGTTAGCTAAAGCTTGGTCTTGGTTGAGGAATATTACCCCAACGCCGTACTTTTTGGCCAGTTTCCAGTTTTGTTGTTCCGCTATTCCACGAAAAAAATCGTCGGGTTTTTGTAAAAGTAGACCACAGCCATCACCTGTTTTGCCATCTGCGGCGATACCGCCTCGATGTTGCATGCGGTCAAGCCCCTCAATTGCGGTACTGACCAATTTATGACTTGGCTCACCTTTAGTGTGGGCTATTAGGCCAAAACCACAGTTATCCTTTGAATCATTAGGATGATATAAACTCATTAATGCAAACTCCTTCAACCTTCGACTGGGCAGGGTGTTGTATGTTGTTATTGCTGATCATACATTTAGTTACGTGTATGAACGTAAGATGGCTTCATTCCCTGATGCTTATTTTCCGGTTGTAATTATTATTGGAGATACCAGTCGAGTATCGAATATTTATACTAAGCAGGTTGTACAAAATACCGAGGATTATTTTATAAATCAATTCTCTTGTAGTATGTATTTTCTGATTTTCACTATTTGAGGTCTGGTTGGTATTAAAAGTCTTTTAATTTCATTGGTTTAACGTCATTTGTTTGCTTGGTTATAAGCTATAAATAAAAGCTAAAAAACAAAGCTATTTGTTATTAAAAAGTTAAAAAAAGCCTTATATTTCTTTTTTTAGCATAGCTCGCATTGAATTAATATTTAGGTAAAGTGAATAAATAGGCTTTTAGGGTTTGAGATGTACACTTTAATACTAGGCTAAATTTTGATCCTCGGAATATTCTTGCTAGCATACCGCGAATTGGCAAAAATCACAGATGTTGAGACCCACTCGTTATGACTAATAAGACGACAAAAATGCCCTCAGTTGATCCATGGGTGATCAGTATTGCTCAGCTTATCAACCGTTTCGGTGCAGTAAAGGCCAGTGTTGTATTTGTTTTTTTGACATTGATATTTACCTTCGCTGGCACCTACTTTCTTAGGATGCTCTTTGATGACCAAGCTCATTCTGAAGACTTCTTAATTGCTGTTGTATTGACATTACTCAGCGCGCCTTGGGTATTGTGGGTTTTTAGCGAGTTAGTTAAACAACTGGAGCGTTCAAGAGAAAGTCTTGCTGACGCGGTGACTGAGTTAGAAAGATTGCGCAAGGAAGATGAGTTACTCAATCGCACTTTGCAAAATAATATTAAGCAGCTTAATTATGAAATTGAGCAGCGTAAAAATGCTCAGCTAGAGCGTGAAAGTGTGTTCACCGATCTACAGCGGGAAATCGCTGATAAATCTGAAAAAGAACAACAAGCGTTGCGGTTATCTACTTTACTGAGATCGATTATCGATGCGTCTCCAGACTTAATCTATTACCGCAATCAAGAAGGTCAGTTTGCCGGCTGCAATCGTGTTGCTGAACAAATGACCGGTAAAACCGAACAAGAGTTGATTGGCTTAACGCCCCACCAAGTTTACGGCGAAGAACTCGCCCGACAAGTGGTTGCTAGTGATCAAGACGTGCTCGAAAACAACATCAGCATTACCGAAGAACTATGGTTGCGCTTTTCTGACGGTCGCAGCCGCTACTTTGAAATGCGTAAGGTGCCATTTTTTAGTGCAGACGGCACTCGTCTTGGGCTGCTTGCTTTTGGGCGAGATATTACTGAGCGTAAGCAGGCAGAGGATGCTGTGGCTAAAGCCAGTAAAGACAAAACGGCTTTTATTGCCACCATTAGTCATGAGCTGCGTACACCACTAAATGGCATTGTCGGCTTAAGCAGAATGTTGCGTGATACTGACCTGACTAGCGAGCAGTTTGCTTGGGTCAGTACTATTTACGCAAGTGGTATTACTCTAGGTAATATATTTAACGACATTATTGATTTAGACAGGCTAGACAGAGACAGGCTAGAATTATCCCTGAAAACATTATCGATAAAAGATTTCACTCAAGAGCTTGGCAGTATTATAGAGCTGTTAGCCGATGATAAAGATCTTACTTTTGCTACGCATGTAGAGGAGCCCTTACCTGCTTTAGTTGAGGTAGACGGGACTCGCTTAAGACAAATTTTGTGGAATTTATTGTTTAACGCGGTCAAGTTTACACAAAAAGGTACTGTCTCCTTAGAAGTTAAAGCTCAAAAGATGGATGCTGAAACATCCATGGTCACATTTAAGGTCTGTGATACGGGTGTAGGTATACCCCAGCAAGATCTAGATAAAATTTTTGCTATGTATTATCAAGTTGACTTACCCGAACATCAAAGCGCTACAGGTACTGGCATTGGCCTTGCTATCTGCCAACAAATGGTGTCTTTGATGAATGGTGAAATTAGTGTCAGCAGTGTGATAGGTGAAGGTACTTGTTTTACAGTTGACTTGCCCCTTGGTATAAGCAAAAAGCCGATTCAAGTGGAAACGCTTAAAGTCACTGGTTTACAAATATTGTTGGTAGAAGATATTGAGTTAAATGTAATGGTCGCCAAAGCGTTGTTGGAAAAACTTGGACAACATGTTGACGTTGCTATAGCAGGTCATGAGGCCATTACTATGGCTCGTGAAAAACAATATGATTTGATTTTATTGGATATTCAATTACCTGATATGAATGGTTTTGAGGTAGCGAATGTTTTGCATGAAGAATCGTTGGTAGAGCAAACCAGCATTGTGGCTTTGACTGCAAATGTGATTAAAACTCGTCAAGAGTATCTTGATAATGGCATGGATGAAGTCATCTCGAAGCCGGTCAAAAAGAGTCGTATTATTGATGTATTCAACAGTCTTTTCTGCGAGCAACCTAGGGTGCCTCACCAACCTTCTCCGGTGCCTAAAAAAGACATGCTAAACACTGTTCTTGATATAGAGCTGTTACAAATGTTGGTGGATACCATAGGCCACGATATGGTGTGCACTAGTGTTAAAGTATTTCAGGAAAAGATGCCTGAATATTTGGAAATTTTGCAGCTCAGCTTAAGTGCCAATGAAAAAGACGAAGTATGCTCCCACGCACACAAAATAAAAGGAGCTGCGAGTTCGGTAGGCTTAACCAGGGTGCAAAAAATTGCTAACGAAATCCAACAAGGTGATCACCCAGCATGGTGGCAAAATGTGCATGATTGGGTAGAACAATTAAATCAGGCCGCTGACCAAGATATGCAAAAGTTAATTAATTGGTTAGGCCAGCAAGATATAGATGACTAAATGGGCCTAGCCGGCTTCTAAGTCAAGCAATAGTTAATTTATCAAACATTATGATACGGTTTTTGTTGGTTAGCGTGTTTTTAGATGTTACACATTGGTTAATCGTCATTTAAGTTAATGGCAGCATAAATAGGTTATATAAGTTATGTCAAAATTTGATCCAGTTGATCACTCACACCGTCGTCGTAATCCTTTAACTGGAGATTGGGTGTTAGTCTCACCCCATAGAGCAAAACGTCCTTGGCAAGGCCAAGTGGAACAACCACAGATTGCTGATACTGCCCCGCATGATCCACAGTGTTACCTATGTTCGGGTAACACCCGGATTAATGGTGAAGTCAACCCTGAGTATACTGGGACATTTGTATTCACTAATGATTTCGCAGCATTGATGCAAGACACACCTGCAGCACAACAATCCAATGATGACCTGTTTACTTTGCAAGCGGCCAGAGGCACAAGTCGCGTTATTTGTTTTTCTCCTGAGCACAACAAAACGTTACCTGAATTATCTTTACCCGCTTTAACAGGGGTAATTGATACATGGCAAGAGCAGGTAGCCGATTTATCAAAAGATTATGTTTGGGTACAAGTTTTTGAAAACAAAGGAGCAGCCATGGGCTGTTCTAATCCGCATCCCCATGGGCAGGTATGGGCGAACAACTTTATTCCCAATGAAGTAGCGAAAGCTGATCTGAGCCAAAAAGCTTATTTTGAAAAACATGCTAGTTCGCTATTGTTGGATTATGCACAAAGAGAATCGGCAGATGGCTCTCGAACAGTGGTTGAAACCGCACATTGGATAGCGGTAGTACCATATTGGGCCGCTTGGCCTTTTGAAACCTTGCTTATGCCTAAATTTGCGTGTGCCAGATTAACCGATATTAACACGGCGCAAAAAGCCGATTTGGCTATCGCTATCAAAAAACTCACCAGTCGATACGACAATTTGTTTCAATGTTCTTTCCCTTACTCAATGGGATGGCATGGGGCACCGAATAATCTTGAGTCGACTGAACATTGGCAAGTACATGCTCATTTCTATCCGCCTTTGTTACGCTCAGCCACTGTACGTAAATTTATGGTGGGTTATGAAATGATGGCAGAGCCACAACGAGATTTAACCCCAGAACAAGCCGCACAGCGTTTACAGGCGCTCAGCGATGTTCACTTTAATGAATCGGCTGGAGTCTAGGTATATGTCTAATAATACGCCTATGGCTGAGTCAAATATCTCGCAAAGCATGTTAACAAAACTTAATAATATCTTTACCCAGACATTTGGAGATAAACCCGCTCGTCATTTTCAAGCGCCGGGTAGGGTGAACTTGATCGGCGAACATACAGATTACAACGATGGTTTTGTTTTGCCTTGCGCAATTGACTATCAAACTTTAGTCGCTGTGACGCCTAGAGATGATATGACCGTCAGGGTTGTGGCCGTTGATTACGGTAACGAACAAGATGAGTTTTCACTAGATTGCGATATCGTAGCCCACCCCACGCAATTGTGGAGTAACTATGTACGCGGTGTCATCAAACACCTTCAACTTAGGGGGCATGTATTCAAAGGTGCTAACTTAGCAATAGCCGGTAATGTGCCGCAAGGGGCGGGGTTAAGCTCGTCCGCTTCTTTGGAAGTGGTAATAGGGGAGACTTTCCGTGGTCTTTACCATTTGTCACTGACCAAAGCAGAGGTGGCGTTAAACGGCCAAGAGGCTGAAAATCAATTTGTTGGCTGCCAATGCGGGATCATGGATCAAATGGTCAGTGCCTGTGGCTCTAAATTTAACGCTTTATTATTGGATTGCCGTTCGTTAGAGACAGAGCTGATTTCTATGCCAGAAAACTTGGCAGTGATGATCATCAACTCTAATGTGAAACGTGGTTTAGTCGATAGCGAATACAATACCCGCCGACTTCAATGTGAAGAAGCGGCCAGTATTTTGGGATTAAGAGCATTACGTGATATCAGCTTGATTGAATTGCAAAACAAAAAAGATCAACTGCCCGAAGTAGTATATCGACGCGCTCATCACGTGGTTTCCGACAGTGAGCGTACCGTTTTGGCTGCACAAGCACTTAGAGCAAATGATGTGGTTGAACTATCAAAATTAATGGCCCAGTCGCATATTTCAATGCGTGATGATTTTGAAATTACCGTAGCACCCATTGATTTCGCTGTGAAAATATTAACACAATACCTAGGCAATAAAGGGGGAGTGCGTATGACAGGTGGCGGCTTTGGCGGGTGTATGGTGGCGTTGATGCCTCATGGTATGGTGGCAGGTGCTAAACAGTTAATAGCTGAACGTTATCAACAAGAAACTGGTTACAAGGAGACGATTTATATTTGTAGTGCCAGTGATGGGGCAGGCGAGGTATAACTCTTAATATTCCCGCTTAGCACTTTTTCTTTGCCAGCATAACCAACAATATTCCGCCTAGAATAACTGAAGCTGATACTGCAAGATGTAAGTTAATGGGCTCTTCAACTAACAATATCCCGCCTAAAGCTGCCCATATTGGCACTGATAGCTGACATACGGCGGCAATACTGGGTTTTAGTTTAGGTAGCACTTGATACCAAATGGTGTAACCCACTCCTGAGGCTAGTGCACCTGAGCCAAACGTGTACAGCAATCCCTTTGAGCTGATATCTATACCAAGGCTAAAATACATGACTAGTAAACTCATGATGGCAATGGGCGTCAATCGAATAAAATTACTAGCTGTATCGTAAAGTGGGTTAGTTGATTTAGCACCAATTAAGCTATACATGCCCCAGGCTATGCCCGCCAAAACCATTAGCAAACAACCTATTAAACTAGGTTGTTCTAGTTCTGGAAAAACAAAATAAGTGAATCCCAATAGAGACACAAAAATACCAGTATATTCTTGATAGCCCATCTTATTACCCACTAACCAGCCCCTAAATAGCATAGTGAATTGCACGGCTGAGAATAATATTAGCGCCCCTGTTGCAGTGCTAAGGGTGATATATGCATAAGAAAACCCCGCAGCATAAACAAACAAAAATAAGGCACCAGTGTGGCTACCGTATTGGTTTATCTTAGGGAGTACAGACTTGTCTTTGATGATAATTATGAGGGCCAAAACAAATGCCGCACAAAGTAATCGAATAGACGTGAAATCAGCGGGATTAACTTGCTCTGTATTTAATGCAAGACGACACAATACAGAATTGGCTGCAAAGGCGAACAGGGCGAACAGTGTTAAGGCAATCGTATGAGGAAAACTCAAATTAAATTAATAACCAAGTTGCGGTGCCTAAAAACGCGAAGATACCCACTACATCAGTAATCGTGGTTAAAATAACGCTGCCCGCCAAAGCAGGATCTATTTTTAATCGTTTCATTATTATGGGCAAACTTGCACCTGCCAGTCCCGCGGCGACCATATTGATCAGCATAGCAAAAGCGATGACCGCGCCTAACATTAAGTCTTGTTTCCAAATGGCAATGACTGATGCAATCAGCACCGACCATATCACGCCATTTAAAAAACCAATGGCCAATTCTTTACTAAT
>Ga0307492_10001111_pt1 | contig 11142 bp, 9 predicted proteins | sample SI3LmetaG_FD_202365 | JGI IMG/M metagenome (GOLD analysis project Ga0307492, IMG submission 202365) | Sea-ice brine microbial communities from Beaufort Sea near Barrow, Alaska, United States - SI3L | ecosystem: Environmental > Aquatic > Marine > Coastal | place: USA: Alaska | collected 2017-05-06
CCAACAAAGATGAAGACGACGTCAGAAAGAGAAACCAAAGAATTCTGAAAGCAGCGGGTGGTGGCGCTGCGATAGGCGGTGGCATTGGTTATTATATGGATACCCAGGAAGCCAAATTAAGAAAACAGTTGCGTGACTCGGGCGTGAGTATTGTCCGTGACGGAGATAACATCAACCTTGTCATGCCCGGAAACATTACCTTTTCTTCAGGTAAAGCAAATATTGAGCAAAGCTTCTTGTCGGTCTTAGATTCGGTTGTATTAGTTTTACAAGAATTCGATAAAACCTTAGTCGTGGTGGCGGGTCATACTGATAGTTCAGGCTCAAAAGCAATTAACCAAGGTTTGTCCGAACGCCGGGCTCAGTCTGTTTCTACCCATCTCAATACCGCTGGCGTTATCACCGATAGATTAGAAGTAATTGGTTTTGGCGAAACCCAGCCAATTGCCAGCAACGATAATGCCTCAGGTAAAGAGTTGAACAGAAGAGTAGAAATCACCCTACTCCCAATCAGCGAATAATTCCCTATGAAACACTTACTACTTATCTTATCCATAAGCACCCTTGCGGCCTGTCAAAGTGCGTACGAGCTGCAAAACGCATCATCAAAAGGTTTGGCAAATAGCTATTCCTGTGGGCAAATAAACGGCGCTTTTGCAGCCTATGAAGCAGACAAAACCTCGTTTAATGCCCTGAAGAAAATTGCCGAGGTGTCTGGGCTAGCGATGGGCCAAACAGTACCTAGTAATGTCAGCTCATATTATGAAAGTGCAAAGACGGCTGCCAATATTGCCCTTCTTGTGCAAGGCTGCCAACCAAGGCCTTAAAAATGTAGTGAATAACTAGCCTCTGCTTAAGCCCCTTACATTTATGTATAGGGGCGAGGATGTAATGTTTTAATTCGACACTACGAGTAGAGAAGCTTTGTCTATCTACCACTACTATGTTGCTATCATCTCTGCATACTGGTTTTGAATATTGACCTTTAAACACAAAGAAATTCGAAAATATTGGCTTAACTAAAAGCCTCCCAGAACGGCAAGGGGCAGACCTGCATGAAGATGTTGTTTCGGGGAAGGTGCTTAAACATAAATATCTCGGTGCACTGGATGACTGGTTAATCATTTAATTTGGATCTGACCCTTTTATTTCTTTTATTTTCATAAAAATATAGGACACCGCTCATCCTCTCCTCTCCTCAACTCATCGAGCAGTCAGGGAATACACTGTAATAACTCGTTTTCAATAAGTGGCGAACAACCGAATGATTTGTTAATCAAGCCATGACTCGATAGACCTTCTTGAGCTTGCCCATTTGATTTGAAATGCTCATATGCCTTCCACTAGTTTGAAGAGAGATTACGTCTTTTTTTCATCGAACTGGGATGGGTAGTAAAAAAGCTCAGTGTTGTTATTATTGGTAATCTCCACATGTGAAACAATGATTGAGTGAGCAGCGCTGAAGGGGATTGTGGGGATCCCTAGCGATGGCATGTCGAATATATGGCCGCAACCTAGATCTATAGCAGCCATCGAAAATCCACTTTCAAAAGAGGGGGGTAATATCCGGCAATTTCACTTTTTGAGATCAGAGGAACCAGGACTCTGGATTAACAAAACAACAGATGTTGACTAACAGAAGGAAAGTGACAGTGATCAACTTGAATGAAATTAACTGTATTGCAGATATTAGCCGCTATCAAGCCCGTATTAATAGTGAACGCATTGCGCATGTTTTTGAAGAACGCGAAACCAGCTACCAAAACTTTGATAGCTTGGCCAGTCAAGTAGCAAACGGGTTAATCGCCGCTAAATGCAGCCCCAATTCACGAATTGGGTTTATGGGTAAAAACAGCGATTACTTTTTTGAAGTGTTGATGGGTGCCGCCAAAGCGAATGTTGTTACCACACCGGTAAATTGGCGACTTGCCCCCCCTGAAATAGAATACATTCTTAACAATGCAGAAGTTGAAGTGTTATTTGTTGGGGCTGAATTTTATGAAACGGTCCAACAAATTGCCACAAACATTACCACTCTGACTAAAATCATTGCCATCGATGGCGGCCATAAAACATGGCCAAATTATAGTGACTGGCGAGATGCGCAAGATAAAACGGATCCTATGCTGTCTATCGACTTAGACGACGATATGGTGCAGATGTATACCAGCGGCACAACAGGCCACCCTAAAGGCGTACAGCTAACCAATGGAAACTATTTAGACGCAGCCAATCAAGGCGCACTAGGGGGCGCTGGTGACTGGCAAAGCGGTGAGACCTGCATGGTGGCGATGCCGGTTTTCCATGTTGCTGGTCTCAATACTGCCTTAATGGGTCTGCTTCAAGGTGTCACAAACATTGTGATGAAAGATGTTGATCCTATGGTTATTCTAGATTCTCTTGAAAAGTATCGGGTCAAATATACGTTATTTGTACCGGCGGTGATCTTGTATCTCAATTCTATTCCCGGCGTGCGTGAGCGAGACTTTTCAAACTTAGACATCATGATGTATGGCGGCAGCCCTATTTCTGAAGAGGTGTTAATTACCGCCAAAGAAATTTTTGATTGTGACTTTTATCAAATATATGCTTTGACTGAAACCAGTGGTCAAGGTGCCATTTTGGGCCCAGAAGATCACGATCCGGCTCGGGGTAAACTGCGTTCTTGTGGCAAACCTGCTCCTACCTCAGAATTTCGGATCATTGGTGAGAACGGTCAAGATGCTCCCGCCAATGTTGTGGGCGAAATCTTATATCGTTCAGGTAGCCTGATGAAAGGTTATTGGAAAAACGATGACGCCACTGCTAAATCTATTCAGGACGGCTGGTTTTATACCGGCGATGCTGGTTACCTTGATACAGAGGGCTTTTTGTTTATCCATGACAGGATCAAAGACATGATTGTGTCTGGTGGTGAAAATGTATATCCAGCAGAAGTAGAAAACGCATTATTCTCCCATGAAGCCATTGCTGATGTAGCGGTTATTGGTGTGCCTGATAAAAGATGGGGCGAATCCGTCAAGGCGATAGTGGTACTCAAGCCTGGTAATACCGCGAGTGAGAAAGATATTATTACTCACGCCAAAAGTAAAATTGCGGGTTATAAGGTGCCTAAGAGTATTGATTTTGTCGATGCGTTACCGCGCAATCCAAGCGGCAAACTTCTCAAGCGCGAGTTAAGAGCGCCTTACTGGAAAGATCAAGAACGTCAAATTAGCTAACGTAAATCCGTTAAATTTGTCCTGCGTTTTCCATGGTGCAAAGACGAAAATTGGTAGACAAAAAAAAGCGCAAACTAAACCCTTGCGCTTTTTTTTGTTCAACACTGAGATAAACTGAGAGTCACATTTTTATTAAGATAGACACAGAGTCTGAACCTAAAATATTTATTTTATCTAAACTCAGCCTGCATTAGCCACTTGTCCACCATCCAAAACTACCGTGTGACCACATACATAGTTACTCGCACGTGAGCAAAGATAAATGGCAGTGCCAGCCACATCAGCCAGTTCACCAATTCTACGAGCAGGGAGATTATTCGAATACTTCTGTTCATGTTCCATGACATGTTTTGTCATTTTGCTAGGGAAAAACCCAGGAGCAATACCATTGATATTAACGTTGCTTGGACGAAGGTCTGCTGCCATATGCCGTGTTAATTGGATAACCGCTGCTTTACTCGCTGAATAAGAATAATTGTTCATACGCGGATGGGTGACCCCATTGACCGAGGCAATATTCACGATACGCGAAGGTTCATCTGTTTCTCCAGCTTCACGCAATGCGGGTAATAAACGTTTGCTTAGAAAGAATATAGACTTTACATTTAAATCCATGACTTTGTCCCAGCCTGATTCGGGAAAATCTTCAATTGGGGCTCCCCAGACTGCACCGGCATTATTAATTAATATATCGATTTTTGACTCTCGCTTAAGCATCTCATCTGCAAATGCGTCAACCCCAGCCATCGTTGATAAATCAGATTGAATAGCAATACATTCACCTAAAGCGGATAGTTCATCAGCAGTGTGTTGTAGCTGCTCAAGTTTACGAGAAGTGATGTAGGTTTTTACGCCATTTTCAACAAAACCACGGGCAATCATTGCGCCTATTCCGCTTGAACCACCGGTAACTACTGCAATTTTTCCAGCAACCGAAAAAAAGTTATTCATATATGCTCCTTATTATTTAAAAAACGCCAACATTTAAAAAACGTCAAAATTTAAAAAACGCCAAATTTGTAGCGTTTGGTATGACTAACATGCTTAATTATGCTAGAAGTTTAAGATAAAAAAGGGACGGTAAACGCCCCATAAATGGTTTAGATGTTATAGCACTTCGAACAATCCTGCAGCACCCATGCCGCCACGCGCGCATAGTGACAACAACATATTTAACGCCGCGACGCTAACCTTCGATAAGGGCGTGCATTAGCATACTAGCACCACTTATACCCTAAATTAAATTGTTTAGCAGATGCTGGTTTTAGGCCCCCACACCCTATTTTTCATTGCATCGCTCGCTAGTTACCGCTTTTTAACTACAATTTTATATATTCAGTATTTTTATAAAATGCCTTGATGGTGCGGCCTCCCCCACCCAAAGCCTTTTATTGGAGAGTAAAACGGTGCGTGATCACGAAGTCGATTTTAATTATTTTTCTCAGGAAGATTTACTCGATGCAGGTTGTTTTGATATGCAATGCATCATGGATGTCGTGGAGCAAACCTTACTTGCTTTCGAGAAAGGCTCAATTATGTTTCCTGAAAAAATTGTACAAATTTTCGATCCCCATACACAAGAGCGGATCAACTGCTTACCCGCGACCATGTTAGACGAAAAAATATGTGGTATGAAATGGGTATCTGTCTTTCCTGAAAACCCGCGTAAATACGATTTGCAAAATCTTTGCGCTATCTTTGTGCTGTCTGAAATCAAACATGGCTTTCCTGTTGCCGTTATGGATGGGACGCTTGCGTCCAACATGCGGGTTGGTGCAGTCGGTGCTGTTGCGGCCAAGTATCTTGCGAAAAAGGATGCACAAACCATTGGTTTTATCGGCGCAGGTGAGCAGGCAAAAATGCATTTGCTGGCCATGAAAGTGGCACGGCCTAGCCTGAAAATTTGCCGTGTTTCGGCGTTAAGCAAAGTTGAAGAGCATGAGTTTATCGCGCAACTTTCGCCCATTTTGCCGGATATGCAGTTTATCTCAACAAAGGGTGATGCCAAATCAGCAATGGAAGATGCCGATATTCTGGTGACAGCCACAAGTGCTCAAGCGCCACTGCTTAAGGCTGATTGGGTCAAGCCAGGCGCATTTTATAGCCACGTGGGGGGGTGGGAAGACGAATACGCGGTTGTCAAACAAAGCGACAAAATTGTCTGTGACGATTGGAAAACGGTGATGCACCGCACACAAACATTAAGCAGGATGTATAAACAAGGCTTACTCGGTAGTCACGATTTACATGCTGATCTTCATGAATTAGTGGCAGGTGATAAACCTGGCCGAGAGTCAGAGCAAGAGCGGATCTATTTTAACGCCGTTGGCCTGTCGTACCTAGATGTTGCTATCGCGCTTACTATGTATCGTAAAGCCAGGGATGCGGGTGTGGGTAAATCTCTGGCATTACAACATGAGATGATATTTGAGCATCCTGATATTGCCAAGAAAATTCGTTTATACCCCTCAAAATTTAACTGCAGGTAAAAAACTATGCCTTCCTCTTTTCGACGATTAGACGAGCCCGGCAGACAATGGATCCAGGTTGAGATCGATGGCCTGACTGTTCGCGTTGCAGCAGGGGAAACCGTCGCCGCGGCCATTCTGGCTTCGGGTATTCAATCTTGTCACACGACGCCATTATCTGGCGAGCCCCGCGCACCGTTTTGTATGATGGGCGTGTGTTTCGAATGTCTTATGGAAGTTGATGGCACACCCAATCGGCAGACCTGCCAGATACCGGTCAAAGAAGGCATGAAAATTCGCCGTCAGCTGGGTCGCGGTAGGGGTTACGTTTAATGGCCCACCATCAACTTATTATCATTGGTGGCGGCCCGGCAGGACTCGCCGCAGCGACTTGTGCAGCCAATGCGGGAGTTGAGTGTCTGCTCATAGATGAGCAAGCCACACCCGGTGGTCAGGTATATCGAGCGATTACTGACATTCCCCCACAGCGGGCTAAATTACTGGGGCCGGATTACCAATATGGCCGAAAGTTAGTAGAAGACTTTAACGCGAGCAAGGCGATACACCAGCCAAGTACAACAGTCTGGAGTCTAAACGCTCAGCGGGAAATTGGCATATTACATAACAACCAGGCAGCCCTGCTCAGGGCCGATCGTGTCATTATTGCCACTGGTGCCATGGAGCGCCCCGTTCCCTTTGCTGGATGGACTTTGCCCGGCGTCATGACCGCAGGGGCTGGACAGATATTACTAAAGTCGGCCGGCATTGTGCCCAATAACGGTGTGGTAGTGGCCGGTTCAGGCCCACTGCTGCTGCTACTTGCCTGGCAGTATATGCAGGCTGGAGTGACGATTAATGCCATTGTTGATTTAAGCCCAAAGCGCAACTTCTGGACAGCGCTGCCTCACTTACCTAGGGCTTTACTTGCATACCACTACATCCTTAAAGGACTTAAATATCAGCTACAGCTAAAAAAAGCCGGCGTCCCGTTTTATAGTGGCGTTGTTGATTTGTGCGCACTAGGCAAGGAGTCAATCGAAGCCGTAGAGTTTACCCATAATGGTGGCCGTAAAAGGATTGAAACCCCTTTATTGATGAGCCATTTTGGCGTAATACCCGATAGCCATTTGAGTCGCAGCACGGGGTGTCATCATTATTGGTCGCCATCCCAGCTATGTTGGCGAGCGACTATAGACCAGTGGAGCAATAGTTCCATTGAGGGGATTGCCGTTATCGGTGATAGCGCCGGAATAAGTGGTGCTGTCGCTGCGCGACATGCTGGCCGCCTGGCCGGTTTAGAAAGTGCCCACCTGCTCGGTTGTATTGGCAGTAAAGAACGAGATGAAAAGGCTCATCAAGACCGCCGCTGGTTGGCTTATGATTTACATATTAGGCCCTTTCTTGAGGCACTCTTTCGCCCTGCCCCCCACCTATTAGCTGAACCTGAAAATGACACGCTAATTTGTCGGTGCGAAGAGATCACAGCAGGGACTATCCGTCAGGCCATTGAAGATGGCCATCACGATCCCAATCAGATTAAATTTCTCACCCGCTGTGGAATGGGACCCTGTCAGGGGCGCCAATGCGATAACGCTATCAGCCAACTTGTTGCCCATGAGCTTGGCAATGATATCGAGCATAATGAGGGCTATCGTATTCGTCCGCCCATTCGACCGTTAACGATAGCGCAGCTCGCTAATTTACAAGAAGCGGGAGAAGAGAAATGAAATCAGAGGTCATCATCATAGGTGGTGGTCTCATGGGGCTGTCCACGGCTTTACACTTGGGACTGCGTGGCGTCAAAGCAACGGTATTAGAAAAATACAGCCCCGGCCGCCATGCCTCAGGTGTCAATGCAGGTGGACTGCGCCAACTCAACCGGCATATGGACGAAATCCCTCTTACCATCGCTGCCGCTGAAATGTGGAAAAACATTCGCAGCCTAGTCGATAGGGATTGTGATGTTGAATTTAATGGTCAGTTACGGGTCGCCAAAACACAAGAAGAGCTCAACACCTTACAAAAGCGTGTCGAGGCGTTGCAAGCAAAAGGCTATTCTCATGAGCGTATTATAGATAAAGACACACTCTACCGCCTGGTGCCGCAACTTATTGCTGGCTGCGTGGGTGCGCTTTATAACCCAGATGATGGTTCAGCTCGTCCTTTTCATGCGACGAGTGCATTTCGACATAAAGCAAGCGCCCTGGGTGCCCAAATACATAGCAAAGTTGAAGTCCAAAGTATCGATAAAATCATAGGTGGCTGGCAACTCAATACCAATCAGGGAACCTACACAGCCGTCAATATTGTCAACTGTGCGGGTGCATGGGCCAACAAAATTGCCTGCGCATTTGATGAGTCAGTACCCCTGACACCTAAAGCACCCATGTTAATGGTTACCGAACGCCTGCCCCCTTTTCTAAAACCTGTGGTGGGTGCGGTAGGCCATAAACTGTCTTTCAAACAGATGCAAAATGGAACGGTTATCATTGGCGGTGCCCATTTAGCCCACTTGGATATGCAGCAACAAAAGACCGAGATAAATTTTGCCAAACTTAAGACCAGTGCCCAAACCGTCAGCACATTTTTTCCTCACATGGCTGGCGTGCGAATTGTACGAGCCTGGGCGGGGATCGAAGCCTTTATGCCTGACAATATTCCTGTCATCAGCGCAAGCTCAAAAGCAGATGGCGTATTCCATGCCTTTGGTTTTTCCGCTCACGGATTTCAATTATCCCCGATAGTGGGACGCATTATCTCGCAGCTGATCCTTGATGGACAAACGGCGCTGCCGATTAAGCCATTTGACATACGACGTTTTCAGTCTGGTTAGATTTTGGGGTAAACCCAGTGTTTAAATGGCAAGTTAATGCCTTAGCCCCAGCGGTCTTTTAACCAACCGTAGTGATAATAGCCCCATTGTCCAAGGCGCCTCGCACTGGCGAAAGGGAGTGAGGGTAAAGGTTGTTGATATAAAGGCAGATTGGGTAGTTCCTCGCCCGCAATACTTTGTGCTAGGCGATAGGCCGCCTGACTGCTAAATGACACACCGGCGCCACAATATCCCAAGCTATAACCTACCCCGCCCTTACTGTATACGTGAGGCATATCATCCATGGCAGCGGCAATCCAGCCTGTCCAGTTAAAGGCAACCGCCTTATTGCGTAAGCTGGGAAAACTCTTATCCAGGGCTATTTTTAAGCGTTGACCATATACAGGATCCGCGGCATCTTTACCCCACACCGCGCCGCGCCCACCAAACAACAAGCGATTATCCGGTAACAATCGATAGTAGTATTTTAGAATGCGCGTATCCATAGTGACCTGATGAGTATACAAGCCCGCTGTGGCCAGTTCCTGGGGTGTCAGCGGCTCGGTAACAATCACGTTGCTGAGAATAGGCAGAAACTTGTCATCCACCCGTGAATTAAAGCGTTTAGGTGTATAGGCATTACCCGCCATAATGACTTTATTGGCCATCAACTCACCTTGGTTGGTGATTAATCGATGTTTGCCGTCTTCTTCTACCCAATCGAGCACACAGGATTGCTCTGAAATCGTCACGCCCTGAGCTGCAACCATCGCCTTATAACCAAGTAATAACTTTAGCGGATTGAGGCCAAAACCATCGTTGAGCCTTAAAGCACCGTAAGCTTGATGATGATGTAAATAACGTGCCTGTAATTCATCTCGTGAAATGAGCTGCGCTGATGATCCCGTGCTATGAGCAAGATGTTGTTGGATAAAATCTGCCGTACCTTGCAGCTGGATCAATGCTTTAGGGTTGTGTGCCACTTTCAAGTAACCGGGCTCTTGAGGCTCACAGGCAATATGATGTTGTTTAATTAACCCCTCAACTCTGGCCACCGCCTGGGTAAACTCAGCATAAATACCCTTGGCAGTGCTTAAATCCCAGCGTTTGGCCATGGCGGCATAGCCTAACCGGCCCGAGCCTTTTAATACAAAGCCAGCATTACGGGCACTCGCGCCAAACCCCACTTGATTCGCTTCCAGCACATGGCAATCAATATTAAACTCGCTAGCAAGGTAATAAGCGGTGAGCAGCCCGGTATAGCCGCCCCCCACTATCGCCACATCGGTTTGTTGGCGCCCCTCAAGGCTGGGTAATAATGTGGGTAATACCTCAGTACTCGCCCAATAACTTGGGGCCAGAGGTTGGGCATCAGGGTGGGAATTAATCAGCGGATCATACATATTATTTTTCTTATTATGGCTGTTTTATATTCAGATATAAGGAGATAGTCACTAAACCGAGATATGGCGTTACCATAGTGTCCTTAAACGCTGTATCAAAATACCCGGACTAAGGGCTTCAGGCTACTGGTGGTTGGAATGTCATTAACATTTCACAGGCAACACAGTGGCAGTCGTCACCACACAATACACACTTGTATTGGCCAGTGTAGCGCTGATGCCAGCGCTGGGGATGGTGTTTAATTAATTTCCCCCCCGCCTTGGTAAAATAGCGCACAGCAGCATTATTCGGGCTTTGTTGCCATAAGTGGCTTACGCCCGCTTTTGCACCCTGGGCAATCACCGCCCCTGTAGATGCTGTTAACAGTTGTCCGCCAAGCCCTCTGCCCCGGGCAGATTCTGCGATGGTATTGGATTTGAAATAACACACTTGGGCAAAATCAAAACCCCATGAATCCACAGTGCACCACTGATCCTGTTGCCATTGCCCTGGGGCGCAAGTTAAACGAAAGCCAATTAGCTGCTCACCTTCTATCGCCACAAAACTAGCATTAATGCCAGTTTTAATTCCCTGATGATAAATTCCATCAAGCTCTTTTATATCCATGTAGCCACTGCCATGCACCACTTCACCTAGGCTTAACACTGCGGGGAAATCAGCTGGGATTAATTCTCTAATCATATTTATCCAATTATATGCAGGTCATCCACACAATATCACATGCCATTATGACCCGACCTGAAATAGTGCCTTCTCACAACATCTTAGCAACTTCAAGCACAGGTGTTGACTCTTTTAGCATAAAGCCCCAGAGGGAGGATGTAAAAAGGCAAACGCAACCCCTGTTTGGTTGCATTAGGTTTTGTTGCCCTCATCTACTGCAATATGAAACAAGCCGTAAAACAGAATGATGATAAAGCCAAAAACTATTTGCTCTTTGGGGCTAAACGCAGTTTATTTAACGAAGCAGTCGAGCAAGCTTATTACGCACTGGATGATATAGAAACAGTGAAAAACCGGTACCCTGAAGCACAAGATCTGTTTGCTGACGCCGACAAGCTAATCTCTGCCAGAGATAGCATTATCCGGCAAATTGCCACTGAACTGGCCGTTGGTGAACAGCCAGACGAGCAGACGCTCAACGCCGCCGGCAAACTGTTGAAGCAACGTTTCGCGCAACAAGCTCCTGTTGAGCGAGAATTAGATGGGAAAGATTAGTTCCGAGAAAAAGGATTAA
>Ga0307492_10001113_pt1 | contig 11140 bp, 10 predicted proteins | sample SI3LmetaG_FD_202365 | JGI IMG/M metagenome (GOLD analysis project Ga0307492, IMG submission 202365) | Sea-ice brine microbial communities from Beaufort Sea near Barrow, Alaska, United States - SI3L | ecosystem: Environmental > Aquatic > Marine > Coastal | place: USA: Alaska | collected 2017-05-06
ACTGAACAACAGATGGAGGTCAAATTGGACCCTAATATGAAGATACTCATTGTTGATGATTTCTCAACAATGAGACGGATCATAAAGAATTTACTTCGAGATCTTGGTTTTACAAATACTGCTGAAGCTGATGATGGTATGACAGCATTACCGATGCTACAAAGTGGAAATTTTGATTTTTTGGTAACCGATTGGAATATGCCTGGAATGGAAGGTATTGAATTGCTTAAACGAGTCCGAGCTGATGAAAAATTAAAATCATTGCCTGTGTTACTTGTAACTGCTGAAGCAAAAAAAGAACAAATCGTCGAAGCGGCACAAGCTGGTGTAAATGGCTACATCGTTAAACCATTTACATCAGGAACTCTGAAAGAGAAGATTGAGAAAATTTTTGAAAGAATTGAAGGATAGATTAAATTTGTCTACTAACGGGGTGTTTTCCTATGGAGTCTCTAATGGATAAAGACCATGCGATTAGTCAAGCTAAACTATTAATAGAACATCTTGAAGCAGGTAATGAAAAGGCTGCCAAATCTTGTCTTGATAGTTTATCTGCAATCAGTGAATCAGATTTATTTAAAGAAATAGGTAAGCTAACGCGAGACCTTCACGATACCTTAAATAATTTTCACCTTGATACCAAGCTGACTTCCTTAGCCGCCCAGGAAATCCCTGATGCCAAAGACCGTCTTAAGTACGTAATGACGCTCACAGCAGATGCCGCTAACACAACAATGGACGCTGTTGAAGAAGGTATTTCTATTTCTGATACCATTAAGGACAAAGCTGCAGAGCTAGACGCTGGTTGGCAAAAAGTTAGAAATAAAGAACTTGATGGAGTGCAATTTCGTGCTTTGTGCACCTTAACAGAGACCTTCATATCAACTACCGCTGGTGATTCCGTTAAGCTTCATAAACTGTTAGAAGAAGCTTTAATGGCCCAAGGATTTCAAGATCTGACGGGACAAGTTATTAAGAGAGTCATACAGTTGGTACATGAAGTTGAAGAAAGCCTTGTAGCAACCATCAAAATGTTTGGTGAAATGTCCGACTATCATGATGCAGTAAATGGTAAAAGTGAAGACAACAATATAAAAGATAAAACAATCGAAGCTAGTGGTCCTGCTATGAACGCAGCCAATCGAAGTGATGTAGTAAATAGTCAAGACGAAGTTGATGATTTACTTTCAAGTCTCGGATTTTAAATTACAAATAAGTTTCTAAAAACATTAAATAAATTGTTTAACATGTCGTTAAACTTAGAATTAATCCACGGTGCAAGGAATAAGCGATGTCATTTGAGGCAGATGAAGAACTACTAGAAGACTTTCTGATTGAAGCAGGAGAAATTCTGGAGTTATTGTCTGAACAATTGGTTGAGCTTGAAAAAAATCCTGAAGATCAACCCCTTCTAAATGCAATTTTTCGCGGTTTTCATACTATTAAAGGTGGAGCTGGATTTTTAAATCTTACTACACTAGTTGAAGTTACCCATCTCACAGAAAATGTCTTTGATTTACTACGAAATCATGAAAGAGAAATCACTGCTGATTTAATGGACGCCATCTTACAGTCCCTAGATACTGTAAATCATATGTTTAACGTTATTAAAGAAGGTGAAAAACCTGAAAAAGCAGATGAAGAACTTTTAGCAAAGCTCGAGCTATTAAGTATTGCAGAATCTGATGATGTAGAAGAGGAAACCATTGAAGATTCCTTAGTTGAAGACGAATCCGCAGAAGCAGATGATATTGACTTTGAAGATCTTCTGGATCAAATCCACGGTAAAGGTGCGAGTCCTTCACAAACAAAAAAACCAGTGGTGGCCAAACCTAAACCTGCAGAATCGGCCTCTGCGATGACAGATGACGACTTCGAAGCCTTATTAGACGAACTCCATGGTGCTGGAAAAACCCCTGGAGAGTCTACTCAAGATAAAAAAGCTGAACAACCTAAAACTGAAAAGAAAACTACAGCAAAAGCCAAAGCGAAGCCTAAATCAAAAGAAATTATGGCCGATGACGATTTTGATTCATTGTTAGACGAAATTCATGGTAAAGGTAAAGGCCCTACAGATACTAAAATTAACGATAAGGTAGATAAAAAGACTGCTGAAAAGGTCGTTAAGAAAGCGATTAAACCAGAAGCAAAAGCTCCTGCTAAAAAGGCTAAAGCCTCAACAACAAGCTCAGGTGAGACAACCGTACGTGTTGATACCAAAAGACTTGATGATATTATGAATTTAGTCGGAGAGTTAGTACTTGTTCGAAATAGAATGAGTATTTTAACTCAAAAATTTCAGGATGAAGATCTCTCCGCATCAGCTCAAAACTTAGATTTGGTTACAGGCTCTTTACAAGGTGCTGTGATGAAAACACGAATGCAGCCCATCAAAAAAGTATTTGGCCGTTTCCCTCGCGTTGTAAGAGACCTTGCACGTAATTTAAAGAAAGAAGTGAGTCTTGTTCTTGAAGGTGAAGATACCGATCTAGATAAAAATTTGGTTGAAGCACTAGCGGATCCTCTTGTTCACCTTGTTAGAAATTCAGTTGACCATGGTGTTGAAATGCCCGATGAGCGCGAACAAACGGGGAAAGATCGTTGTGGTAAAGTTACTTTAGCGGCATCTCAAGAAGGCGATCATATTTTATTAACCATCAAAGACGATGGTGCTGGTATGGACCCAGAGTTACTCCGTGGAATAGCAGTTAAAAAGAATTTGATGGATTCAGAAGCCGCAGCAAGATTAAGTGATAATGAATGCTTTAATTTAATCTTTGCTCCAGGATTCTCAACTAAAACAGAAATTTCAGATGTTTCAGGTCGTGGCGTGGGCATGGATGTTGTAAAAACAAAAATTTCACAGCTAAATGGCATCGTCGATATTACTTCAGAACGCGGAGTAGGGACCACAATAAGCATTAAAGTACCATTAACCTTAGCGATTATGCCGACACTCATGGTTGTCGTAGATGGACAAACCTTTGCCTTACCTCTAGCCAGTGTTAGCGAAATTTTCCATCTTGATTTAACAAGAACCAATGTTGTAGACGGTCAGCAAACAATCATTGTTAGAGAAAAAGCAATACCTTTGTTTTATCTTGAACATTGGCTTATTAAGGGTGCTGACAGCTCAAAACGCAAAGACAAGGGACATGTTGTTATCTATCAAGCAGGTTCTAAAAGTGTTGGTTTCGTCGTAGATTCTTTAGTGGGTCAAGAAGAGGTGGTGATTAAAGCCCTAGGTAAGCGATTACAGGGTACACCAGGTATGTCCGGAGCAACGATAACATCCGATGGCAGTATAGCCTTAATCCTAGATGTGCCAAGTTTACTCTCTCATTACTCAGGTCATCGCTGATCCTGCCGATAACTTCCTTATGGAAGAGTAATTAGGGAAAAAACTGTGGATAGGTTAAGTATATTTGGATTTTTGTTGGCATTATTTGCCATCTTAGGAGGTCAATACATTGAAGGTGGTAGCGTCACCGCGCTTGTTGATGGACCTGCTGCATTAATTGTTGTCGGTGGTACGTTCGGTGCCGTCATGTTGCAGTCATCTTCAAAGATATTTCTGTTAGCAATGAAACTCAGTATATGGGTTTTCTACCCTCCTAAAAGTAAACTTATCCCTGGACTTCGAAAAATAATCAATTGGAGTATTATTGCTCGTAAAGAAGGTTTATTAGGTCTAGAAGAAGCCTCAGATAGTGAACCAGACGTATTTGCACGAAAAGCTCTGAATCTACTTGTCGATGGTGGAGAACCAGACATTATACGGTCTTCTTTGACCGTTGATTTTCATACCAGAGAAAATGAATATCTAAGCGCGGCTAAAGTGTATGAGGCCATGGGGGGTTATGCTCCAACAATAGGTATTGTCGGAGCTGTCATGGGACTGATCCAAGTTATGAGTAATTTAAGTGATCCCGCTAAGTTAGGACCGGGTATAGCTACAGCTTTTGTTGCTACAATTTATGGTGTGACTCTTGCCAATTTACTTTTCTTACCAATAGCCAATAAAGTTAGAGCAATAATTTTGTCTAACTCCCATTACGAGGAAATGATTATTGAGGGAATAGTATCTATTGCTGAAGGTGAAAATCCTCGTATGATAGAAAGTAAGTTAACGGGATTTGCAGTTAGTCAATAGTGATTAGAGTTCAAGGGGGTAATCATGCGTCATAACCTAAATAAAGAGTCAGAAAATACTGATCGTTGGTTAGTATCTTATGCTGACTTTATTACTCTGCTGTTTGCCTTTTTTGTTGTCATGTATTCGGTGTCGCAAGTCAATGACGGTAAATTTAAAATTTTGTCTGAAACACTTACCGATGCATTTCAACAACCAGAAAGAAGCCTGCAACCTATTCAAATAGGTGAAGTAAATAAAACCGATACAGAAACATCTGCTGAAAATACTTATCCGGAAGATTATATGGGAGAACCTGCTACGGCTGAAACGGATGAAAGCTTTCAGGAACTCAGGAAAGATCTCACAGAAAGTCTTAAAGAATTAATTGACGCTGATCTTGTTAAGATCCACTCTAATCAAGACTGGCTAGTCATTCAGGTTGGTAGTGAAATGCTTTTTGAAAGTGGTAGTGACTTATTAAATAATAATGCTCGATTATTCTTTAAAGATATTACCGATAACGAGGAAATTAAAACGTCTATTCACGCCATAAAAGTACGCGGCTATACCGATAATAGAGCTATTGCAACTGCTCGTTTTCCATCTAATTGGGCACTTTCATCAGCAAGAGCTGTTGCTGTTGTACAATTATTTGAACAAAATGGTATAGAGTCTGGTCGAATGACTGTGGAAGGTTATGGTGAACATCAACCTTTTGAAAGTAATGATACAGATGAGGGTAGAAAAAGTAATCGGCTAGTTGAACTGGCTTTTTCACGTTATCCTCCCGCTAGAAGTAAATTTGAAAGAGAGAATACTGTTCGTATTAATAATATTGAAACGGCTGATGAAACTGATACAAATTCATCACAAATTCGTCTCGTTCGTACCGCTGACGGAACACTCATTATAAGAGGTTCTAATAGCGATGATAGTATCAATGAAAACGATGATGAAACAAACGATAACCAGTAATATAGTTAGGAACTTCCCTGTTAAAACATGAGAACTTGGGTCATAGCAAATCAAAAAGGTGGAGTCGGTAAGACAACCACTGCTGTATCCTTAGCTGGACTTCTAGCCGAGCAGGGAAAAAAGGTATTGCTTGTGGATCTTGACCCTCATGCTTCTGCGACCCATTACTTTGATTTTGAACCTGATGACATTCAATTTAATTTATTCAATTGTTTTGTTAATGATGAATTAACATCAGGTACTGTAAAATTGTGTATTACATCCGCTGTATCATCTAATATTGATCTTATATCTGCTTCTATGGCGTTAGCCACTTTAGATAAAAGCTTTGGAGCTAGACAGGGTATGGGACTAAAACTAAAACAAATTTTAAACAAAGTAGAGCATGATTATGATTATGCTATAATTGATTGTCCTCCGCTTTTAGGTGTCTTGATGATCAATGCACTCGCTGCTTGTGAGTATTTAGTCATTCCTGTGCAAACAGAATTTCTTGCGATAAAAGGTTTAGAAAGAATGCTAAAAACCATTACAATGGTTTATAATAAATCAAGCCGCAGTCCTCCATTTGTTGTTGTCCCTACAATGTTTGATAAACGAACACGGGCTTCCGTGGATTCATTAAGATATCTACGCAAAAATTTTTCTGAATCGATATGGCGTTCAGTAATACCCATAGATACACGTTTTAGAGATGCAAGCCAACAACACCTTACTCCATCGATATTTGATGCTAGTTCTACTGGGATTAGTGCTTATCGGCAGCTGTTAAAAGATATATTAAAAGGAACAATCAATAGTTATGAAAGACGGCTGGAAGCAGTTTGAAAGATAAACTAAGTAATAACTTGGCAGAAGATGCTCTTGATGATTATTTAAGTTCGTTATTAAGTTCAGATGAACCAATGGCCTGCGAACAAAAAACTGATTCATCTAAAGCTCTTTCTGGCTCTAAGCTTTATCATCTCAATACACATCCAAGTAGACAAAATACAAGTCTTAAGCCTGATTCCGGAAAGCGTCATAATTTTGAACGGGTAGAGAGACTGCTTGATGATTTTAATCGACGGCAACCAAGTGAAGGGGAGGTTGAGGTTGAAGTTCAGCTTAAAGATGACCCTAAACTAATCTTACAACCGTCGGTGCTTCAAACCCAAGAAGTGCAACTAAAGCAATATGATGTCGATGCAGAAGAAATAGTCGTAAACGATCCTGATATTCAAGATGATCAGGATATTATAGAGTCTGAGATTCAAGAACAGCATATTCAGGAAGAAGCAATCATTCCTGAAAATATTCAGTTAATAAAAGAAGATTGGACAAATAATCCTTTTCAGACATTATTATTTAATGTTGCGGGCCTAACCCTTGCCCTACCTTTAATTAAGCTCGGTGGAATTCATCGTATAACTGAAGATATAACACCTTTATTTGGTAAACCCAAATGGTTTATGGGTCTCCTTCCAGGTCAGGATGGCAATATTAATGTCATAGATACAGCTAAATGGGTTATGCCTGGTAAATACGAACATCTAAGTGAAGAAAATTTAGACTATAAATTTATTATTCTACTAGACAATACTAATTGGGGTTTAGCCTGTAATGTTATTCAAAATGCTATTCAACTTGGACCTGATAGTGTTCGATGGCGTGCTAACGCAGGAAAAAGGCCTTGGCTTGCTGGAATGCTAATAGAAGAAATGTGTGCTCTGCTAGACGTAGATACACTCGTTTATTTGTTAAATGAAAATTATCCTCGATAAAATTGATTAATTTATGCATAAAACTGACTTTTCAGTCTATAGTAGAGGTAAGCTTTTATAGTTTAATTAACTTGGTATGAATTATGCAGATTATTTGTTGCGTATTGCAAATAGTCAAATATTCGACATTAAATGACTAACAGGAACATGAGTAATGAGCAGTAACAAATCTAGTAATGACAGAGCGTTAGGAAGAAGTGAATCTGAAGATCCAATGTTACAATGGGTAACCTTTAGATTATGCAATGAAACCTATGGCATTAATGTCATGCAAGTTAAAGAAGTACTTCGCTATACAGATATTGCCCCTGTTCCAGGCGCACCATTTTTTGTACTAGGGATTATTAATCTTCGTGGAAGTGTTGTTACTGTCATTGATACCAATAATTGCTTTGGACTTTCTACTTCTGAAATAACGGATGATACAAGAATCGTTATTATAGAATCTGAAGAACAGGTAATTGGTATCTTAGTAGAAAGTGTTGCAGAAGTTGTTTATCTTCGCCAATCTGAAATTGAGTCTGCACCTAATGCTGGTACTGATGAAAGTGCAAAATTCATTCAAGGTGTATCAAACCATAATGGCGTATTACTTATTCTTGTTGATCTTAACAAGTTACTTAATGAAGATGAGCGGTCGGAGTTTGATTTTTAATAACTTTTATTAAATCAGGCACAACTATGACAATTTTAATTATGGCTTTATTGATCTCACTGTCTTTGGGGTTATTTATTGCTGGTTTACAACTATTACGTTTTCAGAAACAACTTGCTGGGCAACGTAAAATAATCAAAAAAATATATTCTGAACTCAATGCAAACTCGAGTGGTTCTATTGGCCTTGGACACCGTCTATTGCAGTTGGAAAAACAGATGAAGGAACTTAAAAGCCGGCATCAGGATATGGTTTCATTTGGCAGTGATGATCAATACCAGAAACGAACATATAAACAAGCAAGTCAACTTGCACTAATGGGCGCGACAATTGATGAACTCAAAAGTAGTTGTGAATTGAGTCATGGTGAAGCTGAGTTACTTTCCCATATGAATTTATCTCATTCACACTAGCTAAGCAGCTAGTCTCTTTTGTCTTCTAAAGCAGGAGGCGGAGTGTAATCAGGTGGTTCAGGTGGGGTCCAATTTTCCGGTACTTTTCCTTCAAGATAATAAGCAAAAGCAATTACTTCGGCAATCAGAAGATAAAGTTCTCTGGGTATTTCAGTGCCTAATTCAAGTGTTGATAACATTCTCGCTAGAACAGGATCATCATGGAGATGAATGTTATTTTCCTTAGCTATTCGCACTATTTCCTCAGCAACATCATTAATTCCAGATGCCGTTACCTTCGGTGCAGACTTCCCGTCATAATTTAGCGCTACCGCGGTATCAATTTTCTTATCATCAGTCATCATCGTTCCCTTTAGAAAATTGATAACTCAATTCATCAAGTTGAGCTTGTTCTACCGTTAATTCTTCAAAAGATATATCATTATCGGTTAACTTCTTTTGAAAGTAATTGAGTTCATCGTCTACTAGACTCACGGTATCTTCATGTTCGGCAATAAATCTAACTTGAACGGCATCATTTTCCCAAGATAACATGGCCCTGATTTTACCCAGAGGCCCTATATCAAATTGTAGTACGATTGACCAAGCTGATTTTTTACTGGGGCCTTCCTCATCATCTTCTTTAGCATGTTGTTTCATGTAGAGATTAAAAATATCGAGCTTATTCTCATTTAATACAGGTAGTTCAAACAGCCATTGTTGTGGTGCTGTTTCTGGTCTTAAATTTGTTAATTGGGTTAATTGAGTTCGAGCCAAAGCAGATTGAGTATCTTTAAGAACTTGTTTAGTGATGGATTCGAGTTCGAGTGTATTTATTTGAGAAGATCTGCCGTTAGATAATTTTATTAAATTAGATCGAATATTATTCAATAAATTTGATTTTAATAGGGATGAGCCGTCAGCAAGTTGTTTTTGAGCGGTCATCATTTTCTGGTGCGCTTCTGCTGTTGCAGACGTAGGCGTTTTTGGTGCTTCAGTTGCGCTTGTACCTGTAGTACTGGAGGTAGCTGAACTTAACTTGGCCAAATTGTATAATGCAGTTGCTAAGACCCTATTTAAATTTGCCTTAAGATCTTTATGTATCGTTAATCCAGCGGATGACTTATTTAGAATATCGTTTTTAGCTGATTCTTGTGATGCGATTCTTTTTTCTAAAAAAGATCCTGATTGGTGTATCGCCTTTTCAATAGACTTTGCTGTCTTTAAAGATTCTTTAGGGTTTATATAACGAAACATATCTCGTAAGGATTCTTTAAGAGCCGAAGCTAACTTTTCAACTTGAGCACCATGTTGAGTTCTACGAGATGCTTTGTTATCAGTACTCCATTGATTGAGTTTTTGTAATTGTATCAGGAGATTATTAATGCTTTTTGTTGCAGGTTTTTGTACATCTAATTGTCGATTATAAGCTGCAGTGATTTTTTCTGATAAAAGTGGAAAACGCTCTTTATCTGGCAGACTAACCTCAATTTCAAATTTCATTGGTTTGGATGAAGTCGTACTGAGCCTGGTTGGACTAGATTCTTTGGTGTGCACTGTTGATTGGATGTTTCTGGGTTGTTGTGGAGTATCTATTGCAGATTTTTTATCCATAGCTTTAGCATTGTTAGTATCGATTTTTAAATTGGCTACAGCGATATTTGCAACATCTTTTGAGTGAATCGTTGGCTTTTTTGTTTCTGCTGAACTGGTTTGAGGAGCTAGTAATCGTGTGGATTTAAGTTTATCTAAAGAGGGGTGTACATCAGTGCTACTTCTTGGAGTAGTCGATTTAATAATGTCTGATTCACCCCTAGCAGTGAGATTTTGAACTAATTGTGAAGGTTTAGTCTCTTTAGTGTCTTTAGTTAGGACAACTGACTTTAGATTATTATCTAACAGTACAGGAGTCGATTTATCATTGCCTTTAATAAGTGGTTCAGCGGTTAGTGGATTTGGTTTAGATTGTATGGCTGTCGGGGTAATCTTTTTACTATCGATTGTTGGGTTATTTAGAAATTTTCTTGCTTCAGCGATTAATTTATTGGTGTCTATTTTACCAACTTGAGGTTGTTTATTTGACTGAAGTGTTTGCTTATCTGAAGTGTTCTTTTTATCCTGTGCCAAAGAGGTGGAGCTAGTTGAATTGGTTAAATTAGTTAAAGACTTTAGATGGGCTAAAGTTTTTTGATCAGCTAAAGGTTTAAGATCAAGCAAGGGTTTTTGATCAGCTAAAGCTTTAAGATCAGCTAAAGGTTTAAGATCAACTAAAGGTTTAAGATCAACTAAAGGTTTAAGATCAACTAAAGGTTTAAGATCAAGCAAGGGTTTAAGAACAGCAGAAGGTTTAAGAACAGCAGAAGGTTTAAGATCAACTGAAGGTTTAAGATCAACTGAAGGTTTAAGATCAGCAAAAGGTTTAAGAGCAGTTAAAGGCTTAAGAGCAACTGAAGGCTTAAGAGCAACTGAAGGCTTAAGAGCAACTGAAGGCTTAAGAGCAACTGAAGGCTTAAGAGCAACTAAAGGCTTAAGAGCAACTGAAGGTTTAAGAGCAACTGAAGGTTTAAGATCAACTAAAGGTTTAAGAGCAACTAAAGGTTTAAGATCAGCTAAAGGTTTAAGAGCAACTAAAGGTTTAAGATCAGCTAAAGGTTTAAGAGCAACTAAAGGTTTAAGATCAGCTAAAGGTTTAAGATCAGCTAAAGGTATAAGATCAACTAAAGGCTTAAGATTAGCTAAGGTTTTGTGATCGAGCTGTGGCTTTGAATTATCTTGATTCGGTATATTCGTTGCTTGTTTTAGTTCAGCATTTTTTGCATCAATGATAGTTTGTTGAACTTTAGTTATTTTATGGGTAACTAATTGCAATTCTAATGGATTAGTAAGAGAGATTACCTTTAGCTTTACTTGTTGATTATTAACTAAGCTCCACTGTTCAACGGTCTCTTTGGGTATAGCAATTCTGTAGCTTTCCGTAACTAACCAATATTTATTTTCAATAACGACTAATTGTGCTTTGAGATTTTCACCAACTCTTAAATTTTCAGTAAATTGGTCAGCTAATTGAGATTGAACAGCGCCGCTATTTGAAATCTGTTGTATTTGATTATGAATGATCAGTACTTCTGGCATAGTGATTAACTCTGATAAAGACAATCTTAACTAATTGTTACTCTATTTAACGGCATATACTTGTTATTGTATAGATATTTTCTTATCC
>Ga0307492_10001114_pt1 | contig 11138 bp, 6 predicted proteins | sample SI3LmetaG_FD_202365 | JGI IMG/M metagenome (GOLD analysis project Ga0307492, IMG submission 202365) | Sea-ice brine microbial communities from Beaufort Sea near Barrow, Alaska, United States - SI3L | ecosystem: Environmental > Aquatic > Marine > Coastal | place: USA: Alaska | collected 2017-05-06
TGGTCAAGGTAGATTCGGGTGACCGACTGAAGGTCGGTGACGTTGACGTGGAATTTTTGCATACGCCGGGGCATACGCCGGGTTCGCAGTGCTTTCGGATCAAGCACACCTTGGTATCAGGTGATACGTTGTTTACTAATGGCTGTGGTCGGGTTGATTTGCCCGGGTCAAATCCAGAGGACATGTACCACAGCATTCAAAAACTCGCGGCTCTGCCGGACGAAACAATATTGTTGCCTGGGCATAACTATGGTGACACACCCACTGCCAGCATGGCAGAAACAAAGCGGGTCAATAGCTACTTGCGAATTAACGATCTGGCGTCGTGGAAAATGATGATGGGGGGCTGACCAGGAGCGAATGCTCACTGGGTTAGTTTATGCCAAAGACCAGCGCGGTTGAGTCTGGTTAAGCAGGCATCCTACGACAACAAGTAGAACCTGTGTCGTAGGGCGTGCAAGGAGCGTTGCGATATTTCGTCGTATTTTGGCGGCACCACTCAGCGGCTTTGGAAGATCGTTAGCCTTAACGATCGCAACAACGACGCTACGCTCACGCCATCACCGTCTGTGTCGGGATCAGCTACAGGCACAACCTCTAGAAATGTGCGCTCCCGGGTGTACGTGGAAATGGTATCGCATCGCGGATGTTTTCCATACCCGTGGCATAGTTCAACAGTCGTTCAAAGCCTAGGCCAAAGCCCGCATGAGGCACTGTGCCGTAGCGTCGCAGGTCACGATACCACCAGAGTTCCTCGCCAAGTCCCTGGGGTGCCATTCGCTCGTCGAGTACATCCAGTCGTTCCTCACGCTGGCTGCCGCCAATGATTTCGCCGATGCCGGGTGCCAGAACATCCATGGCCGCCACGGTTTTGTCGTCATCGTTAAGGCGCATATAGAAGGCCTTAATCTCTTTTGGATAATTCATCAGGACTATGGGGCGACCGACATGCTTCTCAGTGAGATAGCGCTCGTGTTCGGATTGCAGGTCGAGGCCCCATTCGACGGGAAACTCGAATTTGTGATCAGCTTTCTTCAGGATATTCACAGCCTCTGTGTATTCCATACGTTCGAAGCGCGCATCAATAACGCTACGCAGGCGGCTGATGACGTCCTTGTCGATGCGCTCGGCGAAGAACGCCATATCATCCTCACGTTGATTGAGCAGTTCGGTGAAGACGTGTTTGAGCAAATCCTCAGCCAGGTCGGCATTGTCGTTCAGGTCGGCAAAGGCGATCTCCGGCTCAACCATCCAAAACTCGGCAAGGTGCCGACTGGTATGAGAATTTTCGGCACGAAAGGTTGGGCCAAAGGTATAGACACGGCTCATGGCCAGGCAATAGGCCTCAATGTTGAGCTGACCGGAGACGGTCAGAAACGACTCGCTACCGAAAAAATCTTGGCTAAAGTCGACCTTGCCGTCTTGCTTCGGCAGGTTAGCGAGATCCAGCGTGCTGACGCGGAACAACTCGCCGGCACCTTCGCAGTCGCTGGCGGTGATAATAGGTGTGTTAATCCAGTGAAACTCGCGGGCATAGAAATAGTTGTGAATGGCGTTCGCCAGAGTGGTTCTAACCCGGGTAACAGCGCCGAATGTGTTGGTTCGAGGACGCAAGTGCGCGACGGTACGCAGATATTCAAAGGTGTGGCGTTTTTTGGCGATAGGATAGGTTTCGGGATCATCTACCAGGCCCACGACTTCGACCCGGCTTGCCTGGATTTCTACTGACTGGCCCTTGCCTTGTGAGGCGACGAGGGTGCCTTCGATGATAACGGCGCAACCGGTGCTGATGGGCAGGACGTCGGTCGTGTAATTGTCGAGCTCGCTCGGCACGACCGCCTGTATCGCATCAAAACAACTGCCGTCGTGAACCGCGATAAAGGAGATGCCTGCCTTTGAGTCGCGCTTACTTCGAACCCAGCCTTTGACCGTGACGGTGGTGTCGATGCTAGCGTCGCCGCGCAGTAGCGCAGTGATAGAGAAGGTGTTTGAAGCCTGGGTCATGACATGTGTTCCCGCATGTGTAATGGTTGGATTGATTTTTTTTGGGTCTATTGTATTAGTCTTCCAGCGCCAATGTTTCGCCACCGAGCGCTTCAAACAGCGCCGGTAGAAAGCGACTCATTTCTAGCGTCATGTTAACAAACGCGGCGTCCATGCGGGCAATGGGGTTGTCCTCATCCTCGGCCTCGTCATCGCTAGATTCGAGCTTCAGTTGTCGCAGAATCAGATCTTTGTCTACTGACAGACGCATATCGCCGTACCAGCGCAGGCCAAGCTTCGTACATTGCTTGCCGGCTTCAATATGGTTGCGGATTTCCTGGGTGTCCAGGTCTTGTTTACGGCAATTTGCCGAGGCGCCATCCTCCGGATCTACGAGGTCGCACTGGTCACTTAAGGCGAAGTGCTCAGGTAGGTTACGGTGCATAAGCCAGGCCGTAAAAACGTCAGTGGGCTTAGATTTAACCTGCGGTGGCACGACCGACAAGGTTCCCACGGAGTCGCGTAGGCAGTTAATGAAGAGTTCGGCCTCCGAGGCGTTGGCGGTGTCGATCACTAAAAGATTTGTCGCAGGGCTGATATAACCCAGGATTTGTTTCGAGCGGGCCAAGGCGCGAGGCAGCAGTTCAGCCATGGCGTCGTCCTTGATATTGAGCCTTTCTTTGGCGCGCAGCTTGCGGCCCTCGATACTCTCAATGTGATCGACTCGCTCTTTGATCGCCTCGTTCAATGCGCTTGGCGGTATCACCTTGTCCTCGCGCCGAGCACACAGCAAAATACTGCCGGCAACCTCGTGGCCCAAAGGCGCGTCTTCAATATCCTTTATGGGTGGCACCCAGCCAAAGCTTGACGGTCGCATACCCACACAGGGTACAAACGCATTCTTGTCGAGTAACACGAACAGCTCTTCAGCGCTGGTGGCGAAAGGCTTGGTCAGTCGGTAAACCGATGCATTCTTAAATAGCATCTACTTGAATCCTTATGGGTTACAACGTGTGTCATGACGTCGTTGATGTATTGTTAATGTATTTTTGAGGTGTTGTTGAGGCAATTATTGAGACGACATCTGAAAATATAACAACGATCTCTGTGCCATTGCCTGGGCAGAAATAGTGGATTGGCCGGTAGCGATTATACATAGTTTCTGGCGCGAGGTGAGTCAGCACTTGCCAGACTTTTTGGCGACTCTGGAGGGCTGTCGAAAATACCGATCAAATATGTGTTTGGCCTGTTATGACGTTTATGAGAACATTGGGCGCTTATGGACACCCTCCCACATACATCAGCGCTTTGCGCTGTCACCATCAACGTGAAATGGCCGTTTGAGTCCAGCACGGCGCGCGGCCAATGGCGTGGCATGTGGCGCGGCATCACTTGGATAGTTGTGCTTATGCTCGGCCTGTTGCCGCCTCAGCTGCAGGCTGATGAGCCGGCTCTTGCCATGAGCCCGCAAGCCTTCGCCGAGCATGTCGAGCAAACGTTGATCCTGCCCGTTGTTAACAACACGCCGGGATCTGCGGTCGCCGTGGTGGTAGAAGGCGATGTTATTCTACAGAAAAGTTATGGAGTACGGCGTCGGGGCGAGCCTGACGAGATTAATACCCAGACCCTGTTTCGGCTTGCCTCTTTGTCCAAGACCTTCGCCGCGGCGGCTGCCGCTATTATGGTCAATGAGGCACCTATCACTTGGCAGACGCCGGTGCAGAAGAGCCTGCACGATCTGAGCTTCAAGCGCTCAGACTATGGCGCGCGCATTAATCTGCAGCACCTGTTGTCCCAGTCAAGTGGTCTGATACCTCATGCCTACACGAACATGATCGAGGATCACGCTAGTTACGAGCAGATCATCAAGCGCCTCGACAAGGTTGACTTCGTGTGCGCGCCCGGCACTTGCTATGGCTATCAAAATGTAGCCTTCAGTCTCGTCGGTGATGTCGTCGAGGCGAATGTGGGTACCGACTATCCGACTTACGTGACTAATCGGATCTTTAGTCCCCTTGGGATGAGTCGCGCCTCATTTGGGCGAGATGCGTTCATCACCGACAATAACCATGCCTCGCCTCACGTTCGGGCCCGTGATGGTGAGAGTTGGGCGTCAACGGCGACGACAGCGCACTATTACAAGGTCCCGCCGGCGGCAGGGGTGAATGCGAGCATTGAGGATATGACCCATTGGCTGCTAGCCCAGTTGGGTGACAATCCGGTGGTCCTGTCGTCTGCGATGCTCGATATGATGCAGTCCAAGGTGATTAAAACGACCCGGTATCAGGCGCATTACCGCCGTCGTCGAGGGCTCAGTAACACAGGCTACGGGTTAGGCTGGAGAGTGTTTGACTATGCGGGTGATCTTGGCAATGTTCATCACGGTGGTTACGTCAGGGGTATGCGTAGTGAGATGGTGTTCAACCGCAAGCATCAGACGGGCTTGGTGTTTTTGACGAACTCCGAGCCTGGCGTTATCAATGATATGGTCTTCGAGTTTCTCGACCTGTATCGCGATTATCGCCGTGATCGTGATCGCGCGGCGGCACGTATGGCAGCACGCTTGGGGGCGCAGGGACCACGCTCGCAGGCATTGATGGCGCCCGTTGGTGGCCTCTAACTTCGTTGATTGCCTCAGCTGTGGTATGCGATTGCCTCCCGGTCAGGCGCAGTGCCCCAAATGTGATGATCAATTAGGGCATCAGTCGACCGGCGTCATACTGACGGTGGATGTCGCTCATCAGGGCGAACGTGTTCACGAAGCACTGGCCAAGTTAGCGCACTGGTGCGGGGTCGCGGATCAAGAGCGAGCAGCGGGTTTGCGCTTGATTGTCGGCTCTGGACTGATTCGAGACGCAATCCTGGGGGAGCTCAGGTTCCGGCAGTTGTCCGGGGAGATCACACATTTCGGGCAGGATGGACGCAATCAAGGCGCGGTTCTTGTTATGTTGCGCTGAAATGGAACGTAATTTTCTAGGGGCGTCTGCCGCCTATTTAGACTAGAATGTCGAGTTTTGCGACATGTCGGCCTGAAAGTCCCCGTCGATCACCGACTCTTGTCTGGAGTGTGCCAGTTTTATGCGTTTGCAAGCCATTAAGCTCGCGGGATTCAAGTCCTTTGTTGACCCCACGACAGTGCCGTTTCGCTCCAATCTTTGTGCGGTTGTCGGGCCAAATGGCTGTGGCAAGTCGAATATCATTGATGCGGTACGTTGGGTTATGGGCGAGTCCTCCGCCAAGACGCTGCGTGGTGAGTCCATGGCGGATGTTATCTTTAATGGCTCCACCACTCGTAAGCCCGTGGGTCAGGCCAATATCGAGCTGGTATTCGATAATACCGAGGGTCGACTCAGCGGTGAATATGCGGCTTATAACGAGATATCGATCAAACGCCAGGTCACCCGAGACGGTCAATCAAACTATTATCTGAACAGCCAGAAATGCCGTCGGAAGGATATTACCGATATTTTCCTAGGTACGGGTATGGGGCCGCGGAGTTATTCCATTATCGAGCAGGGCATGATTAGCAGCCTGATCGAGGCGCGACCTGAAGAGTTGCGGGTTTATATCGAAGAAGCGGCGGGTATATCCAAATATAAAGAGCGGCGGCGTGAGACCGAGCGACGTATCACCCATACCCGAGATAATTTGGACCGGCTAAGCGATCTGCGCGAGGAAATGGGGCGCCAGCTACATCACCTTGAACGGCAAGCCCGGGCGGCAGAACGCTATACAGAACTCAAGCAAGAAGAGCGCGAGGTTAAATCCCAGCTGCAAGCGCTCAAGTGGCGCACGATCAGTGCCGACGCGAAGGTTAAAGAAGAGCACATTAATCGACTTCAGATTGCCCAAGACGCTAGCGTGGCTGATTTACGCCGTATTGACGCCAGCGTTGAGGAGCAGCGCCAAGTATTGATTGCCCTGTCGGATGAGACCAACGAGGTGCAGAAACGTTTCTACGATATCGGTACAGAAATCGCCCGTATTGAAGATACTATTCGGTTCCAGAACGAACGTAACCAGCAGTTGAAGAAGGATCTCGAAGAGGTCTCGGAAAATTGGTACAAGGTTCGCGCCGACATCGATGCTGATCAGCGCAAGCTCGGCGAGTTGCGCCATGAGCTGAGCCAGACAGAACCCCAGCAAGAACAGGTGCAGCAAACGGAAGAAGCATCGGCTGAGCACCTGAGCGACACCGAGCAGGCCATGCAGCTCTGGCAGCAGACTTGGGAGGCCTTTAACCAAGGCGCGGGCGAAGCGCAGAACAAGGCTCAAGTGCAGCAGTCCCGTATTGGCTCCATGGAGCAATCTATCGAGCGCCTGAATCGTCGTCTGGTGAGTCTCAAAGCAGACCTTGGGCGACTCGAGGAACAGCGTCTGGTGGAAGAAGAGATCGGCCCGCTGGAGGCGATGCTGGAGACCCAGGAAGAGCAGATCGCCCGCATCGAGGAGGAACTGTCTGAATTGGTGATCAAGATCGAGGCCCAGCGTGAAGAAAATCAAACGCTGAATAGTTTGTTAGATGAAAAACGTGGTCGACTGCAAACTCTTAAAGGTCGGTATGCGTCTCTCGAGGCCCTGCAGCAGGCGGCTCTGGGTCAGCAGGACGATGCCGAGGTAGGTTGGCTCGAACGTCATGGTTTGAAGGCCAATAGTCGTCTGGCAGAGCGTATTGTCGTGCAAGACCTATGGTCTGTTGCCGCAGAGACCGTGCTGGGGGATTACCTGCAAGCGGTCTGTGTCGATGGTGTGGATGTCGTCGCCCAACTCTTGGGTGATTTCGACAAAGGCTCGCTGAACTTCATGGGGCCGGCAGAAAGTAGTCAAGTGACAAACGCTGGCGCTGACAGCCTGTTAAGTAAAATATCTAGCCAGACGGATCTCAGTGATGTCTTGGCCGGTATTTATGTCGCCCATGATCTTAGCGCCGCCTTGAGCCTGCGCAATGGCCTGCAGCCCGGCGAGTCGGTGATTACCGCCGATGGCATTTGGCTGGGTCGCCAATGGCTGCGGGTTAGCAAAGACCAGGATGCCACCGCTGGCGTGCTGAAACGCCAGGCTGAGCTGAAGCTGGTTGACGAGCAGATTGAAGTGCTTATTGGTGAAGTGGGTGATTTGACCGATGCGCTCGAAGCAGGGGTTGGCGGTCTGCAGGTGGCCGAACATGATCGTGACGTTGAACAACGCCGACTGGTCGAGCAGCAGCGCGCGTTCAGCGAGACCCGGGCGCAATTAGGCGCGAAGAAATTGCAAGTCGAGCAGGTTCAGGGTGAGATGCAAAAGACCCTGCATGAGATTGCAGCGGATACCGAACATGTTGAGGAAGACGAGTCGCACCTGCGGGCCGCCAAGACGATTCTGCAGGATGCCATTGATCAAATGGAGCAAGACACCCTGCGTCGAGAGCAGCTGCAGTTGCAGCGCCATGAGTGTCAGCAGGGGCTGGAGAACGCTCGAGCTCGTGCGCGCGAGCATCGTGACACGTCACATCAGCTAGCCTTGCGTATCCAGTCACTGGGATCACAGGTGGTGTCTACTGAGCAGGCCATGACGCGTTTGCAAGAGGCGCAGTTGATCTTCGCCGAGCGCAAGCAAAGTCTCGAGGCTAATCTCGCCGAGGGCGAAGAGCCTCAGATGCAGTTGAAGCTGGATCTTGAAATTCAGCTTGAGCGTCGTCTTGAGGTTGAAGCAACACTGACCCAGGCGAGACAGAAAGCGGCGGCGGTTGAGCATGATATTCGTGAGCAAGAACAGCAGCGCAGCCGGGTTGAAAAAGCTATTGAGCAAACCCGGGGTAGTCTCGATCAGGTACGTATGGAATGGCAGGGCTTAGAAGTTAGACGGACAACGATTCAAGAACAGCTCGTGGCCGACAATCAGGTGCTTGATGTTGTTTTGGAAAGTTTGACTGAGCTGGCTAATGAAGCCGAATGGGAAGAGAATCTGACCCGTATTGCTAATCGTATCCAGCGTCTGGGCGCTATCAATCTGGCCGCTATTGATGAGTTCAAGGTTCAGTCAGAGCGTAAGGAATATCTCGACGCCCAGAATGATGATCTGGAAAAAGCCCTGCACACGCTCGAAACCGCCATTCGCAAGATTGACGTGGAAACCCGTACGCGCTTCAAAGAGACGTTCGATAAGGTCAATTCCCGATTGCAGCAGCTGTTTCCCAAAGTGTTCGGCGGTGGTCACGCGTATTTAGAGATGACGGGCGATGACTTGCTCGATACGGGGGTTGGTCTGATGGCGAGACCACCTGGTAAGCGTAACTCAAGCATTCACTTGTTGTCGGGCGGCGAGAAGGCCTTGACGGCAATCGCGCTAGTATTTTCGATATTCAGTCTTAACCCGGCGCCGTTTTGTATGCTCGACGAGGTTGATGCGCCACTGGATGACGCTAACGTCGTGCGTTACTCTAATCTAGTTAAAGAAATGTCGAAGACCGTGCAGTTCATCTATATCACGCATAACAAGATTGCCATGGAAATGGCCGAGCAGTTGATGGGTGTGACGATGCATGAGCCAGGCTGTTCGCGCATGGTGTCTGTGGATGTTGATGAGGCGGTGGCGCTGGCCGCGGTGTAAGTCGCGCAGCGGACGTCGATCATGTGTAAATCACTAAAGGTTGTGTGTTGCCTTTAGCTCAAATTGGGTAGTGAGAGCGAGTAAATGGAGCAGTTTTTAAACAAACACGGGATTGATTTCCCGTGATTGATACGTTGATTAAGAGACGACGATGGGGTTCCTTATGGATTTTGGGCTAAGGGACTGGTTGTTCATTCTGGGTCCGGTATTTATTATCGGCGTTCTGGCGCATGGCTATTGGCGTATGCGTATCAATCGCCACTCTCTGAAAGTGTCCCTCGATAAATCCTTTCTTAACTCCGAGCACGATTCGCGAGATGGTGCGGCTGAGGTGGAGAAGTTGCGCTCCGAATTGCCTAATGGCGGTGCCCGAGTGATCCCTGAGCCGAGGCAGGTTGGCCTCAATCTTGACGATGACGTACCCGTATTGATGGAGCCAGTGAGTCCGCTAGATCCGCCGCTGGGCAGTGATGCGGCAACGGACGTATTGATGTCGGAATCCATGGATGATGCTGTTCCGGCGGAGCCTAGGCAGATTGTGCCGGGGCCAAGCACCGCTGCGGCAACTGTTGTGCCTGATAGCTCACCTGAAATGGACAGTCGAGCTGAGCTGGAGAATGCACCTGAGATACCGTCACCTGAGATACAGAATCCGCCCGAAGTAGTCGCCGCTGTTGTCGAGCCGCTGCGGGCTGTGGCCGGTTGCCCGGAGAAGTACCTGGTGCTGCATGTGGTTGCCAGGAACAAAGATTTTCGTATTGATACGTTGTTTACCTACCTGAAGAAACATCGGATGCAGTTAGGCGAGATGAGCATCTTTCATCGCCTCGATGCCGACAATCGATCCGAGTTCAGTTTGGTTAATGCCATCGAGCCCGGGACCTTCGACCCAGACAATATGGTATCTATGACCACGCCAGCCCTAAGCCTGTTTATGCGCGCCCACGAGTTGGTCGATCCCATCGCGACTTACCATGAGATGTTAATGGTGGCCGAGGCGCTGGGTAAAACCCTCAATGGTGAAGTCAGGGACGAGAGTCGCAAGCCCCTGAGCCGACAGACCATGGAGCATTATCAGGCTGATCTGCAAGCGTTTGTGGATAGCTACTTTCGTTAGGTTAGCAGCCGTCACTTAGCGGCCGCTAATAGCAGCCTTAATTATTTTCTACCGTCCCGCAAGACGCCTTGACCAGGAGAGGTGATGTCCGCACCCCTAGCTATCAGTGAAGAGGCCGCCCACCTTCGGCAAGAAATCAGTCGCCACAACTATCTGTATCATGCGCTCGATACACCGCAGCTCAGTGATGCCGCGTTCGACCAGCTGTTTCGTCGGTTGCTGGTACTAGAGGCTGAGTATCCTGAGCTGGTGACCATGGAGTCTCCCACGCAGCGGGTTGGGTCAACGCCATTGGGGAGTTTTAGCCAGGTACAGCATGAGCTGCCGATGTTATCTCTGGAAAATGCGTTCAGTGAAGCCGATCTCGAGGATTTTGAGGGCCGCATCAAAACTCGGCTGGAGACCCAAATCGACATCGAGTTTGTGTGCGAGCCAAAAATTGATGGGGTCGCCGTGAGCCTGTTGTTCGAGCAGGGCCGCTTGGTCCGCGCAGCAACACGGGGTGATGGCACCACGGGCGAGGATATCACGCAGAATGTTCGAACCATTGCGTCTATTCCTCTCGTTCTACAGGGCGATGATATACCCGACAGGCTTGAGGTTCGGGGTGAAATTTATATTGCCAAGCCAACCTTCAATGCGATTAATGCGGAAGCCGAGGCCCGAGGCGACAAGGCTTTTGCGAACCCCAGAAATGCAGCGGCGGGTAGCCTGCGTCAACTCGATTCCAGGCTCACCGCCAAGCGTAAGTTGACCATGTTCTGCTACAGCGTGGGCCTCGTAGAAGGCGGTGAGCTGCCATCGACCCATGCGCAGATACTGCAGCGCTTTCAATCGTGGGGGCTGCGTATCAATCCATCCATGCACGTTGTGGTGGGAGCGGCGGCTTGTCGGGAGTATTTCGATAACCTCCAGGCCAGACGAGCTGATCTGAATTACGAGATTGATGGTGTTGTGTTTAAGGTCAATGACATGGCGATGCAACGCCAGTTAGGCATGTTGACCCGTACACCGCGTTGGGCTATTGCTCACAAATTTCCTGCCGAGGAAGGCTATACCCGCTTGGCTGATGTTGAGTTCCAGGTAGGTCGCACCGGGGCGATAACGCCCGTGGCACGGCTTGAGCCGGTTAAGGTCGGTGGTGTAACGATCAGCAACGCCACCCTGCATAATATGGACGAAATTGGCAGGCTGAATCTCATGATTGGTGATCGTGTGTTGGTGCAGCGTGCCGGTGATGTGATTCCTAAGGTGGTCTACGTTGACCATGGGCAGCGCCCAGCAGACGCCCGGCCTATTATCATGCCGGATCAATGCCCGGCCTGTCAGTCCGATATCGTGCTGGCCGAGGGTGAGGTGATTGCGCGCTGTAGTGGCGGGTTGTTCTGTTCGGCCCAGCGCAAAGAGAATATTCGTCACTACGCCTCCCGTCTGGCCATGGATATTGAAG
>Ga0307492_10001115_pt1 | contig 11133 bp, 7 predicted proteins | sample SI3LmetaG_FD_202365 | JGI IMG/M metagenome (GOLD analysis project Ga0307492, IMG submission 202365) | Sea-ice brine microbial communities from Beaufort Sea near Barrow, Alaska, United States - SI3L | ecosystem: Environmental > Aquatic > Marine > Coastal | place: USA: Alaska | collected 2017-05-06
GCACTTGTTGATGGTTGTTGGGATATAGCTGTTGCTATAAAAAGAAAGGCAACGAGGGAGGAATAAAATGTTTTCATTTGGTGGGTTTTTTAATTGGTAGTACAATTTAGTGAATTTGATGTGGTTGCGCAATAGAAAAATATAAAGTGCTAAGGTTTTGAAAACCTTTCAGGTTTGGATTACTTTTGTAACCGCTATGAGCAAAACCCTTGTTCGATCGTTGTTCTCAAAATCAGCGGCTTTAAAACAATTAAATACCCAGCTTTTATCTGAAAGCAGGGATAACTGTGTGGTATCTGGTCTTTTAGGTAGTGCGGTATCCCTTATTATTGCTGAAACGTTCAAGACAACTGACCTTCCCTTTTTATTGATATTAAATGATAAGGAAGAAGCCGCGTATCACCTTAATGATCTTGAGAATTTATTAGGCGACGATAATGTCCTCTTTTATCCAGGAAGTTATAGAAGACCTTACCAAATAGAAGAAACAGACAATGCAAATGTCTTATTAAGAAGTGAGGTTCTAAATAGAATAAACTCTCGCAAAAAACCCTCTCTAATAGTCACGTATCCCGAAGCACTATTTGAGAAAGTGGTGACAAAAAAAGAGCTTGATAAAAACACTCTTAAAATTTCAGTAGGAGAAAATGTCTCTATAGATTTTGTAAACGAAGTGCTGTTTGAATACAAATTTAAACGCACAGATTTTGTCACAGAGCCTGGAGAGTTTTCGGTGCGTGGTGGTATCCTAGATGTCTTTAGTTTTAGCAATGATGAGCCGTATCGTATTGAGTTTTTTGGAGATGATGTAGACAGTATACGCTCTTTTGATGTCGAGACACAACTGTCTCTTGAGCAGTTGAAGAAGATTTCTATTATTCCTAACGTTGACGCTTCAACTACGCTCAGTGAACGCCTTAGTTTTTTAGATTATATATCAAATAAAACTGTTGTTTGTCTTAAAAACGAAGAACTCTTAAGTGGAGCGATAGACAAGCTCTATGAGAAAGCAACAGATGCGTTTAACAAAACCGGAGGTGAGGTTAAAAGAGCAACACCTGTAGCGTTGTTTTGTACTTCTAGGTTACTTAAAAAGCAACTAAAGGCATTTCAAAGAATTACGCTTGGATCCTCTACGCTGCTCGGACACCAGGATACAGTGGAACGGTCTCCAAGCGGAGACGAGGAACGTATTACTTTCAAAACAAAACCGCAACCTTCTTTTAACAAGCAATTTAATCTGCTTATTGAAAACCTCAATCAGAACACTGCAGACGGGTATACTAATTACATCTTCTGTAGTAGCGAGCAACAAGCAAAGCGCTTTCACGATATTTTTGAGGACGCACAAGGACACGTTGACCAATTTGAAACCGTTGTGTTCCCATTATTTCAAGGGTTTATTGATTATGAGAACCGTAATATCTGCTATACAGATCACCAGGTTTTTGAGCGCTACCATAAGTTCAATCTTAAAAATGGCTATGCTAAAAAGCAGGCAATCACAATAAAAGAACTGACGAACCTTGAGGTAGGAGATTTTGTAACACATATTGACCACGGGATTGGAAAATTTGGCGGACTTCAAAAAATAGAAGTTGAAGGCAAAATGCAAGAGGCTATAAAATTGATTTACGGCGATAGAGACATCTTGTATTTAAGCATCCACTCTTTGCATAAAATTTCAAAATTTAATGGGAAGGATGGCACCACACCTAAAATATATAAATTAGGGAGCGCTGCCTGGAAAAAATTAAAGCAAAAAACGAAGGCTAGAGTTAAACACATCGCCTTTAACCTGATTGAGTTGTATGCAAAACGACGTACTCAAAAGGGTTTTCAATATGATCCTGATAGCTATTTACAGCACGAGCTAGAATCCAGCTTTATGTATGAAGATACACCAGATCAATCTACAGCTACGGCAGATGTCAAGGCAGATATGGAGAGTGAACGCCCTATGGACCGACTGGTATGTGGTGACGTAGGTTTTGGAAAAACAGAAGTGGCAGTTCGTGCCGCTTTTAAGGCGGTTGATAATGGCAAACAGGTAGCTATTTTAGTGCCTACCACCATATTGGCATTTCAGCATTTTAACACGTTTACAGAGCGGCTTTCTGGAATGCCTGTTACGGTAGATTATCTCAACCGTTTTCGCACTGCAAAAGAGCGGCGCTCTGTTCTCGAAGGTTTAAAGGCAGGGAAAATAGATATTGTAATCGGAACGCATCAATTAGTGAGTAAGAGTGTCGAGTTTAAAGATCTTGGTCTCTTGATTATTGATGAGGAGCAAAAATTTGGTGTTGCAGTAAAGGACAAGTTAAAAACCATAAAAGAAAATGTAGATACACTTACATTAACGGCAACTCCCATTCCTAGAACGTTACAATTCTCCTTAATGGCTGCCCGTGATTTAAGTGTCATTACTACACCTCCTCCTAACAGACATCCCGTGGAGACTCATGTGGTTCGCTTTGGGCAAGAGCTTATTAGAGATGCCGTACGCTACGAGATTTCGCGCGGCGGACAAACATTCTTTGTCCATAACAGAATTGAAAACATTAAAGAGGTTGCTGGAATGATTCAGCGCCTAGTCCCGGATGCAAAAATAGGAATTGGTCACGGGCAGATGGATGGTAAAAAGCTAGAAGCTTTGATGCTTGCCTTTATGAATAATGAGTTTGATGTTCTAGTTTCTACTACTATTATTGAAAGTGGATTAGACGTTAGTAATGCTAACACCATTTTTATTAACAATGCCAACAACTTTGGTCTAAGTGACCTTCATCAGATGCGCGGACGCGTAGGACGAAGCAATAAAAAAGCATTCTGTTATTTTATCACTCCACCTTATTCTGCAATGACAGATGACGCTCGTAAGCGACTTACTGCACTTGAGCAGTTTAGTGATCTAGGAAGCGGTATCAACATCGCGATGAAAGATCTTGAAATACGTGGTGCAGGAGATTTACTAGGGGGAGAACAAAGTGGCTTTATCAATGAAATAGGTTTTGAAACCTACCAGAAAATCCTTGCGGAAGCCATAGAAGAATTAAAAGATAAGGAGTTTAAAGATTTATACACAGAGGCTGAGCGGAACAGAGGACCACGCGCTTTTGTTAAAGAAGTCGTTATTGATACTGACTTTGAATTACTTTTTCCAGATGATTATGTTAATAATATTACAGAACGATTAAACCTCTACACAAAATTAAATGAGATTAAGGATGAGCCTGAATTATTAAAATTTCAGAAGGAATTAGAAGACCGTTTTGGAGAGCTTCCAGAAGAGGCCTTAGATTTACTAAACAGCGTACGTATAAAATGGATCGCGATAAAAATGGGACTAGAGCGAGTGATAATGAAAAAGGGAGTATTTATCGGGTATTTTATAAGTGACCAACAGAGTGATTTTTACCAAAGTACCGGCTTTAGTAATGTGCTACAATTTATGCAGTCTAATGCGCAACAGGTTAAAATGAAAGAGAAACAAACCCGAAACGGCTTGCGATTATTACTCAACATAGACAAAGTGAAGTCTGTAGGTCAAGTGCTGGCGGTGCTTGAGAAATTTTCGGCATAAGACTTGCTTAGCATTAGTGTATATTTATTAAAAGAATTATCGAAGATGAAAAAAATATTAATTGGATTATTATTGTTTCCATTGCTCACCATAGCACAACAGACAATCACCGGTCATTTTGCTCCAGAAAACAGTTTTCAGTTTGGTATTCTGTATCGCATCGCGCCCGATAATGTGTTTTATGTGACGGATGCTAACATAGATGCAGCGGGTACATTTGAGTTAAACATTAAAGATGCCATCACTCCAGGAATGTACCGTATCGTATACAACCTCCCTCAAGACCAACACTTTTTTGATTTTATTTATAGCGGTAAAGAACCTGTAGAATTTACTTTTAGTGCAGGTAATGAAATTACATTTTCTACTTCTGAAGAAAACCAACTCTGGTCTGAATATTTACTGAAGAGCTTTCAGTTTACTTCGGAAATATCAGGTTTACTAACAAACGAAATAGTAAAAGAGAGAAAGATTGAGCCTGTTCTAGAAGACCAAAAAAAATGGTTTAAAGATATCCTTAAGCGCTCTGAAGGAATGATCGTTTACGAATTTATAAACGCAGTAAAACCATATCTATATGATGATTACAAATCTTACGAGGCGTATGTAAAGAAAGCAAAAACCAAGTATTTTGATAATTTTGATTTCAATAATTCGCTGCTTCAAAATTCTGGATTGCCTCTAGAACAAAGTATTAGATACATATTTAATAATGCAGATAGAGTAACACCTACTCCTTCTCGTAATGCAAATATTGATGCTGTCGCAAAAGTGATCTCAACAACAGATGCTACATATCAAAAACAATTATTGTCAAATCTTTGGGATTTTCTTAGCACTAATCAACTTGTTGAAGAAGCAAACCACCTTGCAGAAAAGCATCTCATACCTATTTCTGAGCAATTAGGTGATACCGCACTTGCTACAAAATTGAGCACCTACAAAAACATTTCAATAGGATCAAAAGCTCCTAATTTTTCTTGGCCAAAATATGAAGGTGACACAAAAACTATTAAATACTTTCACGACCTCGAACCCGTAGAGCGCTATGTAATTGCATTTTGGAGTAGTCTGTGTTCACACTGTTTAAATGAGATTCCTCAACTTCATTCTAAAGTAGCGACAATGTCGCCTGGAGCTGTAAAAGTGGTCGCTATTGGTCTTGAAGACTTTGAAGCAGAATGGTCTCCTGTTGCTGCAAAATTTCCTTTATTTGTTAATGTGTTGGGTTTAAAAAAGTGGGATAATGAAATAGGAAATATGTATGATGTGACTGCAACACCCACCTATTTTATACTAGATGCAGACAAAAATATTATCGCGAAACCAGAAACACTTGAAGAAGTTTTTGAGGCTTTAGTGATTGAGAAGTAGATTCGGGTAGCGTTTAAAAATGATAAAAAGCATTCTCAAAATGTTCCAGCTTTTCTGTTGTTTTATTTTTGAGAATGGCAATGATATCAAACCTCGCCGCTAGTGCAATCTCATTTGAAACCAAGTATTCATTAGCCGCTTTGGTGAGTAATTTTATTTTTCCAGAAGTAACAAAGTCCTGAGGATCTCCAAAGTAGTCACTGTTTCTGGTCTTCACCTCAACAATAATAATCTCATCATTTTTCTTTGCAATAATATCTATTTCGGCTTTCTGGAACCTCCAGTTTCGTTCTAATATCTCATAATCATTCTTGACTAAATGCTTGGTTGCAAACTCCTCACCCCATTCTCCTAACTCGTTGTGTGCCGCCATTTTTATGAAGAATATGTTAATTGAACTTCCTTTTCGGTTACAGAAAGTGTCACGGCGGCGCCCATAACCAGTGCTCGATTGTCTTTCACATGTCCTACCGGAAAGTTATAACAAACGGGATAGCTATAGGCAGATACTGCTGCTGCAATAATCTCATTTGCTGTTTGTCCAAAAGGGACTGTATTATCCCGCATATCACTCATCCCTCCCACTATTAATCCAGCAATATTAGCCAGCAAACCGCGGCGTTTCAGGTTTTGCATCATCCTATCTATATGGTATAACATCTCATCAAGGTCTTCTATAATGAGTATTTTATCCGTAAAATCTACCTCAGAGGTACTCCCTAAAATAGCATACAAAACAGATAAATTTCCACCTATCAAGATTCCTTTTGCTTCTCCATTCCTGCGGAAATTTTCTCCAACGGCACTGTGAGTAATGCCATTAAAATTTCCGAAGAGAATACCGCCTATCGTGTCTCTAGATTCTTGGGTGCGCTTGTCGAGCTCGAGGCACATCTGCCCGTGAATGGAAGCTACACCCAAGCTACATAAATGATTATGTAATACCGTAATATCGCTATAGCCTATAAGCCATTTGGGGTGCTTTGTGAACTTAGTAAAATCAAGACGGTCCACAATTCTCACGGTGCCGTAGCCGCCGCGAGCGCACCAGATAGCAGCAATCGAGTCATCATCCATCGCCCATTGTAAGTCTGCGGTGCGCAACGCATCATCTCCCGCAAATTGATTTTGTGAAGCGCCAATGGTCTTACCCAATTGGACTTTGTACCCCCAAGATTGTATGATTTCGATGGCCGGTGCTAGCTCGTCTTGCCTAATCTTTCTAGCCGTAGAAAGGATCGCAATAGTGTCGCCTTTTGTTAGAGATTTTGGAAAATTCATTCATTTTTATTTACCAATGAAAAGTACTAAAAATAATCTCAAAACGTTAAAACTACACTGAAATTGGGCTAAACGGCTATATTACAGTACATTTAATGTAAAATAAAATTGATATGGAATTGCTTACCCCACCTTCCTGCAACACTGCCACGTTAGACGTATATGTCCCTTCGGCAGGAAACCCTTGGAACATAGACAAGGTAAAACATATTTATAAACGGTTAAATTTTGGTGCAACACAAGCTGACCTCGATGATGCACTAAGCAGCAGTCCAGAGGCATTTATTGATGGCTTAATTGATGCTGCACTTGTGCAAGAAAACCTAGCCGCACCCCCTTGGGCCAATTGGTCTTTTGACGATTATAGCGATTTTGAAACTCAAAATAATGAATTTGTCTTTGACTGGCGCCTTGTGATTGGCAATGGCCTATACACAGAAGGTTTAAAGGGCCGGCTTGCATTTTTCTGGTCAAATCATTTTGTGACAGAGCTTGAAAGTTATTTTTATGCTCCCTATCTTTTTCAATATTATGATGACTTGCAAACACACAGCTTCGGAAATTTTAAGGATTTTACACATGCGATGGGTATTAATAGTACCATGCTTCTATACCTTAATGGATTTGAAAATACCGAGAATAGCCCAAATGAAAACTATGCCCGAGAGCTATACGAATTATTTACACTGGGAGAAGGAAACGGCTACACACAAGATGATATCACAGAAACAGCAAGAGCATTAACGGGTTATAACCATTGGGAAACTTTTGGAGCTCAAATCACATTTGACGCTAGCACCCACGATACTGGTGTAAAAACCATTTTTGACCAAGAAGGTGCTTGGGGGTATGACGACGTCATAAATATCCTTTTTGAACAAAGAGGAGAACAGATTGCCACGACGATTATCACAAAATTGTATCACTTTTTTGTGAGCCCTGCGGTAGATGCCGTAATTATAGAAAACATTATTGCTCCACTATCACAAGTACTTATTGATAATAACTTTGAGATGGCGCCTGTCTTGAGACAATTATTCAAGAGCGAGCACTTTTTTGATGAAAGAGCTAGAGGCGTTATTATAAAAAGCCCTTTAGATGTGATCGTCGGCTTTACTCGAGAAACAGGGTTTTTCTATAATGACCAGATAGTAGAAGCCTTTTTATATTATGCTGGCTTAATGGGTCAAGAGATTTTAGACCCGCCAGATGTATCTGGATGGCAGCGAGATGAAACCTGGATTAACGCTTCTACCCTCACAGGAAGATGGCAACTACTCGATTTGTATCTCAATTACTTAATGGGAGAGGGGTATATCTTCTCTTTTGTAGATCTAGCTCGAGAGCTCACAAACGATAGCATTGACCCCGTGTTTATAGCGAGAACTATGGTAGACTACTTTGTGCCTAGAAATCTGCATACTGAAATGGACTATGAAACTGCTACGATAATTTTTAAAGCAGACGTGCCACAAAACTACTATGATGACATGACCTGGAGCTTAAGTTGGTCTTCTGCACCAAACCAAGTAAACTTATTATTAAGACATATTTTTAGAATCCCTGAATTTCAACTAAAATAAAAAGCTATGTGTACGCACGATAAGAACACCCATAAACCAGGGACAAACGCTCATAAAGAAGCGCATGCAAAAGAGCACGCTACCTGGAACCGTAGATCTTTTATTCAAGCATTAGGTCTTGCCGGTGCAGGAAGTATAATGGTTGGTCACGCCGCTGTGACTGCCTCTCAACCGTCACCCCTTTCTGTGGCGCTTGCAAATGCAGAAAACGATAACATCTTAGTGATCGTACGATTAAAAGGGGGTAACGATGGCTTAAACACGATTGTACCTATCTATGACTATGATAATTATGCAAATTTACGACCAACGATAAAACATGAAGAATCAAGTCTTTTTAATCTCAATGCAGATTTTGGAGTGCCTAGCTATATGTCAGAAATTGAGGCCTTGTGGGGAGACGGAAAAATGAAAGTAGTGCACGGAGTGGGTTATGATAATCAAAACTTATCTCATTTTACCTCTTCAGATATTTGGGCTTCTACCCAACCCAATGGTTTTGAACCTACAGGATGGTGGGGTCGTTATTTTGAAGACTTATATCCAGATTACTTAATTAGCCCACCAGATGTACCACCCGCTGTTCAAATAGGAAGTATTGGTAATCTTATTTTTGAAGGGGTAGATAATAACTATGCCTTTTCTGTTGCCAACCCTGAACAACTGGCAAATGTTGCCGAAAACGGAACCATACACGATGTTTTAGACATTCCAGATTGTGTATATGGAGATAAGCTTTTATTTATGCGATCTACAGCAAACACGACCTTTTTATATTCTCAAGTAATACACGATGCGTACTTAGCTGCAAACAATAGTGTGGAATATGGAAGTGGTAAGCTTGCAGAACAGTTGTCTATTGTAGCCAGAATGATTAAAGGCGGCCTTGGCACAAAAGTGTATATGGTCACTCTTGACGGCTTTGATAATCACGCAAATCAAGCGCTGAATCACCAAGTTTTATTAGAGGATATTTCCAATAGCATGAAAAACTTCTACGACGATTTGGCTGCAAACGGGATGGACAATGAAGTCTTGTCCATGACCATATCAGAATTTGGGAGAAGACCTTATGAGAACGGCTCAAACGGGACGGATCACGGTGCCGCCTCGCCCGTCTTACTTTTTGGGAGTGGACTGCAAGGCAATGGTTTTGTAGGGGAACATCCAGACATTAATATATGGGACAGTAATGATAACTTAATTCCTTCTACAGATTTTAGAGATGTGTATGCAACCGTACTCACAGATTGGTTTTGTTTAGACCCATCTATTGTAGACGGGATTTTATTGAACCAACAATACGAAAATCTTAATCTAGGCTTTTCTTGTAACCCTCTTGGCGTTTCAGATTTTGATGCGATTACTCGACTACAACACGTGCCTATTTATAAGGGGTCTCAAACGTCTATAGAAATCACGATGCCTGTAACGGCAAACGTAGATATAAGATTATATGATCTTATGGGTAAAGAAATAGGAGTACTTGCAAACGAGATTTTATTCCCTGGCAAACACAGCATTGACGTCAAATCTAAAATTAAAACGCGCCTTAGTTATGGACAATATATTTACAGAATAGGGATGGGCGGTCAGTTTTATAGCAAGTCAATCATCATTAGATAGTGTGCGTTTTTTGCAGGCAATTTTTTACTTCGGAAATTTTAAGAGGTCACAAGATGGATGCTCGGATTGGCCTTTTTTAAGTCTTCCATAAACTGTAGTTTATCTTTTGGCGAAATGACAATACTATCATACTTTCCGAAATAGACTTCTATTCTATCCAAACTTGGTGCAGGTGACGAGATTAAATTGCGTGTCACTGCTACTTTAGTAATGGCAGTCATTTCAATTATTTTATTATAAAATGGGAGACATCTTATATGCAGGGATGTTGCCGAAATGGTATATCTCGTGGATACTGATATTATAGAAAACAATCCGAGAATACCCCCAAAAACAAGCACAAGCGAGAACGCTCCCCAAGGCCCTTCTTCGTAATCAAAGTTCATCCAGAAAATGACCGTAAATAGTGCGGTCATAAATAAGAAGACCGCCCACCCAAATTTTGATTTGTATACTTTAGTTTCCATTATTCAATTTCGCCCTTTTTCATTTGGGTATAGGTTTTTAACAAGCTCACTCTGCCAGTACTCCTTAGTGTCTACCAAGAAACGCAATATCCCATTATTTTTACAGCAGAAAAAACTAATACTACTTTTTAAAGGACTACTGGTTTTAACTTTTTTATACGCGACCGCCTAAGGCGGCACTATTTAAATTACTCACCCATTCTTATTTCCTTAAAAGGTGTTCGTGAGACCGCTTCGCTAAATTGATAAATAACTAAATTGTTAAAAAGCTCGAACTGCACGCACGAAGCGTGTGAAGCCCTTAAAGATGCCGTTCTGATTACCATTGCTGAAATCCTGAATCCACGCGTTAACGAAATCGCCCTCCGTAGAACTCCAGTATTCAATAGAAGAAAAGGCATTAAAGCCCGAGACTGCCTCTAAAGTCGCTCTATGTAAATACATTTCTAGTAACTCATTTATACTTGGTAAAAACCATTCAACACCTAATGTACGAGCCGCTAAAGCTGCAGGTGCTGTAGGGCAATCATTTAATATACCGTTAGTATTACTCTCACCGTATCCTATTTCTGCACCAGCACCCACAGGATTACCACCATTATAAGGGACATTTGGAACGTTTACTAAATCTGTACCATTACATCCCCATTCTACTGCTTCTTCATAATCTGACATAGCACATACCAAGCCATGAGTATTATCTTGTGGATCTACCCAAAAAACAACACCGCCAGCTCTTATATCTCCTACTGTTGCCGGCCCCGACTCTGGCTCTGACTCTAAAGCTGTTACTCTAGCATCTAAAGCTACTATAAGGGCGTCGACATAGACCTTCGTGGTTGCATCTTGCGCTTCTGTTGGGTCTGTTACATCTTTTAACTGACCACTGGCACTATTAGATAAAGCAACAACATCTGCAAGTGATTGTGTCTCTGTCACACTCCCTGCTGTTTTTGAATGCAATGCATACGGTACACTTAATAACTGGCTGGCACCCGTCAAGGTGTAAGTATCACCTCCTTCTGGGTCCATTTCTGTTTGTATAAAATAACTATCTCCACCCCAGTCTATCGTAGCAAAATCACCGCTAAGCACACTTCCTGTACCTATCGCTAAAGTCACTAAACCATTATCATTGGTCGTGACTGTTTGCGTTTCTACATACACCGCTGTACCCGTTGCTGTGTTTTGTAAAATGCTTAATCGCATACCTACTGCT
>Ga0307492_10001116_pt1 | contig 11132 bp, 9 predicted proteins | sample SI3LmetaG_FD_202365 | JGI IMG/M metagenome (GOLD analysis project Ga0307492, IMG submission 202365) | Sea-ice brine microbial communities from Beaufort Sea near Barrow, Alaska, United States - SI3L | ecosystem: Environmental > Aquatic > Marine > Coastal | place: USA: Alaska | collected 2017-05-06
CAAGAGACGAATAAACAAAGAGACACACTATGGATTGGTGGTTATTAAGCTTCTTTATCGGCGCTATTTTGTCATTATTTTTGCCGATAGTACCAGAAATGTTGACAGTATTGTTATTTATTAGTTTTGCTATTGGTTTATTTATCAATAAAAAAAGCAGATCATCAAGTGGCTTATTTTTTGGTGTCGCTTGGATGCTATTTAATGGCTTTCAATATGATAATATTTGGCTAGCTAATCATATTGAGCTGAGTGGCTTTAGCAAGAAAACTCATCAAATTGAAGGGACGATTGTTAATATCCCTACAAGAGTTAAAGGCAACTATCGTTTCAATTTTGAGTTAGAAAAACTCAATGGCAAGCTTATTGATAACCCTTTTTTAATTAGACTTCGTTGGCAAATCAGCAAAAAAAACATATCATTTTTACCCTCACACGGAGATACCTATCGTTTAAAGGTTAAATTGAAACCTGCTCATGGTTTTGCCAATGAAGGAGGTTTTAGTTATCAAAGTTGGCTACGAGAAAAAAATATTGTTGCGACAGGGTATGTTAAACCATCAAAAGAGAATAGCTTATTATCCTCTCAGACTAGCCTTAGGCAAAGTTTATATAGTCAATACGTTAGAAACTTGCCCGAACATCAGCTCTCTCCTTTATTACTGGCATTATCATTTGCTCAGCGTAGCCAAATATCCGTTGAAACTTGGCAGATTTTACAAGCTACAGGTACGCAACATCTTATTGCTATCTCGGGATTACATTTAGGTTTAGTCGCTAGTGGTAGTTTTATGTTTTTTTTATGGCTAACGCGTTTATTGCCATTAAATCAGCTACTACCCAAAGCCATTAGGCAGCTGTTGTTGCATGTTAATCTGCGGTATCTTGTGGTTTTTCTGAGTTTATTTAGTACTTTATTTTATGGATATTTAGCTGACTTTAGTATTCCCACTACACGAGCACTGGTCATGCTAATGCTTTATTGGTTCACTCGGCTCCTAGGGATCAAACTGACAATAAAGCGCTGGTTTTTACTCACCTTAGCTACCTTGGTTTTGCTCAGTCCTTTTAGTTTGTTTAGCGCAAGTTTTTGGTTATCATTTTATGCGGTAATGATTATTTTTTTAACCTTATGGCGTTTTTTATTTGTGTTAACTCATCCAGTTAAATTCTGGCGAATAGCTAAAGGGTTGTTAATTATTCAACTGTCGCTCACTTTGTTTTTATTACCCTTAACCTCATTTTTTTATCATCAAGTGTCAACCGTTTCTATTTTTGCAAATTTGCTCGCCGTACCAATAATGAGTTTTATGATTATACCTTTGTGTCTGCTTTCATTGGTTTTATTACTTTTTAGTGAGACTATGGCGAATTGGGTTATGCAGTTATCTTTAACGGTATTGCAGTGGCTATGGCATTATTTGTCCTTTTTAGCTAACCAGTCTAACGCTTTACTGTCCTTGTCTTTATTCCAAAGCCAACTTATTGGTTTTTTTGTCGCTGCCATTGCTATTAGGTGCTTTTTATTACCCTCATTTTTTACCGTTAATCTGTCTGATAAAAACGTTGTTCGGCGAGTAAAAAATGTCAGTGGATTTTTGGTGGTAATTATCATTTCATTCATTGTTTCAAATCGCAGTAGGACACCTGAAAATCCATTACATCATCAGGTGCTAGAGCCGATAAATATTAACCAGCGTCTAGATTGGCAGGTAAATGTTTTAGATGTTGGTCAAGGTTTAGCGATAGTTATTCAGCAAGGCAATAAAGCGCTTTTATATGACACTGGAGGGGCATACCCCAGTGGATTTAATTTAACCGAGGCGGTTATCTTGCCTTATTTGAAATATCATTCAATTAATCAACTTGATAAAGTAATTATCAGCCATAGCGACAATGATCATGCCGGTGGTTTATCTATTTTAAGAGAAAATATTGTCATTAATGAAGTCATCGTCAATGATGATGATATTCGAGAAAGTGGCGATAGCTTTTGTTTATCAGGTCAAAGTTTTAACTGGCGAGGACTCAACTTTCAACAACTTTGGCCTAAAAGTAAAAAAGGAAAGGATAACGACGACTCGTGTGTGATCCTGATAAGTGATGGCACTCATCGGGTGTTACTCACCGGAGATATTTCTAAAAGAACTGAATCGCTTTTGGTGATCAAAGCGCAACAAAAATTGTTAAACTTAAATGCTGATGTGTTAATTGCTGCTCATCATGGTTCAAAAACTTCCTCAAGTATTGCATTTATCCAGCAAGTATCACCAGATGCAGTGGTTTTTAGTGCCGGATTTTTAAATCGTTGGAACATGCCAAACCCTCTGGTTAAACAGCGATTTATTGATCAAAAAACGATGATTCATTCGACCGATGAACATGGCATGATAAGAGTTGACATCAGTGAGGATAAGCTCAATATATTGCAATACCGCCGTGATTTGTCACCTTATTGGTTTTCAAATACAAAAAGAAAATTTAATTAGTTGGTTGATTGAAAAAATAACGCTAAAATAGCCAAGCTAGTAATTTTCAAGTCATTGAGAGACTCCATGTCCGACCTTTTATCCGATAAAAATTCATCAAAAAATTCAGATACTTCATCTAAAGAGTCCAGTCAAAAAAACGCCAGTCAAACCACAACGTGGCAAACCTTTAAAAGATTAATGACCTTTGTTAAACCTTATAAAATAGGTTTTGTTGCGGCAATTATAGGGATGTTAGCCTATGCCGGTATTGACTCATATTTTATTTCTATGCTTAAACCCTTAATTGATGAAGGTCTTACCGGTGTAAACCCTAATTTTATGAAATGGGCGCCTCTTTTCATTATAGTGATGTTTCTCTTACGTGGAACTGCTCACTTTATTGGTAATTATTGTTTGGCATGGGTAGGCAATAATGTTGTTGCGGATTTAAGGCAACAATTATTTGAACATATTATGGGCATGTCAGTTTCATTTCATGACAGAGAATCAACGGGCAGTTTAATCGCTAAGTTAACCTATGATAGCGAACAAGTATTGCAAGCAACAACTCGAGCCTTAACTACGTTAGTACAGCAGGGTGCTTTTGTCAGCGGCTTGTTGATCATTATGTTTTATAACAGTTGGCAATTATCCTTGATATTTTTAGTTATCACGCCTGTGATTGCGGTTGTGGTTGTCTTTGTTTCAGGGCGGTTTAGACAGATAAGTAAAAATATTCAAGGAGCAATGGGGCAAGTTAATAGTGCTGCAGAGCAAGTATTTAATGCCCATAAAGTGGTATTAACCTTTGGTGGCCAACAAAATGAATTTGATCAGTTTAAAAAAATAAATAAACATAACCGTCAACAACGAATGAAAATGGTAGGCACTAAAGCTATCAGTGTCCCACTTATTCAAGTTATCGCCTCATTCGCTCTAGCGGTTGTTTTATACGTCGCAAATTTAGACAGTATGCGAGAGACCTTAACACCTGGTAGTTTTACCACAGTACTAACCATGATGGCTTTATTACTTAGACCATTAAAAACGTTAACCACGGTCAATGGTGAATTTCAAACAGGTATGGCAGCGGCTATCAGTATTTTTAAGGTGTTAGATCAACAAGTAGAAAAAGATCAAGGTAAACTCGTGCTTGAAAAGCCAAAAGGGCAGTTAGCGTTTAAAAATGTTACTTTCACTTATGCCGGTAAAGACACTCCTGCTATTAACAATGTTTCTTTTAGCGTAGAGCCAGGTAAAACACTAGCCCTTGTTGGTCGATCAGGCAGTGGCAAGTCAACGGCAAGCACTTTATTTCTTCGATTTTACAATGCTGAAGAAGGGCAAGTACAAGTTGATGGTGTTGATGTCCAGCAATATCAATTGAGTAACTTGCGTCAACAATTTGCTTACGTGTCACAACAGGTCGTGTTATTTAATGACACGTTGGCCAATAATATTGCCTATGGAAAACCTCGGGCGAGTCGAGAAGAGATTATTGCCGCCGCTAAAAGTGCGCATGTGATGGAGTTTGTTGATAATATGCCTGAAGGACTTGATACGGTTATTGGTGAAAATGGTTCAATGCTCTCTGGTGGACAACGCCAACGTATTGCTATTGCGCGGGCATTATTGTGTGACTCACCTTTTTTGATTTTAGATGAGGCAACGAGTTCGCTTGATACCGAATCAGAACGCCATATTCAAGAGGCTTTACAGCTTTTACAACAAAACAGAACCTGTATTGTTATTGCTCATCGACTGTCGACGATAGAAAATGCCGATAATATTATTGTTATGGAGCAAGGAAAGATTATAGAGCAGGGCGACCATTCGTCTCTATTAGTTAAAAATGGGGCATATGCTCAGCTCCATAATGTCGAATTTAGCTAATTCATTTGTCAATTAACATGATTGAGTAACCCCGTTATGCGCCTAATTGAAAAGGTTTGGTTTAAATCACATCGGGCTAAATTATTAATTGTACCAATATTGCTTCCCTTTACTGCATTATTTGCGTTGTTAACATTCTTGCGACGACTGTTTTACTCGTTGAAAATTTTCAACTCGTACGCTGTGGGACAACCCGTTATTGTTGTTGGTAACATTGGTCTTGGTGGTAATGGTAAAACGCCTATTGTTATACTCTTAATCGACATTTGTCGCGAATTAGGATTATCACCAGGAGTCATTAGTAGAGGTTATGGTGGCAAAGCGCCTCATTATCCTTATTTACTCAATGAAACTAGTAGCGCGGCTGAGGCTGGTGATGAACCCGTGTTGATTTATCAACGTTGTCATCTTCCTGTCGTTGTTGGCGGGGATAGAGTCGCTAGTGCCGCATTATTAATTGAACAAGGTTGTGATATTATCTTAGCGGATGATGGTTTACAGCATTATCGGCTACAAAGAGAGTTAGAGCTGATAGTTGTTGATGGTAAAAGACGCTTTGGCAATGGTTTATTATTACCTGCAGGGCCTTTAAGGGAAGGATTGTGGCGACTAAAGCATAGTGACTTTGTTATTGTTAATGGCGGTGTTTCCACTAAAAGCCTTGTTGATAATGAAATTAACATGGAGTTAACTGCAACGCACGTTTGTCATTTACTGAGCGGCGAAAAACGGTTAATTAGCGACTTTATAAGGCAATATCCAAGCATTAATGCTATGGCTGGTATTGGTTCACCCGAGCGTTTTTTTACCACACTAACAGCGTATAAATTCAGCTTGAATGATAGTAAAGGCTTTATTGATCATCATGACTTTAAGCGAGCGGACTTTGACCATTTTGACCATAGTGATGAACCCCTGCCATTGTTAATGACAGAAAAAGATGCGGTCAAGTGTCGGGTTTTTGCAACAGAGCATTGGTGGTATTTACCGGTTGATGCGCTTATTTGTCCTGAGCAAATTGAGCAATTGAAAGCCAAAATCAAACAACTGTGAACATAAACGTGTCTATCGCTTTAGATAGTGAACATAACGTACATAAGTACATAACAAATACAGTTAAAAAACACAAACGAAACTTAGACGAAACTTAGACTAAAAGAGAAGAATATAATGGCATTTGATATCAAATTAATGGAAATTTTGGCTTGTCCCGTGTGTAAAGGCAAACTTGATTACCATAAAGAACAACAAGAGTTGACTTGTAACTTTGACCGCTTAGCTTACCCCATTGAAAAAGATATTCCGGTCTTGTTAGAAAGTGAAGCCCGCAGGCTTTCTTTAGATGAATATAAAGCGTAGGGAAGCTCGTTATGTCATTTGTTGTGGTTATTCCTGCACGATTTGAGTCTTCTCGTTTGCCAGGTAAAGTGTTGGCCGATATTCATGGTAAACCTATGATCGAATGGGTTGTTGAAAAAGCAAAACTCAGTGGCGCCAAACAAGTGATTGTTGCCACTGATAATGATGAGGTAGCAGCGGTGGTAACAGGTTTTGGTGGCGAGGTCTGTAAAACCAGGGCTGATCATCAATCAGGCACCGAGCGTTTAGCTGAAGTGATGGACTTGTATCATTTTTCTGATGATGAAATCATTGTTAATGTGCAAGGCGATGAGCCTTTTATTCCGCCCGAGAATATCGCCCAAGTGGCTAATAATTTAGCCAACCAAAATAACTCATTAGCACAAGCACGTATGGCAACGTTATCCATTAAACTATCTTCAGTTGAGGAAGTGTTTAATCCTAATGCGGTGAAAGTAGTATGTGATAAAAATGGTTACGCTTTGTATTTTAGCCGGGCCACGATCCCCTATGATCGTAACCGTTTTTTAAATCAAAAAAATGTCACTGACATTGGTGGTTTTTACCTTCGTCACGTCGGCATTTATGCATATCGTGCCGGTTTTATTAAAGATTATGTTAACTGGCCAGCAAGCGAGTTAGAACACATTGAAGCATTAGAGCAATTGAGAGTCTTGTGGCATGGTGAAAAAATTCATGTTGATATCGCCAATACTCACGTCCCCGTTGAAGGGGTTGATACACCAGAAGATTTAGAAAAAGCGAGAGCTTACGCAAAAAAATTATAATGTAAACCTCAAGGTTTTAAGCGAGTATATCGACTTAAAATTGAATCGAGGTGATTAGCAAAAGCTTGTCTATCGCTTTGATTTAAAGGCGGAGGACCGCCAGTATGAACACCACTGGCGCGCATAGTGTCCATAAAATCTCGAATATTAAGTCGAGATTTTATATTACTTGCGGTATATAATTCCCCCCTAGGACTTAATGCATAGCCTTTTTTGGTAATCACTTCATCGGCTAATGGTATGTCACTGGTGATCACTAAGTCACTCTCGCTCACTCTTTTAACTATTTCATCATCAGCAATATCAAAACCGGCACTCACCTGAATAAAGTTAATAAACCGTGATGGTGGCGTATTGATGTGATGATTGGCCACTAAAGTGGTGGTTATTTTGGTTCGCTCTGCAGCTTTAAAAAGTATTTCTTTAATAACGACAGGACATGCGTCAGCATCTACCCAAATTTTCATAAACTCTCTTTTGTCAATGTTAGTAAAATTCATTATTGTGCTTGAGATATTAACATCGATTATTAATGTCTCTTGTTAGTTTGAAATATAATATCAAATAGACGAATTAATTAATATTAAATGATTTTTTCTCAAACAATCGGCGCTTTCCTTTACAAGAAGCTATTAAAATTAATGTTGAAATGTTTTTAACTTGTTGATTATTATTTTAAATAATAGAGTGTAACTAGTCTTTTAGCAGATTTATTAAATATGACTTTATAAATTTCACCCATAAGCTATACTGTATAAGTATACAGTTTAATTTGTGAGTGAATTTAATGATGAAAGTTGTTCCTATTTATATTGAAGCAGGTATTTCCGGGTTTGAATCACCTGCGGCAGAATATAAAGAGTTGAGTTTGTCATTAGATCAACTGCTTATACGCCATCCTAACGCCACCTTTATTGGCCAGGCGTCAGGTCAGTCTATGGAAGGTGTAGGGATATTTGATGGTGATTTACTCATTGTGGATAGATCACTGACTACTAAGAATGGTGATGTCATTGTTGCCAATTACAACGGTTGTTTTGTTTGCAAATTAATTGATAAAAAACAAGCAAGGTTATTATCTGCTTCTAACAATCATGCTCCAGTTGATATTAAAGCAGAAGATCAATTACAACTTGAAGGGGTGGTTACTCGTTCAATTCGCCTTCATCATAAAGCACCAGAATTAACCGCATGTATGCTTTAGTTGATGCGGTCTCATTTTATGCCAGTGCAGAAAAAGTGTTTGATCCCAGCATACGCAACAAGCCAGTTGTGGTATTAACAAACAACGATGGGGTTATTTGTGCTGTTTGCCCTATCGCTAGGCGCTTAGGTATTCCGAAGTTCACACCCTATTTTAAAATAAAATCTTTATTACAAAAACATGGAGTTGTCGTTCGGTCTTCAAACTATGAGCTTTACGCTGACCTAAGCGAAAAAATGATGAACGTTATAGCAAGGTATTGTGATAACCACTATGTCTATTCTATTGATGAGTCTTTCCTTTACTTTGAAAATTACCAATCACTTATTAATGATTGGCATCAATATGGTCACAAAATAAGACGTGCTGTATGGAACGAAACACGATTACCTGTTGGTGTGGGATTTGGTATAACATTAACGTTATCAAAAGCAGCTAACCATGCCGCTAAAAAGCTTAATGGCTTTGACGGTGTTGCCGTTATTCATAATAGTCAAAGTCGTACCGAAATATTAACACGTATGAATGTTAATGAGGTGTGGGGAATTGGTCGTAAAATATCCCAACGATTAAAGCAGCAAGGGATTGATACGGCTTATCAATTATCAGTGCAAAGTCCTAAAGTTATTAGACACCAATTTAGTGTGGTCGCTGAGCGAACGGTTAATGAATTAAACGGGATATGTTGCTTATCATGGGACGATGTAAAAGAGCCGAAGCAATCAATTTTTTCAACACGTAGTTTTGGCCAACGTATTCATACTAAAGCTACATTGCATTCAGCGCTTGTTACTCATGGCGCTATTGTTGCTAAAAAAGTAAGAAAACAATTATCGCTAATCAAGAAACTGATGGTGTTTGCTTCAAACTCTCCACACGATGATAACTATTATAAACAGGCCATTGTTTATCATTTTCCTATCGCCACAGATAATAGCTGTGATATCGCAGAAGCCATAAGCAAAGTTATTGACTGTATTTTTGCTGATCATGTTAGTTTTTATCGCTGTGGTGTAGGCGCACTGGCGTTAGAAAGTAAAAGATACCAACAACCTGATTTATTTCTTCCTGATCACTCCAACCCTGCACTGATGAACTGTCTTGATACAATAAATAATAGATTTGGCCAAGGTACACTGAAACTGGGTGCCGAAGGGCAATCAGCACAGTGGCAAATGAAACGACACTTTCTTAGTCCACAATACACCAGTCACTGGCGAGACATTCCCAAAATTCTTTGTTAAACGACTAAGTAGGCTATCAGAGGTGTTACTCTCAGTTTTACACTCACAATAGTGTAAGTTATTGTGCATTGCTTTTAGTGCTCTTGCCTGATTTTTAGCGATGTGGCTTAGATCAATATATTGTTGAATATGAATATCGCTAATACAACTACTAGGTGAATATTCCCTATTTAAATGAGCTAAAGCTGAGGGATCAATTTCGATCATTTTGCATTCCCATGACTAATTCTTATGAGTAGTGCTACATAAAAGTAAAATGAGAAGTTATGCGATTACGTGATGTACATTCAATACTCGATTGAAAAGTACCTACACGAGCTAGGTACTTTCAAACAATATTTTAAAACTTACTTTCTAAAACTAATCGCTTTAGAAAGCAAAGTTAATGCGAACAAAGTAACTTGAACCATTAAACCCATAAGGTACCGCTCTTATTGGATATTTTAAGGCACCTTGGGTGATAAAGTCTAAGGCTTCATCTTCACCCAACTCATCAGGTGTTACATCAAAAATATTATCAACACCTGCAACCAAGGTTAAACTATCGGTTAATTGATATGAAATATTCAAATCAACTAACAACGCAGATTCAACAATACTGGTCGGTTTAAATTCTCCTGTTGGCGATAAAAAGCCAGGTAGTCCAATATGGTCATTACCAAAATAAGTAACGTTGGTTTCACCAAAATAATTGGTTCTAAGAACTGAACTCCATTTTTCTCGTTCATAGTCAAAAGTTAAGGTTGCTCTTTCCTTCGGTTGACCGTCTTCCAAGAAACTACGTTGAAGGGCATCAAGAGAAACCTCTTCAGGTATACCTTGTGGACTATTGACTCGGTCGATTTGTGTATCATTAATATTACCAGCAAAAGTAGCAACGAACTTTCCTTGCGCTAAAGTCGTTTCATAGCTCAGAATAATATCAACCCCTTTTGTCGTTGAATCAACTGAATTTGAAAAATAATTAACTTGATCTGCACCTGTTGCAGCAATGGCATCAACCGCTGCTGGGTTAAATGCAACTTGATCGGGGCTTAATAGACTACCTAGTGTGATCCTATCTTTAATTTCTACACTGTATGCATCAACCGTAAGTGTAATTTCGTCTGTTGCATTGAAGACAAAGCCAATACTGGCATTTTTAGTGGACTCTAATTGAAGACCGGTTACACCAAGAGCAGCAGGAAATGGAGAGCCCGCGGTCGCGGTAAATGACGGAGATAGTACTCCACCTGGGCCAAGGTTAGTGGTAAAGGCAGTGTAGGCACTTTGTTGCAATGAAGGCGCTCTAAAACCTGTTGATAAGGCTCCGCGCAATGCAAAATCATCGTTTATTTCATAACGGCTTGATAGCTTACCTACTATGTCATCACTCGAGTCGGAAAAGTCTTCATAGCGTAATGCTGCGCCGACATTCCATCCATCGATGATATCCATTTCCACATCAAAATAAAGTGCATAACTGTCACGGTTCGCATTTACTGCAGCGTTAGGACGCAGGCCAGGATAAGCTTGAAAACCACATTCAGCAAAAGTGGTAGTGTCAATAACTGATGGAAATGAACTACTGGTATTTGCTAAGCCACAAGCATAAGAAGCTTCTTCACCGGGTACTATTTCATAATTTTCATCACGATATTCTGTACCAAATGAGACATATAAATCGTTATTGGCACCGATATCAACAGAGCCGTTGATATCTAAGTTAAATGTCGTTTGGTCAAATCTAAAACCGCCAGAGTAGCCAGAATTAGGGCCAGAATTTGCGATTATATCTGTGTCATTTGCACTGGGATTATTCGCAACATATTCGGCAGCATAAGAAGCGTTAAGTGTGTTTTTTGAATCAAAATCATATTTATTCCTACCATGTACTAAGGAAACATCAAAAGACCAGCCATCATTAATATCCCCACGGATACCTGCTGCTAAAGACGTATCTTCAGCTTCGTTATCAATACGAGGTAAAAAACCGTCAGGGTAAATTTGAGGTACATTTTGAGAGGCGGAATTAAAGGCTCTAAAAAAACCATTGCCTAAAGCGGTACGATTTGATAAACCACCAAACGTATAGAATTCCTTACCTTCACTTAGAGGGATCTCCATATTGAAAAATGTTGACACGAATTCAGAAGCCGCATCGCCCATTCCCCAACGTACCTTGTCTGACAAT
>Ga0307492_10001117_pt1 | contig 11124 bp, 8 predicted proteins | sample SI3LmetaG_FD_202365 | JGI IMG/M metagenome (GOLD analysis project Ga0307492, IMG submission 202365) | Sea-ice brine microbial communities from Beaufort Sea near Barrow, Alaska, United States - SI3L | ecosystem: Environmental > Aquatic > Marine > Coastal | place: USA: Alaska | collected 2017-05-06
TGGTGCAATATTTTGTCGACCTAGGCGTATCGGCCGAACAAATGACCGCAGCCGGCAAGGCGGCCAATAACCCGGTGCGGGTTGAGGACAACGCCGTCGCCTGGCAAATCAATCGCCGTCTGGAGATCCGCATAGCCAACTAGCCGAGCCATGGCGACCTAGGTTGGCGCAGGTCAACACGGATTAGGCTGACGGCTGGTTCAGTTCATCGAGCGAACTGTGCCAGAAAAGAGTTGCATCTGCGAAGAGGGGTGGTAACATGCGCCCCGCTCTCCACAGAGCAGTGTGTCCCGTTCGTCTAGTGGCCTAGGACACCGCCCTTTCACGGCGGTAACAGGGGTTCGAGTCCCCTACGGGATGCCACCTTTTTTTGTGCATCGTAGACTCGCTTTAAATCACTTCCCGGCGCAGCACCGTGACCTTCGGTGCACTGCATCAAACTCCATCTCATGCCACGACGCTGGCAGCCTTTTGCCTCCTTACGGGATGCCATCTTTTGCTGTGTAGCCTAGCCTAGTTGTTGATCATCGCCAGCCTATAAGCACAGGCCCTAAGTCTTCGAATTATGGGCAACAATGGTTTTGGCCAATTTGAAAATCACCTGATCTTTGATCTTATCGCGCGCCGACAGATCCAGACGGTTCATCAGCAACTGATCTATGCGCAACAGCGCACAGACCTGATTGGCAAGGACCCAGCTGGAACGAGGACTGTTCAAGATAAAACCCACTTCGCCAAATATTTCACCCGGTGCAATGATGGCCACCGGTGCGCTGCCCCGCTCAACGCAGACCCGCCCCTGCCCGCTCAGCATCACATAAAAGCAGGTATCACCAGCCTCCTTTTCAATGATGGCCTCATCGGTATCGGCGATAAAAATCTGGGCAAATTCGGCCATTTGGGCCCGTTCACTGCCATTGAATTTCAGGAAAAAAGGAACTTTAGCCATCAACGTCAGTAGCTTGGGTGATGAAACCTGATTGGTTCGCTTCACACCTTGGTCCTTTTTAGCAGATTCGAAGCTCCACAATAGACTAATTCAACGTGGTTGCGAAAGCTTTGTTTCTTACGCACAATATGCCGCCTTAGCAGCCACCACCACAGGCATCACATGGTCTCAAAATGGGCTTCACGTTTTCATCAAATGGCACACCTGGTCGGGTCCTGGAGTAAAGACCCCTCTACCCAGGTTGGCGCCGTCATTACAGAACACAATAGGATCGTATCGGTCGGCTTTAATGGCTATCCGCATGGTATCTCGGACAGTGCTAATACCGACAATAGGGAAATGAAATTACTCAAGACCCTGCATGCAGAGGAAAATGCCATTCTGTTTGCTAAGCGAGACTTGACCGGCTGTGACATCTGGGTAACCCACTTCCCCTGCCCAAATTGTGCCGCCAAGATCATTCAAACCGGCATTGCCACCGTGCATTGTCCGGAACAGTCGGCCGACTTTTTATCACGCTGGGGTGAGAAGATCCAAATTAGCCAGGAGATGCTCGGGCAAGCAGACGTTTTGGTCGACTGGCTGCCGTTGGCGGAACTGGAACCCTAAAAAGACGCTTCTTTTTGTCCGCCAGACCTTGCTGGATACCCGATAGGCTATATTTTGAAACGATGTACAGCTTCGCCCAGATCATTGGCCACGGTATTTAACGACTGAATACTGCTCGAAACTTGATCGCTAATACTTGCGGTTTCCTCAGTCAGGGTTCCGATGGATTGCATCATACGGCTCATACCATCGGTGGTGGCACTCTGCTCCTCGGCCGCAGCAGCGATCGAGACATTGGCTCCACTGAGGGTTCGAATCTGGGTCATAAATCCGGTAAACCGCTCTCCGGCCGCCCGCGCATTCTCGGCCACCCCGGCCGTCGACTGCTGCGATTCATTAATGGTCACAACGGCCTGATTCGATTGTTTCTGAATACTTTCGATTTTAGAGCGGATTTCTTCTGTAGAAGACTGAGTTCGAGTCGCTAGGGTCCGGACTTCATCTGCGACCACAGCGAACCCCCGGCCCTGGTCACCGGCACGCGCGGCTTCAATGGCAGCGTTTAAGGCCAATAGATTGGTCTGCTCGGCAATAGTTTGGATCGTTTCCAGGATACTCTCGATACTGACCACACCATCATCGAGCTGTTTAATAACATCGACAGCTTGCTGCATCTTTAAGTTCAGTTCCGCGATCGACTGAACCGTGTCGGCGATGCCATCATTAATACTCTGCGCTTCAATTTCACTCGACTGCATTTCCTGGCTGGTGTGCTCTGCGGTGCGGGCAACCTCCTTGATCGACTCGGACATTTCGCCAATAGCCTGCACCGAATGGGCGACCTCCTCCCGTTGCACATTGGACTTGGCTAGGGTCTGTTCCGACAACTGATGGGTCTCATTGGCGACTGAACTGACCAGGGATGATTGACTGTCAATCTCTGTGACCATAGCTCGCAATTCGGTGACCAATTGGTCGGTTGCGCGACTGATATCGCCCATTTCATCATTGCTGTGGTGACCTAACATGGCGGTAAGATCACCCTGTCCCACCTTGAGAATGAAGGCGCGCAGCCGGCTCAGCGGTCGCTTAATAGACAATACGACAAAATAGCCAATAATAAGGCTTAATAGAATAACAATGACCGCTGAAACAACCAAGGTCGTGCGGGCAGTGGCACCTAAACGCTGAGCCTCTGCCGAGGCCAGATTCGACAGCTGATCGACCTCCTCGGCAACCCCATTCAACGCAGTGACGTTATCAGTGAGACTGGTCTGAATAGCGTCTAAGCGCTGGCTCAAAGAGGCGCGCAACTGCAGGTAGTTATTTTGGATCGGCCCTATGCCACCCTCGGCAATAACGGCGTCGATCAAGTCTGTCACCAAGGAGGCAACACCCTGCATATTTTCCTTAAAAAACGGATCATTACGCGCGAAACCCAACATCCGAAAACCGACCGCACCGTAGTCATCGGAAAACTCACGAAAGAGCTCCCCAGAGGCCTGGAAATTGGCCAAATTGCTGGCGAAGGTCATTTGTAGGGCCAAGCTACCACCCCGATCTACCAGGCTGCGGGTCTCATAGGCCAATTGCTGCGCACTGGGGTCAAAAGACTCGGCGATAAACAACTGCAATGCAACTTCCAGTTCGGCATTCAGCTCGACAACTTCATCACGTTTATTGAACAGCTTTTTCAGCTCCAATAGACTTTGCTCATAAGCATCCATACTGGTGCCGATGGCATCCAACAATTCCGCCACCGACACTGTCATGGCCTCCAGTTCACCGGCCGCCCGACTCAACTCGGGCAGGCGATTCAGGGACTGTTGCAAGGCTACTTCGGCCATGTTGTAGCGGTCACGGGCCGCAGAAAAGTCGCCTTTCACCCTGGCCAAGCCATCAACATCCTGTTCGTTAAAAAACACCGATACCAGACGCGATAAATTCAGCGATTCCAATTGCAGCAGACTGAGGTTTTGCTCGGTCGGGTTGACCTTATCCACAATCAATTGAATGCTTTTCTGGATGTTTTGCAGGCTGAGGATACTGACGATAGTAATGACCAAAACACCAATACTGACAGCGGAAAAACCCAAAAATAGCCTATTAGCTACAGACAGTCTTATTTTCATCAAGCGAACCTCGGGGTACTGCGGTAAATTATCATCCTAGCGTGATGACCTTCTTATGCAATCTTATGCAACTATCTGTATAACTGCAGCTAAAACAAAATCTTTAATGATTTTGAATAAATATCCAGCAAAAATACGCCCTTAGTCGTTCACTCTATCCCTTTTACGTTCACCGAACTGGGCCAATCCCAGGGAACATCCGCTGGCATTCGCTGGCCCTACAGAACGACAGCGGCCATAGCGTTTTGCCACCCGCGCCAAGGGCAGCGCAGCTAAGCCTAGGGCAGTTTCGACTCAAATTGCCGATCATTTGATCCAATGGCATTAAGCCGGTCCGGTAATTAAGCATAGAGCCCCAACTACAAACCCACAAAGTAAGCGACGACTAACCTAGTAAAGCCCAGAATCGGATAGACCGGGTCATCTACACCCGCTTGTGCGGCCATCACAGGGCTCTACATTCCTTCAGAATCCTGATCAACCCAGCCATTCGGGGCATATAGGAGTTTAACTTCCCATTCGGCACGGTGGGCAGCCCCATCTGCTAAAACAAATAAAATGGCGCGCGAGCTGGTTGTTATGTAAATCACGGCTAAAATGTATTGATACTTTAGGCTCTCCGCTTTTTGTTTTTAGGTTGTGGCGCGCGAAACTAACATACGATATTCAACTCTCGGATCGGGCCTCTACAGTGGCATTAAAATCTATCCCTATAGTGATCGTTGCCATTTTCACAAATATTTGGCACTTCGCATTTTTTCCTTGAAAACGTTACCAAGCAGTATCATACTGATCACCGCCTAACCAAATGCTAATAAAAAAGGGCTCACACAGTGCAATCGAGTAATTCTAAATCCTGGTCAGACCGGCTGACACCCTGGTATTTCATGGCACCTGCCATGATTATATTTACAATTTATGTGATTTACCCCATTGGCCAGTCGATTCTGATGAGCTTTTACCAATGGGATGGTATCGGTGATAAGGTTTTCATAGGCTTCCAAAATTACATTGACCTGGCCGATGATCCTCAGTTCTGGACCAGCCTGACCAACAACCTTATGTGGCTAGTGTTTTATATGCTCGCCGTACCGCTGGGTCTCGGCATCGCCCTGTTCCTCAACCAGGAGGTGTTAGGCATCCGAGCAGTGAAATCGCTGTTCTTTTTCCCCTTCGTGATCTCTCAAGTCATTATCGGCATCGTCTTTTCCTGGTTCTATGACCCCAGATACGGCCTACTGCAGGACATCCTGGCGGTGTTTAATATCGCTCCACTGCCCATTCTGGCCGATGAGGGCTTGGTTACCTACGGCATTATCGCCGCCGGATTGTGGCCACAAGTCGCCTACACCATGATTTTGTATCTGACCGGCCTTAACAACATCAGCCCGGACCAGATCGAGGCGGCCCGAATGGACGGTGCTAAGGGCTGGTCCATGCTCAGGTACATCGTGATTCCACAGCTGCGACCGGCGACCTTTATTGCCATTGTCGTCACTGTCATCGGGGCCTTGCGGTCTTTTGACCTGGTCGCGTCAATGACCGCCGGCGGTCCCTATGGCAGTTCATCGGTCTTGGCCTATTTTATGTACGAACAGGCGATCTTTAACTATCGCATGGGCTATGGCGCGGCTATTGCCACCGTACTGTTTCTAATAATGTTGGTTTACATCGCCTTTTTCCTGTGGCGCATGTTGAAAGACGAGAGAGGTTAAGGGCTATGTTTCCGACTCCCATTAAGCAAACGAAACCGGCAATCCAAATCGGTTATAAGCTGCTATTGCCGATCTCGGTCATCCTCTGGCTGTTACCCCTAGCCGCCGTCTTTATGACTTCTGCCCGCTCCATAGCAGATATCAATGCCGGCAACTACTGGGGCTTGCCGACAGAATGGCATCTGATTGAAAACTACAGTGCAGTCTTTGCCAGTACTAATATGGGGCGCTACTTACTCAACAGCGTCATGATCACCATTCCTGTGATGATTGGCTCAGTGTTCCTGGCCACCCTGGCCGGCTTTGCCCTGGCCAAATTTAAATTCCGCGGCAACCTGCTAATCTTTGCGCTGTTTATTGGCGGTAATTTTGTGCCCTTTCAGATCCTAATGATTCCGGTGCGCAACCTAACCATCGACCTTGGTATGTACGACACCATCTGGGCTCTGATTTTTTTCCATGTCGCCTTTCAGACCGGTTTCTGCACCCTCTTTATGCGTAACTTCATCATCGGTATTCCCGAAGAATTATTGGAAAGCTGCCGTTTAGAAGGCGCCAGTGAATGGAAGATCTTTTATTCGATTATTCTGCCGCTGGTCCGACCGGCCCTCGCGGCCCTGGCGGTGTTGATCTTCACCTTCGTCTGGAACGACTACTTCTGGGCCCTAGTCTTGGTGCAGTCGGATGAAGTACGGCCCGTAACGGCGGGCATCAGCGCGCTGCGCGGCCAATGGTTAGCCTCCTGGAATCTAATCTCGGCAGGGTCCATTGTCGCAGCCTTACCACCGGTGGCGTTATTTTTTGCCATGCAAAAACACTTTATCGCCGGCTTAACACTGGGTGCTACTAAGGGTTAATTCGATGCAGATGCTTCACAGCCAGAACAGCTCGATACTGATATTAAGCAAGGCTAATGTGCCCAGTGTCAGTTATATCGGTCCACGTCTGGCGAGCGATATTAGCGAACAAGAACTGCGCATGATTCTGTCAGAGCCGGTGCCCAATGCGGCCATGGATGATCGTCCGATCCTGTCCATTGCCTCCACCTATGCCGACCCAACCTTTATGGAGCCGGCCTTAAAGATACTCTGTCAGGGTCGACACTGGGCCCCCCAATGGCACCTGCAGGACCAAACCGTCGACGCAGATCATCTTGAGTATCGGCTAATCGATCAAAAAACCGGCCTACTGCTGATTTGGCGCCTCTCGGTGTCCGTTGCCACCGATGTATTTACTCTCGACTGCCGTTTTGAAAACCAAGGCACGGATCCAGTTGCCATGATCCAATGGCTCTCTACCTTGCCGATTCCGAAGACCATGACCCAAATTAAAGCCTTTACCGGCCGCTGGATACACGAGTTCCATCCGCAGGATTGTCCGATTACTCTGGGCACGGTTGAATTTAAAAATATCAAAGGCCGCTCATCGCACGATCATTTTCCCGGCCTATTAATTAGTGATGACCAGCTCACCGAACAGTCGGGCAGTTGTTTCGGTTTTCACCTCGGTTGGAGTGGCAATCACTGTCAACGCGTTGAACGCAGCCAAAATGGGCTCAGCCAATTTCAAGCCGGTATCGAACTGTTACCCGGTGAGTTGGAACTGGCGCCAGGCGATTACTTTAACGCGGCCCCGCTCTACTTTACCCACACCGAGCAAGGCCTTGGCGGTATCGCGCAAAACTTCCAGAGTTTTGTGCGCGCCGAGATTCTCGATTTTCCCAGCGCCAAGCCTCGGCCAGTGCACATCAATACCTGGGAGGCGATCTATTTCGATCACCGCCAGAGCGAACTCGATGCACTGGTAGCCGCCGCACAGGACTGTGGCATTGAACGCTTTGTCCTCGATGATGGCTGGTTTACCGGGCGGCGCAATGATAAGGCCGGACTGGGCGATTGGGTGGTCGACACGACTGTTTATCCGGACGGCCTCCACCCACTAAAAGAAACTCTGGCCGCGCATCAACTGTCTTTCGGTTTGTGGTTTGAACCGGAAATGGTCAATAAAGATTCCAATCTATTCCGCAGTCACCCGGAATGGTTGCTGCAACTGGATGGTCTGATTCAAGGTTCTGGCCGCAATCAATGGGTACTCGATATTACTCGAGCGGAGGTTCAAAACTATCTTTTTTCTCAGATCGATGCTTTGCTTAACGAATACCCGATTGAATACATAAAGTGGGATATGAACCGAGATTTATCTCAGGCGGGTAACAGCCAGGGCTTGCCGATATACCACCGCTATGTGGACAGCCTCTACGATCTACTGGCGCGTATTCGCACCGCCCATCCAAAGGTTGAAATTGAATCCTGTGCATCCGGCGGGGGGCGTATGGACTACGGCATCTTACGCCACACCCATCGATTTTGGCTGAGCGACTGTAATGACGCCAATGAACGCCAAACGATGCAACAGTGGGCCAGCCTGTTCTTTCCGAGTGAAGTGCTCGGCAGCCATGTTGGCCCGGTAAAAAGCCACACCACCTCGCGTTCACATTCACTCCCGGTAAGAGCAGGCACCGCCCTGTTTGGCCACATGGGCGTGGAATGGGATATCCGCCAAGCCTCAGGTGACGATAAAAAGGCCTTAAGCCACTTTATTGAGCTGTATAAACAGTTACGCAGCAAAATTCACACTGGCATCCGTCGCCCATTGCAGACGCCCGATAAAAATCAGATTGGCTTTAGCGTGCAATATGCCGATGGCCTATTGGTCAGTGTTTTTCAACAGACAATGCCGGAATTGGCTATTCCCGGGCCGCTGCTGTTGCCGCTGCTCGAGCCACAGGGCCGTTATCAAATAAAAGTCCTGATTCAGCCTGAACAGACTGATCATCTGATGAAGCAGAAGCCTAATTGGCTGCTGCACGAAGAGGTGGTTATTTCAGGGGAATTACTGGTTCGTTGCGGTCTGGAACTACCGGTCCTCGATCCTGAATCCTTACTGGTTTTGCAGTTCAGCCGGCTGCCTTGAATCCCTACCGGTCAGGCCGATGGTCTGCCGGTGTAACAGTTTTGGTCTCTTAGACTGGACCAATTACCGAGGTTTTGAAGATCCTTTAAAAAACTTCCATAACGAAAATGATCGGAGCTGTTGCTTGCCTCTAGAGGCTAGCCCAAAACCGATTTATAAAGAGTGGCTTAAATCGTCACCCAACAATAATGAAGGACGTAACTATGACCCTAAAAAAACTTGTCACCTCCGGTGTCGTGGGCGCCGCGATGTTGTCGCAAGCCTTTGCCGGCACTCTGGTGATTAACTCAAACCAGTCCGATCCAGCTCCAAAACAAGCTTGGGCGGAAATGATTGCGCAATTTGAAACCGAAAATCCTGATATTGATGTAAAAATCAACGAATACGATCACGAAGGTTATAAAAGCGCCATCCGCAACTGGTTGGTGACGACTCCGCCGGATGTTGTGTTCTGGTTTGCCGGAAACCGAATGAAATATTTCGTCGATCGCGGTCTGTTTGAAGACGTATCCGATGTCTGGGCCAAAGAAGGCTTGAATGACAGTATGTCTTCTACCAAGGCTTCCCTGTCAGTAGATGGCAAGCAATATGGTGTGCCTTACTCTTATTACCAGTGGGGCATCTACTACAACAAGGGCATGTTCGATAAGTTGGGTCTGAGCGAACCCCAAACGTGGGATGAATTCATCGCCGTTTGTGACGCGCTGAAAGCCGATGGTATTGCGCCTATCACTATCGGAACTAAGTATCTGTGGACTGCAGCAGGTTGGTTTGACTACCTGAACATGCGTACCAATGGTCTTGACTACCATATAGACCTTATGCATGGCAAAATCCCTTACACCGATGCCGGCGTGAGAAATACCTTTGCCAACTGGAAACAACTGGTCGATGGCGAATACTTCCTAGATAATCATGCCTCCTACAGCTGGCAAGAAGCGCAGGCACCGATGTTTAATGGCGAAGCGGCAATGTACCTAATGGGCAACTTCTTAACGCCAAACTTCCCAGAAGGCATGGATTTCGACTTCTTCCCGTTCCCAATCATCGATCCATCCATCGGTCGATATGAAGATGCGCCAACCGATACGGTCCATATCCCGGCCCGTGCCGAAAACAAGGCGGATGCACGTAAATTCCTAGCCTATGTTGCCTTACCTGAAAACCAAACCAAGCTAAACATCGTGTTGAATCAACTACCACCGAACAAGTATGCTCAAACAGCAGACAACAAGTTCCTGGTTCAAGGCAGTGAAATGCTCGGTTCAGCCGATGGTACCGCGCAGTTCTACGACCGCGATACCGATCCGGCTATGGCTTCTGAAGGTATGAAAGGCTTCCAGGAATTCATGATTAACCCTGATCGTATTGATAAGATATTGGAAAACCTGGAGCGAGTGCGTAACCGCGTTTTCAAATAAGCTAATCTGATCTTTGCATGACGAAAGAGGTGGCCTAGGCCACCTCTTTTTTTTAGTCTAGCTAATAGCAAGCCATTCACACGGGCCTTGCTATTTTTCGCCCATGACCTGTTCATCCAGAACTAACCTGCACCCCTGCTCCGACGATTGGTGGGCCAGCTGCAGTAGGTGAATGCCCAGAATAGAGTCATCAATCGGTACCGGCGACTGACCGCCTTGCTCTAGACACAAGGCCACTTGATGCCAAAAAGCACCATAGTTACCGGGTTTGGTTGCGACCATTTTACTTTTCTCGGCCTGATAGAGAATGCCCCAATTTTCCTCAGATTCCTGCCCCCAGCGTTGGTCAGTTATATCCTGCCCCAACTTTAGCGCCCCTTCTTGGACATCCAAGCCAAACTTAACAAAAGATCCCTCAGTGCCCTCCAAGGCGAAACGCGGATTGGGACCGGCGGAAAAACAGCTGCTGCCCAGAACCACTTGTAACGACTCATATTCCAGCCAGATTTCAAAATTATCATCGACCTCGGCACCCTCGCGCAGACAAGTGATGTTGGCCCATAAGGCCTTGGGTCGACCGAACAGGGTAATTGTTTGATCGATGAGATGGGGTGCAAGATCCCAGGTGATACCATTGCCCCAGCCTCGTTGCTCGCGCCAACGGGCTCGAACCTCGGGTCGAAAACGGTCAAAGCGGTTGACCAGGCGCTTGACCTGGCCGACGCTCTGATTGTCGATCAGTGCCTGAACGGTCAAAAAATCACCATCCCAGCGTCGGTTTTGAAATACAATCAACTGCCGTTGGCAACTCAGGGCCAAGGCCTTCAAGGTTTCTGCCTGTTCGAGCGTTAAGACAAAGGGTTTTTCAACGATAACGTGACAACCCTGTTCCAGACAATATTTAGCCTGTTCGAAATGGGCGTGGTTCGGCGAGGTAATTATCACTAGATCCAACGTATCAAAGGCCAATTCGGCCAGAGTCTGGACAACCGCAACCTCGGGGTGGCTCAACTGAAACGCCTCGGGTTTCGAGGTCACCATATGGGACCACAGAAAATTGGGTTCCACTTGCAGATACGGGATATGAAAGGTCTGCGCCGAGAAACCATATGCCACTATTGCCGTTCGAATCATATATCCTCTAACCCAACTGCACGTCGGGGGTTAAAAATGGAAGTCCGGTTCGACTCTAGCACCGGGGCTGGCGGCATTACAGTTTTTGTATGCGTTAAAGGGTAACAATATTGTTACCTAATATCTGGAGTGGCCGGATCAACTACCGTCAGACGTGCATTCAGTCGGCCCTACTGCGGCTTCCCGCTGCAAAGTAACGCGTCTGGATTATGTTTGGCCTGATGCCCTGCACCTGCACCACCCTTTGCTAT
>Ga0307492_10001118_pt1 | contig 11119 bp, 6 predicted proteins | sample SI3LmetaG_FD_202365 | JGI IMG/M metagenome (GOLD analysis project Ga0307492, IMG submission 202365) | Sea-ice brine microbial communities from Beaufort Sea near Barrow, Alaska, United States - SI3L | ecosystem: Environmental > Aquatic > Marine > Coastal | place: USA: Alaska | collected 2017-05-06
TTTTAGATATTTTGTTTTACTGCTTAGTTTATGTTTTTTTTCATCTGTGAGTATGGCGCAAACTCCCGAGCCCTTAGCTGACTTGTTTGCTGACGAACCAGAGTTCTTGCAAGTCGATGAGGCGTTCCAATTTGACTTCATCCAACAAGGTGAACAAGTCATCCTGAGCTGGAAAATAGCCGATGGCTACTACTTGTATAAAAAGCAATTTAAGACAGTAGTTAAACAAGCTGAGTTGGGTAAGCCTATTTTTCCGGTTGCCGAGCAAGTTGAAGATGAATTTTTTGGCTTATCCGACATATTTCGAGGGCAACTGGATGTTACTTATCCCATCGTGTCTTCGGTGCAAAATGGCATCGTTAAAATTCGTTATCAAGGCTGTGCGGATGCCGGCTTGTGTTACCCACCTACCGTCAAAGAGGTCTACCTGAATCAAGTGGGGACTACTGAAGTTGCAGTGCCGGGCCCAGAAACAAAAAATTCAACAACTGAGTCTTCAACGGAAGCTCCGATTTCACAGCAGTTTGAATTAGCCAGTCTATTGTCCAGTGAGCAGAGTTTATTCATCACACTTTTATTATTTTTAGGCTTAGGTATTGGTTTAGCCTTTACGCCTTGTGTGTTTCCTATGTATCCGATTTTATCTGGCATTGTGATCGGTCAAGGCAAAACCATTAGTACGTCTCGGGCATTTACCTTGTCCTTTGTGTATGTGCAAGGCATGGCAATTACTTACTCGTTATTGGGGCTGATTGTGGCTTCGGCGGGTGTGCAGTTTCAGGCGGGTTTACAACATCCTGCGATTTTAATCGCTTTGATAGTGATCTTTGTGTTGTTGGCAGTGGTGATGTTTGGTGCTTATGAGTTGCAGTTGCCTTCTTCATGGCAAGAAAAGCTCAATGCCATGAGCAATAAACAAACCAGTGGTAGCTACTTGGGTGTGTTAGCTATGGGTGCGATTTCTGGCTTAGTGGCATCACCGTGCACTACCGCGCCTTTGACCGGGATTTTGCTGTTTATCGCTCAAAGTGGTGATTTATTTCTGGGCTTCAGTGCACTGTATGTGTTGAGTCTAGGCATGGGGATCCCGCTGATTTTATTCGGTATTACGGGTGGTAAGTTGTTGCCTAAAGCAGGCAGTTGGATGAACGTTGTCAAGGTTACCTTTGGTTTTATGATGTTAGCGGTTGCCATTATGTTTGTAGAACGCCTAGTCACCCATGTGGCTACTGATATTGCTTGGACATTACTTGGCTTAACCACATTCACTTATTTTTACGTGATGAATCAAAACACTCAAACGACTTTTTATAAAGGCCTTCGTGCTTTATTGATCTTTATTGGATTGTTCGTTTCAGCCGGTTACGGCTATCAAACAATCAACGCAATTGGTCACAGTAATACGCAAGGTCAATCAATTAACAATATTTCAGATCATCCAGAATTTATTAACGTTAGTAGTATCGAAGACTTTAACCAGGCATTAGCCGAGGCCAATGCTCAGGGTCAAACAGTGATGTTAGATCTCTATGCAGATTGGTGCGTGGCGTGTAAAGAGTTTGAAAAATATACCTTCTCAGATAGTCGCGTTGTAACCGCTTTACGTGGCTCGGTATCAATGCAAATTGACTTGACTCAGGCCAGTGATAGCAACATTGCATTCCAGGAGCACTTTTCGGTGTTAGGCTTGCCAACCATTTTGTTTTTTGATACCCAAGGGCAAGAAATTGATACCGCCAGAGTCACAGGTTTTATGCGTGCAGAGCCTTTTGCTCAACATGTAAATAGTCTGTTTTCTAAATAATTCGAATTCGGCGTAATTATGTGGTGCTCTTTAACATCGCATTTTATCGTTAAACTTTTCGGATTAATATTTTGTGTGTTGATTACCTGCTCCACCCTCGCGGGCTCAGATAACTACTGCATGGATGATTGGGCATGTGTTGAGAAAACACAGAACAATAAGCAGGTTAGTTATTGGTTATATAATAAAAAGCCATTTGTGGTGACGGTTACTTTAGAAGTGGACACCAGTAATCTAAGAACACCTACCAAAAATCAACGTCGGCATCTCCTTAGCCAAGTACTTCAGGGCCATCAACGGGTAAAAGTGCTTGAATTGTATCCCATAAACAGGCATCGAAGAATTTGGTATGACGAATCTTTTTATTGGACGCCAGGTAATATGCTGGCTGTACATAAAGCGGATACGGTATATCAATATCCGTATGCCCAAGGTGCTTATTTTCCTATAGTGCAAGGTTTTGGGGGTGGGTATAGCCATAGCGGTGCATCAGAGTATGCGGTTGACTTTGCCATGCCCATTGGTTCAGCCGTACATGCAGCAAGGGCAGGGGTAGTGATTGATTTGGTTGAGCATCATACACGTGGGGGGGCTAGTCGGAAATACGCTAAATATGCTAACTACGTGGTGATTTTGCATGGGGATGACACAACCGGTGAATATTATCATCTGAAAAATGATGGCGTTACGGTTGCACAAGGTGAGCGCGTTATAGCAGGTCAAAAAATAGGTTACTCGGGTAATACGGGGTTTTCTTCTTTACCGCATTTACACTTTGCCATTTATCGCGCAAAACCTTTTGGCAAGTTTCAATCATTGCCTTTTGTCTTTAAATAAAAACTCACCAATTTTTTTCTAACAGTGCAGCTATATTCGCCGCTGGAACAGGCTTAGAAAAATAGTAACCTTGTAAATGAGGGCAATTGTTTTTATTGAAAAATTCGACCTGTTCAATCGTTTCAATACCTTCAGCTACGCAGCTCATGTTTAGTTGTTTGGCCATACTTAAGGTTGTGAGGATAATAGCCTCATTATTTTTGTTTTTACCTATATCATCAACAAAACTTTTATCTACTTTGATGATATTTATTGGGAACTCTTTGAGATATTTAAGGGAAGAAAACCCAGTGCCAAAATCATCCAGTGCGATTAAAAACCCTGTCTGTTGAATTAATGTCATGTAAGTAAGTGCTTTGTCGTAATCACGCATCAGGGCACTTTCGGTAATTTCAAAACGTATCGCTTCGACTGGAATGAAATGTTGTTCTAATAGCAACATAATTCGGTCGATAGAAGTTTGATTATTAAAATGTTTAGCAGATAAATTGACTGAAAGGTAACCTTTAAAACCACTATTGCGCATAGTATGTAACACGGGCATAGCCCGTTCAAAGGCATCAAGAGTCATATGCTCAATAAGCCCTAACTCTTCCGACACAGGAATAAACTTGTCTGGCGGTATCATGCCGTTTTCAGTTGGCCAGCGCATCAAAATTTCGAAGCCTTCAATTTTGTTGCTATTGGTATTAAAAATAGGCTGATAATAATTTTCAAATACTTTGGCTAGCTGTGCCTTTTTTAATTGATTTTCTAATTCAAGCCTACCTTTTACAAGCTCATCCATTGTTTGAGTGAAAAATTGGAAGTTGCTGCGGCCTTGTTCTTTGGCATGATACATGGCGATATCAGCATTTTTGAGTAACTCTTCGGCACTGCGGCCATCACCTGGGAACATCGCAATGCCAATGCTAGAAGATACACTGACCGTTTGTGACCCTAGGGCTATTGGCAAATCTATTACATAGCTGATCTCACTCACTAACACACTGATTGCCTCAGCCGAAGTGACCTCATCAATCATGATGACGAATTCATCTCCGCCCAAACGTGCAACGGTATCCTCCTTGCGTAACTTATTGGTTAGACGTTTAGCCATAATGCTTAACAGTTCGTCTCCCGCTTTATGGCCTAGGCTGTCGTTGACCTGTTTAAACTTATCTAAATCAATAAAAAACAGCGCCATGTTGTTTGAGTTTCTAAGCGCGTGTTCAATGCCTCTGTCAATCCTATCTAGTAATAAGGTTCTGTTGGGTAAGCCAGTAAGTGAATCATAATTTGCTAAGGTCAAAAGTTTAGCTTCTGCTGCTTTTTGTTCTGTGATGTCAGAAATAACCACCAAGAAATTTTCTATTTTAGTATTGTCATGAACGCTGACAACGGCATCAATGTGCACTAAAATATCGCAAATAGTGCCATTGGGCAGCAGAACTTTGTCTTCCCCTTGCCATTGACCACCCGCTTCCAATATAAGCATTTTCGGCCAAAACTGTAACGTTTCAGATGTTTGTAATTTGAGTTGTCTAGCTAGCTCAGCAGCTGCGGTTGCATCATCATAGAGTTCAAAGTTTTTCCTAAATGCGTCATTAAACACTAAGGGGTAATACTTGTGATCGTAGATGATGACCCAATCTAGCATGTGTTTAAACGCTTCCCCAAACAAACGCAGACTTTCTTGGTTAGCCACAATTTCAGTAATGTTAGTGTAAGTGCCGGTTACCAATAGTGGTCTGCCATCCTTATCAGTCTCAACTACTTTGCCAACATCACGAAACCACAACCATTTGTCACCTTTGGTAAACATTCTGTAAGTTATATCGAGTTCTGAATTTTTCCCTGATAAAAAGTCCTGCCATGCTGATTCGAATCGCGTTTTGTCTCTATTGTGAATAAGAGACAGGTGGTCTTGAAAACTCATCTTTTTTATATTCGTAAGTTCGCCATTTAATCGAGATATAGAAAACAGGTCCTCTTTTCTTTGATATTCCCAAATGCCGCTATTACTTGCGTTTAGAGCAAGAATCAACTTGTTTTTACTGAGTATTGACTCTTGGTGAGCCAAGTATAATCGTAAATTATGGGCGCGTCGGTAACGCCATAGAAACAGCAACCCCATTAAAAAAATTAGAGAGTAAGCCGTGTAGGCAAGTGGGGACGCCCAAGGGGCATAATTAACTTTAATATTGATAGTTGCGGGTTTGGACTTTACGCCACTTTCTGAATTAAATGCTAATACCGAGAAGATATACTCCCCAGGGTCAAGTTTAGGAAACATCACTTCTGAACGTGTTGTGATTGGGTAAACTACGTTGCTATTACCAGTCAATTGATATTGGTATCGTGTACTCTTTTGATTTTGATACTCAAGAGTAGAAAAATGAATAGAAAGGCCAACATCTTGATGTGTAAGTTCAATTGACTGACCGTCTAGATTTGAAAAAGGCATAACTAAATCATTAGATACCAGTACTAAATTAGTTATGACGACTTTAATATCATTATCTTTTTTAGCCTCTATTTTTAAAGGATCAAAAAAGATAAGACCCTTTGGCGAGCCATAAACCATGCGCCCATCCAATAGAGTTAGACTGGTATCTGCATTAAATTCACTGTTGGCTAAACCTTGTTCTTGGTCGAATTTTTGTATGTGATGGTTTTGAGTAGAAAATTTAATCAGTCCGGAATTAGAACCCAACCAAATATTGCCTTTTGTATCTTGCTGCATATCGAAGATCGAATTATTCGGTAGTAGGTTTTGTTTATTATAAAAAAACGTCTCTTCGTACGTCAGTACATCAAGCCCCACTAATCCATAACCTGGATAGGTTATCCACATAATGTTATGAGCGTCTATTAATACATCACTGGGGTAAACCTTTGATTGTAATTGTTGCAAGGGTGTTTCATGGATAAGTGTGAGTTGAGTCGTGGTGTTTTCCATCTCCCATAATTGTCCATACGCGCTGATAAGTGTTGTATTTGGTTTTACGCCTTTAATAAAACCTACTGAACTGTGTGAGTCTATGACTGCGGACAGCTTCTCGATTTTAGTGACTTTACCAGTGTCTGGTGAATAACGGAAAAACCCCTCGTCGGAGGTCAACAATAGCTCTCCTTGTGTGGTGGTAAAAATATCCCAAATATGTGATTTCAGAATAACGTCATCTTCCACACTGTTTATCTTTAGCGGGTAAGCTTTACCCGCTTTAGTATCAAATTGTATAATCCCCTCCGCAGTATTTAACCATAATTGATGGTCCTTACCTGCTTCTATATTAGTAATTGACGAAGCAGAAAATTGTGCTTTTTCGTCATCAGAGACTAAAAAACTCTGTGTTGTACCATCGGAAAGATTAAATAAATTAAGGCCGTTTCGTGTTCCAATCCATAAAGATTCTTCATCTTGTTGGTACATACTCCAGATGTTGTTGTGACTGAGAATTTTTCCGTCTCTGCCACCCCGAGTATTATAAACGTTATTAAAAAGTGTGGTTTTAGGTGACCAGTAGATAGCACCGTCATCTTCACCGCCAAGCCAAATATTATTATTACTGTCTATGATCAGGTCTTTTAACACATCACTCGCTATGAAGTCTCGACTGTCAGTGGGTAATAGTATGTGTTGCAATTGGTTGTCTTGGGTCTGGTAGTTGTATAGTCCTTGATCTGTTGCAACATAAAATAAATTGTTCTTAAAGCGAGCTAGGCTCCATATATTACGATTCTCAATACGTAATTTTGCTGCAGGAACAGGGCGTATTCCAAGAACAAACTCTTTTGCTTGAGAAAGAGGCAAGCTAAATAAACCCTCAACCGTTCCAACCCATAAAGTATTGTGGTCGTCTGCATATAACGTTTTGACATTTATGTTATCTGCTGTTGTTGCTAAAGGTTGGACATGGCTAATCAAAACAGGCGTGTTTTTTCCTCTTACCACGCCATACAGTCCGTTAGTTGTTCCGATAAAAAGAATGCCTTGTGACAACAAATGGGTTCTTACAGAACCACGGTTATCAATTATTTGATCTGGTAATGAATACTCAACAGAAAGTTTATCGGTGACGTATGAATAGGAATAAACCCCCTCATCCATTGAAAATAATATGTTTTGTTCATCGTCTTCACTGATGTAACTGGCTTTTTGGTTCCATTGGTTGTCAGATTTTAGCTTTAAGTGGATAACGTGTGTGGCTGTGTTACTTTTAAGATTATATTGATGGACGCCAGTTATAGAATTACTGACCCAAAGGTTTCTTTTTGAATCCTGAAACAAATAATTAATAGGCGCATCATTAAATTCATTTTTCGGACCCAGTACATGCTGGTTTTGATAACCATCAAATCTGTTTAATCCCTCATCGGTACCGAGCCATAAAAAGCCTTCACTATCGAGAAGTAATGAGTTGACAGTATTCTGGGTTAAACCATTGTCTGCGGATAAACGATAAAAAGTTGGCTCTGAAATTAATGGAGCACTTTTACCAACAGATGGTATGAGCAGTAACAACACAATAACTAAAAGATAAAACTTCAGTGGCCCATTGCGGGGACTATTTACCGATTTGCATAGGTACATATTTTTCTAAGCTCAAACAATAAAAATAATAGAGATTACTTTATACACTAATCAATCCTTGATTTCATAACGGCTATACTCCTAGACTTATCGGGTACCAAATATTTTATCACCTGCATCACCCAGTCCTGGCAATATATAACCCTGTTCATTCAGTTTTTTATCTATTGCAGCAGTATAAATATCAACGTCTGGGTGGGCGTTTTGTAACGCGGCTAAACCCTCTGGGGCAGCAACTAAAAATAGCCCCATAATATGTTTACAGCCTTTTTGCTTGAGTAAATCAATGGTCGCGATAAGAGTGCCGCCAGTGGCTAACATAGGGTCTACAATGAGAGCCGTACGTTTTGCCGCATCTTTTACCACTTTATCGAAATAAGCCACTGGCTGCAGAGTTTCTTCATCACGATACAAACCTACTACGCTAATTTTTGCATTAGGGATAAGCCTCAATACACCGTCCAACATACCTAAACCTGCCCGTAAAATAGGCACCACTGTTATTTTTTTACCTTTAATTTTTTCTATCGTTATTTTTTGTCCATCCCAAGCGGTGGTTTCAACATCCTCAGTTTGCAGACTCCTAGTGGCTTCATAGGTTAACAGGTTGCCTACCTCACCAGCTAACTCTCGAAAATCTTTGCTGCTAATGCCCTGTTGGCGCATTAACCCAATTTTATGTTGAATCAATGGATGATGAATTTCGTGTATGGCCATACTTATTTCTCTCAATTATTGTGAAGGGTTATAGGACCGAACAAATTTCAGGCCATTATCAAGGCACTCAGGATAGAACTGTTGAAAGCGAGACTCAAGCTGGTCGGCATGTTGAAGTCAAAAATGTTGGTTTTTTCGGTAAATATGATTTTATGGTTTAATCGACTCACAATGCTACGATGCAAACGAATACCCTGCTCAATCTCAAAAGGTAAATACTGTAGTTGACTACCTTTGACAAAGTCCCCAAGAAAATTCCCTAACAAGTGTGTTTGAGTATGTGAGCCAATATGAATATGCGCGATATAGTTCAAGTAAAACAACTCCCTACTAATAGAGGATTATTAAGACAATACACCCAATTAAAAACATAATATTCGTTAACCTTGCGGTAATCTTCGCTGATAAGACCAGTATTTTGCTGCTAATTTCTATTGGCTCTCTATAATAGAACAATAATTTATATTGCTGTGTGTTTATGGTACAAAAAATTAATGTTGAAATGGGGTTTTTCATATTGAAAAACATTGAATAAAATCATTTATTATTAAAATGGTAGACCTGTGAAAGTATTAGTCATCAATGGCCCAAACTTGAATATGTTAGGCAAACGCGAGCCCGCAACTTATGGCTCACAAAATTTACAACAAATTGTCAGTAATCTAACTATTTTTGCTGACTCAATAGATGTGAGTTTAACTCATATTCAGTCTAATGCTGAACACGAATTAATTGATACGATCCATAACGCATTTGAAAAAATAGATTTTATTGTCATCAATCCAGGTGCATTTACTCATACCAGTATTGCATTAAGAGACGCACTTTTGAGTGTGTCTATCCCTTTTATCGAAGTGCATTTATCCAATGTACACGCAAGAGAAACGTTTCGGCAGCATTCTTATTTATCTGATATCGCCCAAGGGGTAGTTTGTGGATTAGGCGCACAAGGTTACGAATTCGCTTTAGCGGCGGCCAAACACTACTTAACTAAACATCAGCAAGGTTTACCTGCTGATTAACTGAATTAGAGAGAAAAAAATGGACATACGTAAAATTAAAAAACTGATAGAGCTAGTGGAAGAGTCTGGCATATCTGAACTAGAAATTACTGAGGGCGAAGAATCAGTACGAATTCACCGAGGGGTCACGGCGGCTCAGATTGCTGCACCTATGCAGTTCGCAGCACAACCACAATTAGCACCTTTAGCACCTCTAGCTGCTCCGGCTGCAGCACCAGTTCCTGAAGCGGCTCCAGCGATAAGCGGTCACATTATGTGTTCGCCTATGGTTGGTACGTTTTATCGCTCTTCATCTCCTGGTGTTAAATCGTTTGCTGAAGTAGGCCAAAAAGTGAATGTCGGCGACACACTTTGTATTATCGAAGCGATGAAGATGATGAATCAAATTGAGTCTGATAAAAGCGGTGTGGTCAAACAAATCTTAGTTGAAAACCAAGATCCTGTAGAATTCGACCAACCTATGTTTGTGATTGAATAAAAGGTCTATGACAATGTTAAAAAAAGTCCTTATTGCAAATCGTGGCGAAATCGCCCTGAGAATTTTGCGTGCCTGTAAAGAGTTAGGCATTAAGACTGTTGCAGTGCATTCAACTGCCGACGAGTCACTCAAACATGTGCTATTGGCTGATGAAACGATTTGTATCGGTAAAGCTTCGGCCACAGAGAGTTACCTTAATATTCCTCGCATTATTGCCGCTGCTGAAGTGACTGACGCAGATGCCATTCATCCAGGTTATGGGTTTTTAGCCGAAAACGCTGATTTTGCAGAAGCCGTTGAAAAAAGTGGTTTTACGTTTATTGGCCCAACTGCCGACACCATTAATTTAATGGGTGATAAAGTCTCAGCGATCCGATCGATGAAAAGTGCTGGCGTACCTTGTGTTCCAGGTTCTGATGGACCTTTGGATGAAAACGAAGCGCGAAATAAAAGACTTGCTAAAGGTATTGGCTATCCCATTATTATTAAAGCCGCAGGCGGTGGCGGTGGTCGTGGTATGCGTGTGGTACGCAGTGAAGATGAACTTATTACATCGATTGCTTTGACTAAAAGTGAAGCCGGTGCAGCATTTAACAATGATGTTGTATATATGGAAAAATTTCTTGAAAACCCTCGCCATGTTGAAATTCAAATAATGGCTGATGGTCAAGGTCGCGCTATTCATTTAGGTGAACGTGATTGTTCTATGCAACGTCGTCATCAAAAAGTAGTAGAGGAGGCACCAGCGCCGGGTATTACGCCAGAAATGCGCGCTGCCATTGGCGCAAGATGTTGCCAAGCCTGTATAGACATCAACTACCGTGGTGCAGGGACCTTTGAATTTTTGTTTGAAAACGATGAGTTTTATTTCATTGAAATGAACACCCGTATTCAGGTTGAACACCCGGTTTCAGAAATGATCACGGGTGTTGATTTGATTAAAGAACAGCTTAGAGTTGCTGCTGGGCAAAAGTTGTCTATCACTCAAGATCAAGTACATGTCAAAGGTCATGCGATTGAATGTCGTATCAATGCCGAAGATTCAAAAACCTTTATTCCAAGCCCCGGTAGAATTACCAAATTTCATTCACCCGGTGGTTTGGGGGTTAGGTGGGATTCACATATATACACCGATTATGTCGTGCCACCTTATTATGATTCAATGATTGGTAAATTAATCACCTATGGTGAGACCAGAGAAGTGGCTATCGCCCGAATGCGCCATGCATTAGACGAGCTGGTGATCGGCGGGATTAAAACGAATGTTGATTTGCAAAAAAGCATTATGGCCGACGAGGCCTTCGCAGCGGGGGGGGCTAATATCCATTACCTAGAGAAAAAATTAGGCATGGGTGGACATTAACCTGTTGTAAGAATAACAACTAGATTTAAAGAGAGCGTTTATCGCTCTTTTTTTATGTCTGCGCATACCTGCGCATACCTGCTGCTTGTCTAATGTTATACTGCTTAAAATTTCTAATATTGAGTTTGTTAATGCCTTGGATCCAATTAAAAATCAACAGCCAAGCACAATACGCTGAACAAATCGGCGAAATGCTATCGGCTAATGGTGCCCAAGCTGTGACCTTTGTCGATGCTAAAGACACACCTATTTATGAGCCTAAGCCCGGTGAAGTGATACTTTGGCCAGACACCCAAGTAGTCGCGTTGTATGACGCACAGTT
>Ga0307492_10001119_pt1 | contig 11117 bp, 8 predicted proteins | sample SI3LmetaG_FD_202365 | JGI IMG/M metagenome (GOLD analysis project Ga0307492, IMG submission 202365) | Sea-ice brine microbial communities from Beaufort Sea near Barrow, Alaska, United States - SI3L | ecosystem: Environmental > Aquatic > Marine > Coastal | place: USA: Alaska | collected 2017-05-06
AAGTTAGAACAAAACAGCCACAATACAGCAGAAATTAGGCGTTTAAAAAAAACATGGTACTTCTACTTGCCAAGGCTATGGCTCCTAAGTATAATGCTCATCTTTCGTTGCCGGTGTAGCTCAGTTGGTAGAGCATCTGATTTGTAATCAGAGGGTCGTAGGTTCAAATCCTATCTCCGGCTCCAACGAATTTGTCGAATTATTAAAGCCTTAGCGGATAAAACCACTAGGGCTTTTTTATTGCTTATCACTTAATTTCATTCTATAGTCGCGTTTGTAGTCGCGTTGGGATTACTTAACGTGAGTACACCTGATTAACATCTTAACCTTATATATCTAATCATGGCTACTTTAACTAATATTGACCCTCTCTAAAGCTACCACAGCCATAAGCACACCTAACAGTCACAAATCACTCTATATCAGACTATCAGTTCCTGATAGACCTATCTATATAGGCTCATTACTTGAATGTAGTTGCTGTGCTGTTGGTAATCATAGCTGTGACCGGTTATATAGCCGTGCTGAACTCATCCTTTTGCTTTATGAAAAGAAAATCTACACGTTTTAATAAGGAAATAACATTGACCGATCAGCCCCCCATAGACCCTAGAATCAGATCAGGGAGTGGTACTTCTTATATATACTGCTTAATACATACGCACTAGTTCGGTCTGAGCATGGAGGGAATGCCCCTTATTAAGCGTATAGGGGGGGGCTTGTTTATTCTGGCTGTTATATTTTTTTGTGGAGTTTTAGACTGCCTCAGTTTCAGAATGTCTCTACGTTGTTGAAAAGTCAGCAGCGTAAATGTCATCATTCTTGGTGATTTCAAAAGGCACTATCTGTAACGTACTTTTACTTTTAGCAATCTAAAGGAATTTACAATGTAACTTCAAACAGAGGTGTTTACACTCAAAGTAAACTGTGCAAAAACGATTTAAAAACTGTCTAACCTCGTGTGCTGGTTTAGTTGACCGTTACACAGTGTACGTAAACCATCGGCTAACGATATTTTTGCTGATATTCCTAGCATTAGTTTTGTCCGTGTAGGATCACCTATTGATACTCGAATATCACCTTTACGTGTTTTTTTGTGCTCAACAGGCGTGCTTAATCCATTGATAGAAAGTATGACTTTCACTAGTTTATTTATTGATACTGAATTACCTGTACAGACATTAAACACTCCAGGTACACTGGACATGTTTAACATAGCGCTTCGTAATACGCTGACTACGTCACCAACATATACAAAATCTCTGGTTTGTTCGCCATCACCAAATATAATGATTGATTTTTTTTCTATTAAACGTTTGATAAATATTGAAATCACCCCTGAGTATGGTGATGATGGGTTTTGTCTTGGACCATAAACATTAAAAAAGCGCAAGCCAACTGTTGGTACTCCATGCACTAATGAAGCGACTCTTGCATGTAGTTCTGAACCGAGTTTATCGGCCCCATATGCGGTTAGTGGTCTTAAGTCTGTATATTCTTTTAATGGCATTTCAGCATTATCACCATAGACCGCTGCTGATGAAGCATAAACGATAGGTATTTTTTTCTGTCTTGCGGCATCAAATACATTAATAGTGCCTGTCAAATTGGTTTTGTGGGTTCCAATCCAATTCTCATTCGACTGCTGGACTGATGCGATGGCTGCTAAATGAAAACAGCCATCCATATTTTCCATGCTTGAGGCTACGATCTCACTATTCCCCACATCACCAACAATAACCTCACAGTCGTGTTGAATATTTCCCCGTTTTCCTGTGGATAAATTGTCAAGTATTCGGACTGTATGTCCATCTTTTATTAAGCTGTCTATAAGGTGTGAACCTATAAACCCACAACCACCAGTTACTAAATAAATTGCCATGATTTTTTCCTTTTGTGTCAACGATATTTAGCTAGACTGCAAAGCTCATACCACAATCTAATCCTCGCTATACCTTGGTATTATTTAGATCACTAAGCACTTTGCATCGCAATTTGCTGCGAGAGGTATTGCATTTTTGCAATTTGCAGTGATTACAACAATTTGGGGCAGATAAACCGTAGAAAACAGGTCAGGCATTGATCTTGCTTATTCGATAGTTAATAACTCTGTAAAAAGGAATTAAGACTATGAAAAAAAATGTCTTGTGGCTCTTATTAGATAGCCGACATTCAGGTGGCATCGAAACACATGTGCTAGAACTTGCTAATGGACTCACGCAACATAATATGAATGTACGCGTTGTTTTCCTTAATAACTATGGTTTACATCCCCTTAGAACAGTATTGCAACACAATCACATTGATACTATTTCACTTGATGGAACTATACGAAGCTTCTGGAATGAACTGCGTAAAGCCCCTCCATTATTGCTTCATACCCATGGTTATAAAGCCGGCATATTAGGTCGTCTATGTGGATGGCTGTCGTCTACGACTGTCATATCAACTTATCATTCAGGTGAAAGTTGCTCAGAAAAGTTAGCTTTTTATAATTTTATAGATCGATATAGTGCTCGTTTGGCCAGTAAAGTCTATGTTGTTAGCCCTGAAATAGGTCTGCGTTTAGGTGTTGATTCAGAGCTGGTCAATAATTTTATTGCGACTACAGAATTGAAAATATCGACAGGTAAACAAATTGTCTTTGTTGGTAGATTAAGCCGCGAAAAAGGGCCGGATATTTATTTACGATTAGCCTGTTTTTTTCCAGAACAATCCTTTCATATCTATGGCACTGGTCCCTTAGAACAAGAATTGAAAGACTCAGCACCCAATAATGTTCATTTCCATGGCCAACAAGATGATATGACGACTATTTGGTCTAAAACCGCTCTGTTAATCATGCCCTCTCGTTTTGAAGGTTTACCTATGGCAGCACTAGAAGCCATGGGGCGTGGTATTCCAGTGATAGCATTTAATGTTGGTGGTTTAAGTAATTTAATAAAATCCAACCAAAATGGATGGCTTGTTCAACCGTTAAAATTAGAATCTTTATCTAGCTACTTTCAAAATTGGTTGGAGATGGAGCCAACAATAAAAGCACAATATAAACAGGCTGCTCGTCATACGGTTGAACATTTTTTTTCAACTCAGTCTGTCATCCCAAAATTGATTCACTCATACCAACAAGTTGCAGCGGTTGATCTTAAAAATGACCGATAATCTAATGCCTAGACACTTAATAATAACTAAAATACTCACGGAGTATCGCCATGATTAGTCGATTATCAAGTGGTCTAAAACATACATTAATGTATGGCTTCAGTATTGCTTTAATGAAAGGTGTTTCATTGATTATGCTGCCCATCTTTGCTTATTATCTAACCGCAGAGGATTTTGGCCGGCTTGAAGTCATTAGCAGCCTAGCGGTCATTGGCAGCATTTTGGTCGGCATGGGATTAGAGGCAACATTATTTCGTTTTGTTAGTGAAACTGACAGCATGACTGAGCAAAAACGAATTGCTGCAGATATTTTTGGCTTAGCGATAATTATTGGTCTCTGTGCTGCTTTTCTTGGATGGTATCTCGCGAGCAGCGTGGCGACTTATATACCTGGTGAGCCCAGTGTTTACCAAATACGGTTAACATTTTTAATATTATCGTTAGAAGGCTGTATTTCCATTCCCTTAGGTTGGCTAAGAATGCATGATCGTGTGTATCACTTCTTTTTCATCACAAGCGGCAGAGCAGTTTTACAAGCACTATTGACGGCCTATATGTTGTGGATCGGTGGTGCTGTGACAGAAATTTTAGAAGCAAGCCTTATTGCTGCTCTATTGACTGCTGGGGTTCTTGTTTATTTACAAATAAAAGATACCCGACTCAATTTAAATTTAACTAATATATCTCGAATCTTGATTTATAGTGGCCCACTGGTTGCTAGCGGTATAGTCGCGTTTGGTCTAAATGGCTTAGACCGCTGGATATTAGCCGAGCACGCCACATTAACCGATGTTGCTCATTTTGGTGTGGCGGCAAAGTTCTCGCTTGCTCTAGTACTTTTGTTGCAGCCTTTTAATATGTGGTGGTCACCACGTCGTTTTACTGTTGTGAAACAACAAAATGGTTCATACAAAGTGGCTCAATTTATCACTATTGGCATCGTATTAACACTGATCCTTTCTGTGATTGTTGGTCTGACATCACCACTATTGATTGCTTGGCTATTACCAGATAGTTATGCCATCTCAGCACATTATGTGATTGGTCTTGTTATTGCGATGGCATGTAAAGAAATTGCTGATTTAGTTAATATTGGTTGTTTTACCGGTCAAACAACAGTATCTCAACTCATTGTAAATATTGTGGCTGTCAGTCTCGGAATTTCAACTATGCTGTTATTAACGCCCACTTATAGTGTTTGGGGGATTATTTATGGTTTAATTGCAGCGCAAGCGACTCGACTTATTTTGTTTTTTGTAATTAGCCAGCATTTTCTACCGTTGGTCTACCCCAAATTACCCTTATTGTTATTGGCATTCTTAAGCCTTCTACTCATCATATTGAGTGGAATGACATCATCATTAATATATCAAATAATAGCCTTATTAATGAGCACCCTAATACTAAGTGTGGCAGCCCTCATGCTCAAGTTACTGCCCGTTAATCTGAGTGTGCAGTAATGTTGACTAAGACAACGAATCGACTTATCCCGTCGCTCATGATTTTATCAGCCTGCCTCTTGATTTATGCCTGCTGGACTTTACTGCCTCATCCGCTTGTAGGTCTTGCACTGGGACTGGTTCCCTTGGCCATTCTCTTTGTCCTCAAACAACCGTTTTTAATGGTCTTATTATTTGTTCTTTTTTCATTCTTTCGGCTCCACGAAGTATTTCATCAGCTTTATCTTCTTCGAATCCCTCTTTTATTATCAGTTGCATCCCTAGGGGCATTGGTCTGGCATGTGCTTGTGACGAGGAAGGTAGAGATCTATTGGAGTCCTGAATTAACACGCGCATCATTGTTTTTTGTGTTGGTTGTTTTAAGTATTGTTTTGGCTTTAAATAGACCTTTGGCTTTGAGTTATTTTACCAGTATTTACTGGAAGATAATTGTCATGACCTTTGTAATAGCGTGGTTAGTACAAACAGTACGTGATTTTTCATTGTCACTACATTTAATCACTTTATCTGGATTACTTGTCGGCCTAGTTGCTCTTTATAATAAGGCTAATAGCATTAGTCTTGTCGAAGGAACTCGTGTCACTATTGGTCGAGATTTAGGATCTGTTTTAGGCGATCCCAATGATCTTTCTTTGGTGTTGTTATTTCCATTTTCATTTGCCCTTGCATTAATGTTATCTCCCAATATCTCGCGACAACAGCGTCTCTTTGGCGTTGTCACAACTATTGTGCTGATCCTTGCCATTATTGCGACACAAAGCCGCGGTGGCTTGCTAGGTATTGTTGCGGTTATAGCTTCGTTTGCTTGGAGACGAGTCGCATCAAAAACACTGTTGATAAGCTGTGGTTCTCTATTACTAGCTGCCCTCTATTTGTTTGCAGGCATCAGTGGCCGTGAATCAGGTGGTGCGGCTGAAGCGGGGATCGATGAATCAGCAATGGGGCGCCTGCACGCTTGGGATGCTGCTTTTCGTATGGCGCTTGATAATCCTTTAAGTGGTATCGGTATTGATAACTTTTATCATAATTATTATTTCTATAGTAACTTTTGGGATGGCGTTAACCATGCCGTTCATAGCACCTGGTTTGGTGTGTTAGCAGAGACTGGGTTTTTAGGGTTATGTGTATTTCTTGCAATGGTTATATCAGTCATACGAAATGCTAGACAATCATTATACAAAGTACAGGAAAATAGACATCAGTTCCCACCGATTATGTCAGCCATTGCCGAGGGTAACTTGTCTGGAATTATTGGTTTTTGTGTTGCAGGTACCTTTCTTACTCAGGGGTTTACTTGGCCATTATATATTTTACTTGCTTTCACAGTGGCTGTTGCTCATTTTGTATCAACGACTAATGAAGCTGAAAAATGAAGACACAATCTAACAAAGTATTAGCGAGTTTTTATTTACTTAGAAGCCATGTCAAAACAATACTATTTTATAGCTTATTGATGATACTCGTGTATTTCTTGTTTGAGGTAGGAGGTGGCGAAGCACGGCATCGCTTAATACAAGGCGTATGGAATTTAGGTCACCTCGCTTTATTTATGCTTCTTTGCATTGCTTACTTGAACACAGATCCATTTAATAATAGATCCCTGTTTTTTATGGTTTCAATTATCACTATAGCCAGTTTGATATTAGGAGTGACCACTGAGGCTATTCAATTATTAGTAAAACGAGAATTTTCTATTCACGATATTGTTAATGACGTACTCGGTGCATACCTAGGTTTATTAATTCATATAATTAGAAATAAAACGAAAACACCATTCTCTCGTATAGGAGCAGGAATTATTGCCTTATTCTTTCTAACTATTGGCTTCCGGGATTTGGGTGCAATTGTAATCGATGAAGTAGCTATTTATGATGACTTCCCCGTTTTAGCAAGCTTTGAAACTGATGCCGAGACAAAACGGTGGGAATTTGAAAATGTATTCACTGCCCGAAACCAAAAATTTTCTGTCTCAGGAAGCTATTCTCTTAAGGTTAAATATTTACCTGGCATGTATTCATCAATCTCCTTAGTGCAAATGAAGTCTGATTGGCGGGATCATGAACAATTATCATTGTCGATATTTAGTATTAATCAACAGAACCTTCAGTTTGAAATAAAGGTGCATGACAAATATCACACGCACCGTCAACAAGGATATGACGATCGATTTAATAAAAACATTACCTTAGAACATGGATGGAACTTTATTAATATTCCTATCTCAGACATAGCTGTTTCGCCAAAAGGACGTTTGATGGACATGAGTAACATAAATAAAATCAGCTTATTTACCCACAAGATTGCACAACCTACGATTCTTTATATTGATGATATTCGCTTAAGGTGATTTTGATGCTTTGGACAATTCAAGTTTCAAGTGGAGCAGTCTTTTTTTAAAAAAATATTTCGTAACAGATTGTAAAACTGAGTATTTCTTGGCCTGAGCTTTTGCTTTAATTTCTCCAAGGTTTATTTCAAAGTGACAGTTGAACATTTTGTATCGACTTATAAAACAAGGTAAAAAATATGAATACGGAGAGAATACATTCCCTTGATGGACTACGTGCAGTATCGATTATTTTGGTTCTTATTGGCCATATTGCAGGCACAGTAAATGCTCCACTATGGCTGACGCCGCTACATAATTTAGGGAATTTTGGAGTTAAAATATTTTTTGTTATCTCCGGATTTTTGATTACTTTTTTATTGCTTGAAGAGCTGCGACTAAACGGTTCTATTAGCCTACGTAATTTCTATATGCGTCGATCTTTTCGTATTTTCCCTGCTTTTTATTTTTATATTGCTTGCATGTTTGTAGCTAATCGCTATGGTTTGGTTGAATTATTTCTAGGTGATATTTTTCATGCAGCTAGCTATACCATGAATTATCACCATGAGCGTGCATGGGCACTTAATCATACATGGTCGTTGGCTGTTGAAGAACAGTTTTACTTATTATGGCCCCTAGCTCTGGTCATGATTGGCATCAAAAGATCATTGCTTTGTGCCTTCATCTTTGTGATCATTGCGCCTCTAATTAGAGCAGGTATGTGGTATGGATTAGAGTCAACGCCTTCTGCGATGATACGAGAATTTCAAGCAGTTGGTGATGCACTGGCTGCTGGTTGTCTCTTAGCAGCCATACATCATCGAGGATGGAAAATTCCAGCTTGGTTTAATACTAAGTGGTTTATAGCCGTGCCGATCTCTCTATTTATCGTACCGGTGTTTCTCTATAAGCTAGATCCCAGTTTGTTTTACATTATAGGTCAAACCTATGTCAATCTTGTTGCTACAGCTATCATATGGCGTTGCACCACGATAAGCAAAGGCATAACATTTCGTTTCTTAAATAATGCCCATATTGTTTGGTTAGGCACCTTAAGTTATTCTTTATATCTATGGCAAGAACCTTTCCTTAATTCATGGAGTAGAGACTGGTTTGTCTCTTGGCCTATTAATCTTGCCCTTGCTTTTGGCTGTGCCATCATCTCTTTTTATTTAGTTGAACGCCCTTTCCTAAAAATTAAGCAGTCTCTATCTAGTTTAAAACAGCCTAGATCTAGTGCTATTAGAAAAAACTATATCTCTCGTTAAAAAATCAACAACACTTTGCTCTTTAACTCATCTAGTTCAATCATTATATTGTAGATAACAATTTGCAATACGCACAGCAATTTGCAATATCTCCTTTTTTGCAAACTAATAAAAATACCCTGAAAACAGGTAACCAATTGAATAAATAGAAGAATAAAGAATGGCTCGTTCCATGCACTATCCTCAGTAAGTTTAACTGGAAAGGATAATAAGTATGTGTGGAATATTTGCAGCAATTAACAATACTTCTGTTACTGGGAGTTTATTAGAAGGACTTAAAGCACTTTCATATCGAGGTTACGATTCTGCTGGAATCGCAATAATTGGTAATAATGGTATTGAACGTCGGCGTGCTCAAGGAAAACTCGAAAACCTAGCTAAAACACTGAGTAAATCTCCTCTTAATGGCCTTGTTGGCATTGCTCATACTCGTTGGGCAACACATGGTGAACCTAGCAAAAGCAATGCCCATCCACATATGACAGCGCAGGTTGCTGTTGCTCACAACGGTATTATTGAAAACTATCAACTATTACGTGATGAGTTAGAACAAAAAGGCTATATTTTCAAAAGTGATACTGATAGTGAAGCTATTCCTATCTTATTAACGCATTACCTAAAACAAGGTATGAGTCACTATGAAGCCATACGTGAAGCTCAAACTCGCCTTGTTGGCAGTTATGCAATTGTCGTTATATTCAATGATAAAACAAACACTATGTATGCTGCTCGTCGTGGTAGTCCTCTTGTTATTGGACAAAGTGACAATGGGTTTTATATTGCTTCAGATGCGAATGCATTAATTACTCGAGCAGACAAAGTATGTCAGCTAGAAGAGGGTGAAATAGTCGAATTACACCTTGACGGAATGAAAATAACAGATAGTGACGATCAGCCTGTTACACGTAAGTTTCAAAAACTTACTACGACCAGCACTAGTACTAGTAAGAATGGCTACCGTCATTACATGTTAAAGGAAATTTACGAACAACCAGAGGTTATAAAACGCACTTTAGCGAACTATATTGACGACACTAAAAAGCCAGTCACGTTATTACCTTTCCCTTTTAAACTCGATAAATTTCAACGTTTGATGATCATCGCTTGCGGTACGTCATCCTATGCCGGCATGGTAGCCAAATATTGGTTTGAGGAATATGCCTCGGTAACGACCAATGTTGATATTGCCTCAGAGGCTCGTTATCGTTTTACTCCCGTCAGTTCAGACTCAATTTCCCTATTCATCTCTCAGTCAGGTGAAACAGCAGACACCTTGGCAACACTGCGTCATGCCAAGCAACAAGGCCAGACATGTATCTCGATTGTCAATGTTGATAATACTAGCATGACACATGAAAGTGATGGTTTGTTAAGAACATACGCTGGTACTGAAATTGGTGTAGCATCGACTAAAGCCTTTACTGCTCAACTCGCTGTATTGCTACTTCTATCAATATCGGTTGCCAGACAAAAGAATCAAATCAGTCAACTTGAACAACAGCGTTTGATAGTTAAAATGTCTCAAATACCCGATCTTATGAAAAGTGTTTTGTACGATGGTGATGAAAAAATTCAACAAATTTCTAAGAAATTTCAACATACCAATAACTTACTTTACTTAGGAAGGGGTTCTTCATTTCCACTAGCTTTAGAAGGTGCACTGAAATTAAAAGAGGTCAGTTACATCCATGCTGAAGCCCATCCCTCTGGTGAATTAAAACATGGCCCTATTGCTCTGGTCGATGCTCATATGTATGTCATCATCATAGCGCCACCAGGCCCCTTATTTAATAAGTCACTTTCAAACTTACGTGAAGTAGCCTCACGCGGTGGAAAAATCATATTAATCAGTAATCAAGAAGGTGTTGATATTGCTTCAAATTACATTGAAGACGCAATTGTAATGCCCGAAGTCGATGACATCTTCACTCCCCTACTTTATGTATTACCTTTACAACTTCTAGCCTATCACACTGCAATTTTAAAGGGCACAGATGTGGATCAGCCGCGTAACTTAGCCAAGTCAGTAACTGTGGAGTAATTACAATGCACACTTTTAATTTAAACTATCTTAAACAGTCGTTAAAACACAGTAGCCATCCGTTTGCCAATGGCATTTTTAGAATATTAAAAGCCGCGCATGGCCTATCTTTACCTGCACCTCATATGATAACAACACCGCTTTATTATAGCTACCGCAGTGCACATACTTTGTTGTCGACCATCATGCGTATTTTTTGGTGGACTCCCCTATTTAAGGGCCGACTAAAGCATATTGGCTCTAAGTTATATTTATATGGTGGCCTACCTTATATCAGTGGGCCTGTTCAAATAGCTATCGGCAACAACTGTCGTGTATCAGGCCAAACTACAATCAGCGGTCGAAGCTGTGCCGTTTCACCTCCTAAATTAACTGTCGGTGACAATGTTGATATTGGCTGGATGACAACAATAGCGGTAGGTAAAAATGTGATTATTGGCAACAATGTTCGCATTGCTGGTCGAGCTTTATTAGCAGGCTATCCTGGCCATCCATTAGATGCTAAATCTCGTGCAGCAGGTCTGCCTGAGACGGATGATCAAGTCGGTGACATCATTCTTGAAGATAATGTTTGGTTAGCTACTGGGGTTTCAGTGATGGCTGGTGTTCATATCGCTAGTAATACAATTGTTGCAGCGGGAAGTGTTGTGACACATGACCTACCTGCAAACGTATTATGTGCTGGGATACCTGCAAAAGTCATTTATAAATTAGATGATATCTATAAACAACAAATTACTGATAACGATGGAGTGCAATAATATGACACACGATCTTTTAGTATTTGGTGAAGACTGGGGTGGCTTGCCGAGTAGTACACAATACTTAATTACTCATTTATCACAGCATAATAAAAC
>Ga0307492_10001120_pt1 | contig 11117 bp, 9 predicted proteins | sample SI3LmetaG_FD_202365 | JGI IMG/M metagenome (GOLD analysis project Ga0307492, IMG submission 202365) | Sea-ice brine microbial communities from Beaufort Sea near Barrow, Alaska, United States - SI3L | ecosystem: Environmental > Aquatic > Marine > Coastal | place: USA: Alaska | collected 2017-05-06
TCTTTATTTTTATTTTCTTCTAATTTTTTACGTTTTTCTGCATACTCGATTTCTAAAGCTTTAATGTCATCATTGGCTTGATCACGTAATGCTTGATTATTTTTAACAGCGAGAACGGCGGCCTTATGTTGAGAGTCTTGTTGTGCTTTAACAACGGAGATATTCTTTGTGTTTTTTGAGGTGCTGGATGTGAGGGTTTTAATCGTTGATTTATAAGAACTGATGGATAAATCTAGATCAGAGATTTTAGCTCTTAATTGTGTCGTTGCTGAGGATAGTGATTTTCCATTACTATCGATCGCTGTTAATTTTTCGATCAGTTGAGTACGCTCGGCTTCCAGTATAATAATTTTATTATCGAGTTCAGCAACCTTAGTTTGTGATTCGCTTACCCGTTTTTCAACGTTATCGATATCTGAGGTTGTTGCACAAGAACATAGCAGAAATACATTAAAACCGATTATTAAGCGTTTCATCCTTCCTCTCCAGTATGACTAACTATATTTCAGCATAAACAATCAATGACTCTGTGGGTTACTGATTGTTTATATCTGAATATTATTACAATTAAGATAAAAAAGTAAGTAGGATGATCAAAGTTACCTTAAAGCTCTACGTTCATCCATCCATTTTCAGTGCTAATAACCTCAGCCATCGGCCAATAGTTATTATTCAACTTTAAAGTAATTAATTTTGCACGGCCGGTAATGTCCAGTACTTTGAGTCTCACTGAGTCCCGGTCGCCTTTATTTTTAACCGCTTTAATAAAACTGTCCAAATTGGGTGTAGGTTGTTCATCGACCTCAGTGATCAATTGGCCACGAATAGCGAAATGCTGAGCAGGCGAGCCGAAGTTTTGTCTAGAAACATAGACGCCTGGTTCATTAATGCCGAATCGAGTTTTAAGAGCCCGGTGTGGCTCTTGTAAAAAGGCCCCAGCCCAAACTAAGACCCTATTAGTACCTTTGCCACTTAGGGTTATAGTCTCTAGGTCAATCTCAAGCACTTCATCATCACGAGCTATGGTTAGTTTTACAGAAGGTTTTTGTGCTGCGATCTCAACATCACGATAGCTAGTTAATATTTCTCCATCAACAGCCAATAATATATCACCGGATTTTAAAAGCTTCTCTGCAGGAGAGCCTTTCCAAGTATTATTAACGGTCAGTAACTGATGATTATCAGGATTCTTTTTAGCGATTTTTTCTAACCAGTCTTCAGGTATACCTAAACGCCTTGCAAGAACATAAGATATCATTGTCCATTCCACTTCCATAGATTGTAAAGTGCCGGTGCCTGAGGCATGTAAATTTAATAAATCGGTTATGTGTTTACTCGGAACAGCCCAAGGATTTGTTTTCGCTGAATGGCCATTAGATTGAAAGCCTAGAATCATGGCAACAACTTCTCCAGCATCATTTAAAAATACTCCACTAGAATGGGTGTAAGTGCTGTCAGTAGAAATAACCATCAGATTGGCATCTTGGAATCTTGCAACCTGAGAAGAATTAACTTGAATAGGCCCATAGCTAGATATTTTTCTACTTTGCACCAATACTTGATAATTGTAATTGGTACCTGCTGCATGAATAAGTTCACCGTATATGGGTTCAATATCTGACAGTATTGCCGCTGAAACGGGAGTTGTTCCTAGTAATTTTGGGTCATATTGCAGTAATGCCATATTATGCAGAGGATGAAGAAATACCACCTCTGCTGGGATCTGAATTGAACCTGCAAAAGTAATTAACACTTCTCCAACATTTGAAGGAACGGTTGTTCGGTCTACAACCACTAAGCCTTTTTTCTCATCAACAATGAGTCCGGAACCTGAGGTACGTCCGCTGCCTATTTCATCAATAGCATAAGGGGTGGAGAAATTAACCCAAACTAAAGAAGGAGCAATTAGATTCGCTAGAGCACTATCTTGTTTAGGGTGCTGTGCATTTTGAACTTCAAGAGGTTCTTGTTCAGGTGCGCTAGCTAGGGCCTTACATAGCCAATTTCCAGAAGCTTCATCGTGATCACAAATTTTAGCCTTATGCCAACTACGATCATTCTTAACAATTGACAAAGATTCATTATGTGGATCTCTGATCCCATAGTATCGAACTGGAAATTCCTTATTTTTCGGAATATCTTGCAGTGCCTTTTGGGCGTCATCAAGATTATTAATATCTTGTTTATTGATGCTAATGATTACTGAACCTGAACCGATCCCTGAGCTACCAAACATAAAACCACCGGTTGCTAATACCACTCCTCTAACTGGGCGATTAAGGTGGCGAGCTTGTTGGTAACTTAAATCATGGAGAATGGCACGACCGATCTCTAAATAACGATTAGGTGTGATGTCTGCAAGTGAACCTACCTTAAGTTCACCTTTCATCAATCGGCCTCCACGAAGATATTCGATTTGAATATTTTCGCCAACTTGGTTATCAAGATAAGATTCAAGAGGGATAAACGAACTGACTAATTGAGCGTCAATTTTAAAAAGTATATCACCGGGTTCAAGTAAATGAGCGGCTGGTCCTTCAGGTAAAATATGTTCTACAACTAATGCACCTTGAGATTCAGGATCTTCTTCTCTAAATATATCTTGTTCTTTATCTTTTAGACCAAGCCTAACTAATTCAGCAAAACTTTTGTGGATAAAAGTCGTTTGAAGTGTACCTCTGGAGACCGCTTTTCCTGCTTGAATTAATTCTAAAGCGTGCTTTGCTCTATCAAGAGGAAAGAACATATTGGTGTTGGCACTAAAAGCACCACCCGCTTGTAAAGCAATTACATGACCTTGTTCATTGATAACAGGAGAGCCTGAAGAACCGCCACTAGCGCCAGAAGCCGCTTGAAAGTAAAAAGTGTTGAAATCATTAAATTGATGCAATCCATAATTGGGTGCTTCTCGATTAAGTCTTGCCAAGGTGCCATCTAAAATGGACAACTTTTCTCCTGCATCATTACCAATGACGCGGATCTCTACACCAACACTGGCTAATTCTGGATGAAGTTCTAGGCTTTTAACCTTGAGATGACGAAGTTTTAGAGGATCATATTGAAAGAAACCAAAATCATGGACGGGATCTCTATAGATCGGTTTGAGTTCAATTTCTTCTTGATTGATAAATACTGCGGTAGCAGTGACTGGGCCTAGTTGAACGATATGGCGGTTAGTCATGATTATGCCGCGTTTAGCATCTACAATGAACCCAGTACCTTGGCTAATCATGGGTCTAGAAGTTTCAAAAGCTCTAGGCACTTCAAGCTGGATGGAGACAATTGAACTGGTCACCTTATCAATAGTACTTTTCCAGCTATCGGTTTCAGCAACAGCTGTTTGGTTGATTAAACCAGCAAGAATAAATAATCCGCTAAGATGAATGGACGCTTTCTTTGTAAAAAACTTCATTAACTTTTGTTCTCCTACTGTTTTTGATAACCAGGTACACTATACCAACGTTTTTCTTCGAGACACCAAGCTGATAATTGCTGACCCCAGACACAGCCTGTATCAAGACTGATAATGCCCTGTTCAGGCTCTTTTTCCATTAAAGATGCCCAGTGACCATGTAAAATGTAACCTTGGTGTTTTATTCTATCTTTGCTATTAAACCAAGGTGTTAAATTGTCAGATGCTTCACTGATAGGTCCTTTGCACAACATATCCAGAGAATTGTCAGGGTAACAATAACGCATTCTAGTAAGAGTATTGGTAATAAAACGTAAGCGGTCATTTCCAATGAGACTAGTGGACCACTTTTCGGGATGATTACCATACATGTGCTTAAAGAAATCAGGGTAGTTATCGCTTCTGAGTGCTTTTTCTACTTCAGCAGCATATTGGATAACATCCTTTCTATCCCAGAGTGGATAAACACCAGCATGAACGAGTAAATATTGATCCTCTACATGAACTAGAGGCCTAAAGCGTAACCAGTCTAGTAGGACTTCAGCGTCAGGTGCATCTAGAATGGAATAAAAATTATCCTTTGATTTTCGCTTAAACTGCTCACCATGACTTGTATTAGAATGATTTTGAGCAGCCACGTTAAGACGTTCGTTGACTGCCAACATATGTAAGTCATGATTGCCTAAAACAACAACCGCAGAATCTTTGAGACTATGAATTAAGCGAAGAGTACCAAGAGAATCAGGACCTCGGTTAACGAGATCGCCAGCAAACCATAGCATGTCTTTGGCAGAATCAAAATTTATCAGCTCAAGTAATGATTCGAGCTCGTCCTTGCAACCTTGAATGTCACCAATTGCATAAGTTGGCATTGTTATGAATTAATGGAGTTTATCGGGCTGGGCTAGTGTGAAAACAGGTATAGGTGCTTCAAACTCAGTGCCATCGGTGCCACACATAGTGAAACTTCCGTGCATACAACCCATAAACTCATTAAGCACTGTGCCGGAGGTGTATACATATTCTTGACCAGGATTTATCCATGGTTTTTCACCTACAACACCATCACCTCTTACTTCTAAGGTATCACCATTGGCATCAGTGATGATCCAATGTCGACGTAACAACTGAGCTTTTGATGAGCTTTTATTGATAATCGTTACCGTATATGAAAATACAAATTGATGATTATCAGGGTTCGATTGAGGTTCGAGATATTTGGTAGCGACCTTTATCTCAAATTGAGGTGATTGAATATAATCATCACCTTTATATGCTTTTGTTTCAGAAGTTGTTTTCATATATCTATTCTGCCGACTTATGGATGAGGTAACAAGATCCATGCTAATAAAAATGTAATATTTCCGTTACAATATGTGCCAAAGTTATCTAATGAGGACAGAAAGTGAGCAATATTGCATTAATTACCGGAGCGAGCTCTGGATTTGGAGAAGCAACAGCACGTCAACTTGCAGATCGAGGTTGGCAATTAATTGTTGTTGCACGAAGAATTGAGCGTTTAGAAGCCTTAAAAATTGATATTGGCGATGCTGTTATTGAATGTATTTGCCTTGATGTTCGAGACAGAGCAGCGGTGAAAAATTTATTGGAACCGTGGAATGGCAAAATTGACTTACTTATCAATAATGCAGGTCTTGCGGCTGGTCTTGATATGGCTTGGAATGCTTCCCTAGATGATTGGGATGTAATGGTTGATACCAATATTAAAGGCTTAACGTACGTGACTAGAGCTTTATTGTCGGGCATGGTTGAAAACGGTCGGGGTCATGTGATCAATATGGGTTCTATTGCCGGTTCTTATAATTATCCTGGGGGTAATGCCTATGGGGCGAGTAAAGCCTTTGTTGAACGATTTTCTATGAATTTGCGTTCAGATCTCCAAGGAACAGGAGTCAGAGTAACCAATATTGAACCAGGATTAGCAGAGACAGAATTTTCTCAAGTACGTTTTAAAGGTGATACCGAGAAAGCTGAGAGCTTATACCAAGGTATTAAGGCGCTTCAACCTGAAGATATTGCACAAGCTATAGTGTGGTGTGCCAGTCAGCCAAAACATGTCAATATTAACCGTATTGAGATCATGCCTACCGCTCAAGCTTTTGGCCCCCTACCTATTGCCCGTGACTAAACTTGCTCGTGGTGGGCATCAAAAAGGTGGACTGTTTGTTCAGCAAACCCTGCACCGACCTTTGAATAATAATTGAAAACCATATCAATGCCCGCAGCTAGAAGTTCTTTCTCTTCGTCATCATATCGGGCTATTGCAGCAGTTTTTCCCTCATAACCAGCTAATCGAATTTGTTTGGACATTTCTAAAATGTCAAGATAATTTGGTACTGTAAACAGAATCAAATGGATTGGAGTTAGTGCAATATGACCCCAAAATTCAGGATCTTCAGCGTCAGCTAAAATAACCTTGCGACCCAATGAACAGTGTGCAACAACTCGTTCTTTTGCGACATCAATACCACAAACTTTTTTATCCAAAACATCACACAAAGTATCATAGGCACCTACTCCTACTCTGCCCATACCAATGACCAGAACAGAAGCATTTTTTGGTTGTGAAAATTGGTCTTCCAGCAGGCGTTCTGAGCGTTCGAATCGTTTAAGAAAAACGTTGCAACGAGTGAACAGTTGATGAGCTTTTATATTGATGATGCTTGTAAAAATGAATGAGATGGTCACAGCTAATGCCATAATGACTAGCCACTCCTTAGCTAGCAGTCCGTGGGTAACACTTACCGAGCAGACAATTAAACCAAACTCACTGTAATTTGCTAAGCTCAAGGCAGTTAAAAATGCAGTACGGCTACGAAGTTTCAGCCATGTGAACCATATGAAAAATAGGCCGGCCTTAACTGGCAGAGCTAGCGCCATGATTAGGGCAACACCTAACATATCAAGCGTGGGTAGTGCAGTGAACCCTATAGAGAGAAAAAATCCGATAAGAAAAATATCTTTAAAACTCAATAATGATTTCGCAAGTTCAACAGCTTTGCGATGTCCACATAACAACATCCCAGCTAGTAACGCACCAAGATGCTTTTCTAAACCGAACAATTCGAACAATTCACTACCAGTAAAAGCTAAGAAAAAACCAACTAAAGGTAAAATCTCAGCGTGACCGCTCCTTTGCAGTAATCTGAATATAATTGGCCTAAATAAAGGTATAGCGAGCAATATTAACGCCCACCAAGAAGGAGATCTTTCAGTTGCGAAACTGACGAATAGAACCGCAAGAATATCTTGAATAACAAGAATACCAATGGCTAATTGGCCATGTCGAGCTCTCATTTCTCCTTTCTCTTCTAGGACTTTAATCGCACAAACCGTGCTGCTAAAGCTGACAGCAAAACCAATCAATGCTGCTGAAGACGAGTCAATTCCACTAAAATGAGCAATACCAATCGAAGCAAGAAATAAGATATTAAAAGTTGTCAGGAGCGTGATAAAAATCAAATGGCCTGTAGCTCCAGCCCAAATTTCTGTTTTTAACAGACTCCTAATATCGAACTTTAAGCCAATGGTAAATAGCAACAACACAATACCAAGATCAGCCAGAGTTTTTAGAGAAACGTCCGGTTCGACGCCAAGTGCGTGCAGACAAAAACCAGCCACAAGGTAACCTACAAGGGGCGGTAGATTGACTTGTTTAGCTAAAAATCCGCAAATAAAGGCGACGGCAACCCAGATATAATCCATAAACTACAATCCTGACAATTATCTTAATAAAAAGCTTCAGAAAAATTAAAATTACTAGGTGCTATGAGAGGTAATATTTCTCTTTATTTAGCTAATAATGAACACCTTAGTGAAATTGGAAAAACCAATTATCAACAGGGTAAGCTTGTTTTCCAACAAACTTACAAGGATATCACCTGATACTTTTAGGGTTAATTTTGTTCGCTACTAAACGTCCCTCCCTAAAATTTTATCTAGCGTAAAATAAACTGGGCAAAATCCAGTGAATGCACTTTGAATCAGTAGAATACCAACAATTGCAGGTACTAATAACCACATAATATTGATGTAGAACCCAAGTAAAACACCAAGAAGTACTAATACGCCAACAATACCATCATGAAACTTCCGTTTTTTAATATCCATTGCTTACCCCTTACATTATGAAAATAAAATGGTCTTTTATACTTATAAAAATAGCTAAATTAAAAAATATAGCAATAGTATTTGTTTCACATTACCCAATAGGTCCTTGAGTGATATCTAAGCATTTTACTTTTTCAGGAATATTAATCGCAGTAATACGAACCAAGGGGAATTAAAATGTTAACCGGAAATTTGATGTGAGACCTAGATAATCACCTGTTAGGCTAAAAACGTTATAATTTCATCCTGACCCCTTGAAAACAACAAAGAGCCTAATAACTTACATAGGATGTTGAACGTCCGATTCACGCCCCGAGTTAGGGCAAAAATTTCGTTCATAACGAATTAAATTATCGTTATAGATATTGGTATTACTGGACTTAAAATATCAACAAAGTGAATGCTCATATTTTATTAATGAAACTATATTTTGTCGTAATATTGAAATTATTATATATTGATAACATAAACGATATTGATTAAAATATGACCAGTTATTAACTTAGATAATGTCAATACGTCAACATTATTCACAAGGGGAATAGCATGGATCGCCGTAAATTTTGTAAGAACACTGTTGCTGCCGGAATCGCAGCATCCTACCCATTTCTTAGTGCTTGTAGTAACCCTGAGCCACCAGTGGCAACTACCGCCAACACCAGTATTCGCGGTATTTCTTTAGAGGGTGTCGAGATTGAGATTGAGAGAGCAGCGATTAAAGAGCTTGGCCAATCAATGAACGGCCCGGTGATACTCTCCGGCCACTCTGATTATGACGGTGCTCGAACAATATGGAACGGTATGCACGACAAACGTCCCGCCATGATTGCTCGATGTATGAACAATCAAGATGTTTCGAACGCTGTGACATTTGCTCGTGAGCGTAACTTACTGGTTGCAGTTCGTGGCGGTGGTCATAGCTGGCCGGGTAAATCGAGCTGTGACGATGGTCTGATGATTGATTTATCAGCACTGACAAATGTAGAAATCGATACCAATAAAAAGCGCGCCCATGTAGGCGGCGGTGCTCTGCTTGGTCATCTTGATCATGCGTCATTGCCTCATGGTCTAGCCACAACCACCGGAGTTGTATCACATACAGGTGTTGGCGGATTCACCCTTGGGGGTGGTTTCGGGCGTCTAAATCGCAAGTATGGACTAGCAATCGATAACGTGAAGTCTGTTGAGATGATAACGGCGGATGGCAAGATACGGAAGGTTGATGCAGAGCAGGATCCCGACCTATACTGGGCGATCCGCGGTGGTGGTGGTAATTTCGGTGTGGTCACTAACTTCGAGTATCAGTTACATCCATTTGATCGTAATGTTTTGTCCGGAAGCATTGTCTGGCCTATTGAGCAGGCCAGAGACGTACTGGAGTTCTATGCGGAGTGGTCTGCTGGGCTGTCCGATGACATCTATGTTGGTCCAACAATTGCGACGACACCTGAGGGCGTGAGAGTGCTCATGATGGATGTCGTTTATAACGGCGATCCAGCCAAGGGTGAGAAGGAGCTCGCAAAGTTGAGGTCGATAGGTACAGCAATGGCTGATGGCGTAATAGTACAAGATTACAAGGTTATGCAAACTAACCTAGATGGGGCCTTCGCTCATGGTGTTCGTTCATATGCTAAAAATGGCATGGTGAAGGAGTGGACTCAGGGTCTTGTGGACTCACTTATTGAATCTGACGATCCCCGAATTTTTGTTGCCAACCATGTTGCTGGTGGCGCGGTTAAACGTTTAGGTGAACTCGATACGGCATTCCCCCATAGAAATGCTGAGATCATGCTTGTTGTCGTCTCAGGATGGACGGATGCCACGAAGGATGAAGAGTTAATAGCAGCATCGCGTGCTGTCTACAAGGCAATTCAACCTCACGTCGGCGGTTACTACGATAATATCGACTTTGATGGTTCAGGGGCAGTGGGTAATTATGGTCCGGCCTACAAGCGTTTATCTCAGATTAAAGGTCAGTATGACCCGGGTAACCTGTTCCGACTCAATAGCAATATAAATCCTGCATAGGTGCGCGAATTCAAAGGTTGTTTGGGCTGAAATTATCACTTTAGGGTATAACTTGCTATTTTCCCTATTATTTCAGCTTCCATTGCAACGTCTCTCCAGCAAAAAATGGCACTATCGCCTGCCCGTTGGGTAAAATTATTTCTCCCGGGACTTGCCAGTCTTCTTTAAGCAAAGTAACAGTTCCTGAATTTCTGGGTAAACCATAAAAATCGGCGCCATAATGGCTAGCAAATCCTTCGAGCTTATCCAAACACCCTAGCTCTTCAAACACTTTCGCATAAAGCTCTAACGCGCTCCAGGCACTGTAACATCCAGCACAGCCGCAGCTAGACTCTTTTAAATGTTTTTCATGTGGGGCAGAGTCAGTACCCAAAAAGAATTTGTTCGAACCCGATGCAACGGCTTGTCTTAGGGCAAGTTGATGAATATTTCTCTTTAACACCGGTAAACAATAATTATGCGGCTTGATGCCGCCGACCAATAGATGGTTTCGATTTAAAAGTAGATGCTGCGGTGTTATGGTTGCAGCAAGATTTTCGCTGCCTTGGCTTATAAATGAAACGGCTTCTTTGGTGGTTATATGTTCAAGTACAACCTTAAGTGTCGGAAAACGAGTAACGATTTTTGTTAAAACAGTATCAATAAAAACCTGCTCTCGATCAAAAATATCGATATTTGCGTCTGTTACCTCACCGTGAATTAACAACAGAACACCTTCAGCCGCCATAGTTTCTAAAACCGGATATAAATTCTCTATTTGTTTTACAGCAGCATCAGAATTGGTGGTCGCACCCGCTGGATAATACTTAACCGCTGGAATTCCGGCTTTTTTAGCGTCTAATATAGTTTGCGAAGAGGTCAAATTGGTTAGATATAAGGTCATTAATGGATCAAATTGATTGCCGTCAGGTACTTTCGCCAAGATCCGCTGTTTATAGGCAATCGCCATTTCGGCAGTTGTGATCGGTGGCAGCAGATTAGGCATAACAATGGCGCGTCGAAAACATCGGGATGTGGCTGCAACTGTTTCGGTGAGTATATCACCATCTCTAAAATGTAAATGCCAATCGTCAGGGGCTTGTATAGTTAGTTCATTCATTATTTTTAATCTTACTCCAATATCCAATTCTCTAGCAACGTTAAACGCATCAAAACTAACCTTACAAGAAATTGTCACCAGTAAGAATATCAATCAGCTCGGCAAGGTCAATCGTTTTGTGCTGCTCAACTAATGTGCTGTTGCTAATTACCATCAAGTTTTCCATCAGTCATGTTCTGACAATAATCTATTTTTCACTAAATCTCTACAATGTTTGTTCTTCTATCACTCTCTGAGTAGAATTCTTTCTTTTAAGGTATGAAAAATCTTTTTAATCACTATTGGAGCCTCATGCAGGTGATGACATTGACCTCTCCTCCATGGTAATTCAGCAGGTGGTATTTGAACTAAATATGTTAGATGGTCAGATCAAGAGGGCTAATTTTTAATTACAATAAAACTCTTTAACAGTGGAAATTATTCGACTGACATCATAAGAACTAATAT
>Ga0307492_10001121_pt1 | contig 11111 bp, 9 predicted proteins | sample SI3LmetaG_FD_202365 | JGI IMG/M metagenome (GOLD analysis project Ga0307492, IMG submission 202365) | Sea-ice brine microbial communities from Beaufort Sea near Barrow, Alaska, United States - SI3L | ecosystem: Environmental > Aquatic > Marine > Coastal | place: USA: Alaska | collected 2017-05-06
ACAAAGCCTTTGCCCTGCGCAGAGGCCCTTAGAAGGGGTGGCCAGTGCTGACCAATAAGTCGTATTTACAGCGCCCAATACCGTTGTCCAAACTGGACTGAATGCCAATACATTGGTGCAACCTGAGATGATTTTGCGGCTTGCTAGTCAAATTCTGTTATCTTATCGCCTGTTGAGCGGGTTTGTTCATTTTGGTCTAAATTTAGGCATGGGCGCGTTAATCGAAGAGGCATACCGATCCTATATGGATTTTTCCGATCTGAAACATAAAAAAGTCTTAGTTATCGATGATTTCGCCAATGTCCGTAAAGCCATCAGAACGATGTTATTGGACTTGGGATTTCAAACCGTCAACGAAGCGGGGGATGGCAATTCGGCGACCAAATTGATGCGCGAGACCAAGCATGATCTGGTGCTCTGTGATTTCAATCTGGGTAAAGGGCGGGACGGGATGCGCTTGCTAGAGGAGTGGCGTCTACTAAATCTCTTGGCACCGGAAGCCCTTTTTGTGCTTATTACCGGCGAAACGGCCCGGGATATAGTGATCAGCGCCCTTGAGATTGAACCCGACGATTACCTGACCAAGCCTTTTACCATGGAAGTCCTATCTATTCGCATGATGCGCTTGTTCGAACGGCGCCAGATTATGCTGCCGCTCCTCGCGGCACTCGATAAAAAAGATTGGCCGATTGTGGCACGGATCGCGCGCGAGGTTAATGATCAGCATCCACGCTATCGCAGTGCGGCCCAGAAATATTTTGTGGAAGCGCTTATTCAGCAAAATCATTTAACCGAGGCTGAAAGTTTTCTCTATGGTCTATTGGGTAAACGCTATCAGTGCTGGGCGCAGACCTATCTACATCGTATTGAGTTACTGCAGGATAAGCCCGACAGCGCGGAAAAAGGCTTAAAAGCTGTTCTGCAACGCTCTCCTAATGAGATGGTCGCATACGATTATTTGGTGAATGCCCTACAAGCACAGGACAAAGGCGAAGAGGTGCAGTTTTGGCTGGAGCAGGCGATCGCGCGGGCGCCCCGAAATATCAACCGGCAACAGCACTTGGTAGCGGTGGCGCAAGAAAACCTCGATCTTCAGCGTGCCAATCTAGCCCAGAGAGATCTGTTGAATCTGGCCGCCGATACCATGCATGAATCGCTCGGTCGTTTTCAAACCTATATCAAAGACCTTCAGCACGAGGCGGGGTCCTGTGATGAAGTACGTAGGAAAGAAATTCAAAGAGAAATTACCAACGCTGGCAAGCGAATGCTCGAGAGTTTTCCATCTGACCACAATGCACGGCTCTTTAGTAAGGCATTGCAGATTCAGAAATCGAATGCCAAGAGCGACGACGTTCGATATGTCCGCAGCTTGAAAGTACTGTTTGAGGAGAGTTTTGAGGATATAGACGAGCTAATTCCCGAAACGGCTATTTTTTTGGCTGAAACCTTCTACTTGGCTAAGCGTTTTGATGAGGGCGATGAGATGGTTCGGCGCTTTAAAATTTGCTTTAGTCACCTGCCGCAAGTGGTTAGTACATTAAACTCCTTGCAGGCGGAGCCCATACCGGTCAGTGCGCGTAAAGAAGCCAAGGAACTGAATAGCCAAGGGATTGATCTCTATCGGCGCCATGAGTACAGCGCATCGATTCAGTTCTTCGAACGCGCGATATCATTGTCGCCTCGTCACCCGGGCATTATCTTGAATTTCGTTCAGTCGCATCTAATGCAGATGAAAAGTGACGGGAAAAATAGAACGGTGATTGAAATGTGCTTGGACACAATTAGGCGGTTGCATTACTTGTCAGACGAACACTATCAATATGAGCGGTACCAAAAAATGTTAGGAAATTTGGAAAAACTTTAGGGGATCCTATGGATATTCAAACTATAATGGCCGCGACGGTCCATGATGTTAAAAATTCACTCGGCCTGATCGATAGCCAGCTAAACGATGTCATTAAACGTCTCGATGGTTCCGATCGGGATAGCGCACAGGAGATTCGTCTTATCCAGCTCGAATGCAATCGCATCAATAATGGCATGGTGCATATGCTGGGTTTTTATAAATTAGATCAGGGTACTTTTAGCCCGAGTTTTGCCGAAGCGATGGTCGCCGATGTGGTCGTCGATGCGGCATCGCGCTATACCGAGATGTTGCTCTCACTAGGTGTTTCCCTGACGATACGTTTTCCCGATGGTGATGATGAGTGCATCTGGTATTTGGATGCCAATCTGATCGAAGGATTACTCGGTAATATTTTGACCAATAGTATCCGCCATACGAAAAGCCAGCTTATTTTTGATATAGCGGTTATCGACGGCTGGTTAAATATTCGCATGACGGACGATGGTGCGGGCTTCCCTGAGGCCATGTTAACCATTTTGGAGCAGCCCGAGCCGCTATCGTTCCAGTCTGGTGCTACTGGCCTGGGCTTGTATTTTTGTCAAGAAATCGCGAAGTTGCATACCAATAAAGAGCGCAAAGGCTTCATAAGTTTAAGTAATAATGAACAGACTTTAGGCGCAGTTTTTAATCTTTGGTTACCCTAGATGTGAGAGTTTAAACTCTGTTCTAGGGAGAAAATCATATGCCGTAGCAGGTCTGATATTGGTTCTGAGCCAGGCGCAGAAAAAGGGTCGTAATGACCAATTCTATTACTCTAAAAACCATTTGCAGGAATATCTTTTGGATTCAGCACAGCAAAGACTCAATGCCGCCTTTCGCACCCGAACCAAAGCCGGCCGTATTCGCCAACAAAATGAGGCCAAGATCATCATGGCAGCGGAAATTGAGTTTGCCCAAAACGGCTACAAGGGTACGTCGCTCAATGCTATCGCCGATCGCGCGGCCTTACCGAAGTCGAATATCCTTTACTATTTCAAGAGCAAGTTCGGTTTGTACGGCGCGTTATTGGCCGATATTCTGGAAATGTGGAACCAGGCTTTTAGTGACGCCAGTATTGACTCAGATCCGGCTGAAACCCTGTACCGCTATATAGAAGCAAAGGTTGCCTACTCCTACAGCCATCCACTGGCGTCACGAATTTTCGCAATGGAAATAATACAGGGTGCACCGCATCTAGAAGAGTTTTTAGCCAAAGACTTGAAGAAATGGCTCGACGATCGCGCCAACGTTATCCAGAGTTGGATTGATGCTGGTAAGATGAAACAGGTCAATCCCCACCATCTAATCTTCCTGATTTGGGGCAGCACTCAACATTACGCTGATTTCTCAACTCAGGTCTGTTGGGCTCTGGGCAAAAAAGAATATGAGAAACAAGATTTTCAAGACGCAACCGATACGGTTGCCGCGATCGTCCTCGGTGGCCTGGGTCTTACTATCCCAAATATAGCCCGCTAGGACTTAAATCGGTTAGGTCAGTGGATTGTGTTGGCTGAGAAGTTCATCGAGCGTCAGCTGATAGGATTCCACGAAATGCGACATGAAATAATCCACTTCTGCCATCTGCAATTGCCTGATGGTGTCTTCAATCTCGTTTGCCGCGCTGGAAAATTCCTTGTTGCCGGCATGCAGCTCCGCCTTGCATTTCAGATAGGCGCTGATCAGATCGGCGGCCTTGACCAAGCTAGAAACCTGGGGATGAATGGCCTTATGCAGCAGAAACTTAGTATAACTCGGTTGCATGGGCCCAGGTAATAGCGACAGTATTTCATGTTCCGCCTCCGTTTCGATACTCTTATAGGCATCGGTGATGGTGCTCGAGTGGTACTTGATCGGCGACGGCAGATCACCGGTGATGATCTCGCTGCAATCATGATAGAGCGCGGTCGTGGCGACCTCCTCGGGGCTGAATTCAGTTGACGGATTGTGCAAGAGTTCAAACCGGATGATCGCGAGAGCATGGGCGATGGTGGCAACCTGCCAGCTGTGCTCCATGACGTTTTCTTCGATCACATTGCGTTTTAGACCCCAACGTTTAATCCAGCGAAGACGATCGAGATAAGCAAAAAAACGAAAAGTGGCCACGTTAGTACTCCATCGGTAGGTGCTGTTGAATGTTCTAGCGGCAGCGTTCGCCACCGGTTAAGAGATGCTCGGTTGCGTCATTGCGCAGTCCGGGTGCATATCCGTCAGATACGTTTTGATCCTTCGTACAGGGTCAGGTCACCCTGGATTTGAGGCTGCGTGGCCTAGTCGGTCGCTCATTCATTCCCATTCTACGCGGGTGTCGCCCCTATTCTGGCACATTAGTGCTATCAATTCAGGTGAAACCTCACACTAGCTGAGCTATTGGCGAAAAGCTGTCTATACTGCCGCCTGACCACTGTATTAATAGAATGAGGGCGCATGGACCAAACGATTTTCAAGCGCATGATTGAGTCACTGAGCCAGAATCGCTTAGTGCTACCGGCGTTCCCCCAGGCGGCTTTGCGCGCGCGCGCGGTCGCCGGTTCAGCCGGCGCATCAGCCATCTCAGTGGCCCGTGAGATTGCCAAGGATCCGGCCTTGTCCGCGCGTATTCTGAAGGTCGCTAACAGTTCGCTGTTTGGTTTTAGCTTTAACACCGGCAGTTTGCAGCAGGCGATCAGTCGCGTTGGCTTGGAGCACACCAAAACCCTGGTCACGAATTTTGCCTTGATGCAGTTGATGACGCCACCGCGTGGCGCCTATGGTAGCTTGATTCGCAGCATTCGGGATCACAGCATCGAGGTGGCCTCGCTGGCCTATGTTATCTGTGAAAAGGGTCACGCTTTTAATTCCAACAAGGGGTTGCTCGGGGGAATGTTGCACGATGTGGGTTATCTGCCCTTGATTCAATTTGCCAAAAGCGAACCGGACTCGGTATTGACCGATGCCAGATTTATTCCCAGCCTGAAGGAGCTGCATACTCAATCGGGCAATCTGCTGCTAATGTATTGGCAATTTTCGCCAGAATTGGTGGAGGTGGTCTCGGCTCACGAAATTATAGACTGTCGCATGGATGAGCCGGTGACCCTGCGTGATGTGATTGCCCTAGCGAATGCCATCGTAAATGAGCCCGATAGTGCAGCGCGGGGCATACTGTTGAGCAGTCCACTTGCGGCAAAATTGGCCTGCACCGAGTTGACCGAGGTGGACTACAATCGCATGGCCGAGGTGCGGCAGTTCTTTTCCTGAACCGCTGCGCATTGGCCTAAGGAACTCATCGCGAGCGTTTAGAGGAATGCTGTGTTGTCCCTGCGGCTCTATTAACTGCTATCGAGTGGCAGGCGATGTGATCGAGTTCTGCAACGACATGCTGTGGGGTGGCTCTGATCGCGTTCGGTGAAAAGTTTATAGCCATTGATGTTGGCCAAATCATTGCGGCCCAGTGCGGGTAAACTTTGCTACATGAGATAATCACCCAATGGCTGTATAATAGCCATTTTGTCAGCTTTATTGGTGGCTGCTGAATCATGACTAAACCAATATAGTTCTTTTGACGGCTCAAAACGCTGCCAAAAGTTGAGCCGGCGCAAAACAACGGGCGAAATTCACGCAGGCTTTTTAAAAGTACCCATACCATGTTGTTCACCTTATTTACGGTCGGTTTTGTATCGGCCACGCTCTGGCCCTTAGCGTCAGAAGCTGTATTCCTAGTTTTCCTGCAACAACAGCCCGAACGGGCCTGGCCGTTGTTTATCGCGGTCGCACTGGGCAACTGGCTAGGTGGCGTTCTGATGTACGAATTGGCCGGTAGCGCGGCACCCTGGCTGGCCAAGCGGATGGCGCCAACGGCACTGCGCCTGCAGCGCGTCGTGGCGGCGCTAAAGCGCTATGGTGCGCCGTTGCTGGCCTTGGCCTGGTTGCCGGTAGTGGGTGACCTGTTGCCGGTCGCCGCGGGCATGATGGGTGTCTCGCGCTGGGCGAGTTACGCTTGGTTACTCTTTGGTAAAACCCTGCGTTATAGCGTTTTGCTTTGGTGGGCGCTCTCATAGACCGGGTTGGACAGTTGATTAGCCGGCAGAGTCTATAAGACAAAGGGCGTCGACAGGACCAAAAACAGGCCAAAGCCCGCGCGCCATAACAATACGACAAGCGGTCCCGATAGACCAATAAATGCATCTTGCCTAGGCTGACTGGGCTGCGGGCAGCGAATGGGCAAAGGCCGTCATGGCGTCGACCACAGTCTGTAGATCTGTTGAGGTCATTACATAGGCTGGCATGATGTAAATTAGCTTACCAAAGGGTCGCAGCCAGACGCCGCGGTCAATAAAGAAAGCCTGAGCCTGAGCAACATCGACCGAATCTACCATTTCCATAACGCCAATCGCGCCCAAGACACGCACCTCAGCGACCGCGGCCAAGTCAGTGAGCGGCAATAGAGACTGTTTTAACTGCGTCTCGATGGCGCGTACCTGCGTGGCCCAATCATTCTGTTCAAGTAGCCGCAAGGCGGCCCCAGCCACTGCGCACGCCAGCGGATTGGCCATAAAGGTTGGGCCATGCATAAAGACACCGGCCGGTGATGCGCTGACGCCAGCGGCCACCTCATCGCTGGCCAGGGTGGCCGCCAGGGTCATATAACCGCCGCTGAGTGCCTTGCCCAGACATAGGATATCGGGCACCACCGCGGCGTGCTCAAGTGCGAAAAGCCGACCGGTGCGGCCAAAGCCGGTGGCGATCTCATCGAAAATAAGCAGGATCTCGTAGCGCTCACACCAGGCCCGAATGTGTACCAGCCATTGCGGGTTGTAAATGCGCATGCCGCCGGCACCCTGAACCACCGGTTCAATAATAAAGGCCGCCAGAGTGTCGGCGTGCTCGGCCAGCTGTTGCTCAAAGTGCTGCATCAGGTCGGGGTCCAGCGGTTGGTCAAAGCCTTGGGGCAGATCGCCGAGAAACAGAGATTTGGGCAAGACTGATTCAAACAGACTGTGCATGCCATTGGTTGGATCGCACACGCTCATAGCGCCAAAGGTATCGCCATGGTAGCCGCGGTTCACCGTGACCATGCGCGTCTTGGCAGGCTTGTCGCGGCCAGACCAATACTGGATTGCCATTTTCAAGGCCACTTCGACCGCGATGGAGCCGGAGTCGGCTAGGAAGACCTTTTGAAGGGCGTCGGGCGTCATGGCGACCAATAACTTACCCAACTCAATGGCCGGCGCGTGGGTCAGGCCGCCAAACATGACATGGGCCATTTTGTCGGTCTGGCTGATCAGGGCGTCGTTGAGTTCGGGGACGTTGTAGCCGTGCACGGCGGACCACCAGGAGGCCATGGCGTCTATTACCGACTCGCCGCCCTCAAACGTAAGCCGGACGCCGTGGGCCGACTCGACCGGATAACACGCCAAGGGCGCACTGGTGGAGGTGTAGGGATGCCAGAGGTGATCTCTGTCGAAATCGAGGTCGATAGTCATGATGCCGCCTTGGTCTGGGGTTGTACGAGGCTTAGGTGAGGGAGTGAGCGCGAGCTTGGACTCGACCCCGGGCTAGGCCGAGGTTAAGTCCAAGCATCGGTCAGGCTAGGGCGAGCAGTTGATCGGCCTGGCTTTGCAGATCGTTGAGCTTGGTCTGCATCAGGTCGGCTTTGGCCTGCTCCTTGGCCACCACATCGTCGGGGGCCTTACTGCGGAACTTTTCGTTGCCCAGCTTGGCCTCGATCCGGCTCAGTTCTTTCAGTGTCTTATCGCGTTCCTTGGCGATACGCGCCTGCTCGGCGGCTACATCGATCAGGCCCGCCATCGGCACCAAGACCTTGAGTTGACCGACCATAGCGGTCGCACAGGGCGGAACCGCTTGGTCGGAGTCGACCCACTGAATCTCCTCGAGTTTGGCCAATTGTTTCAGGAAGGCCTGGTTGTCCTGGAAGCGTCGGTGGTCGTGTGCATCACCATTTTGTAAGAGCACGGGCAGCGCCTTACTCGGGGCGATATTCATTTCACCGCGAATATTACGGACACCCATAATCACCTCCTTAACCCATTCCAGATCGGCTTCTGCCGCCGGATCAACCTTATCGGCCTCCGCTTCAGGAAAGGGGGCCAGCATGATGGAATCACCGCTGACGCCTGATACCGGTTGCAAGCTCTGCCAAATTTCTTCGGAAATAAAGGGCATGATTGGGTGAATCAGCCGCAATAGGGTTTCCAAAACTCCGACCACGGTTTTGCGGGTACCGCGCAATTGCGCCTCAGTGCTGGCTTCATTCCAGAACACTGGCTTGGACAGTTCCAGATACCAGCTGCAGTATTCATTCCAGATAAAATCATACAGGGCCTGACTCATCAGATCGAAGCGGTATTGTTGGTAATATTTATGGACCTCTGTGGTGAGCTGCTGCAAACGCGACTGAATCCAACGATCGGCCAATGAGAGCTCCAGATCGCCCCCGTTTTGGCCGCAATCGAGTGGCGCACCGAACTCGTCGCTGTCCTCGATTTTGGCAAAGGTATTCATTTGCACCAGGCGCGCGGCATTCCACAGTTTGTTACAGAAGTTGCGGTAGCCTTCGAGGCGCTTGACATCGAAATTGATATCGCGCGATAGAGAGGCGAGCGACGTCAGGGTGAAACGCAGAGCGTCGGTACCCGATTCGGTAAAGCCATCGGGGAAGGAACTGCGGGTGTTTTTCTCGATCTGAGCAGCCAACTTGGGCTGCATCATGCCGCCCACTCGCTTGGTGACCAGTGTTTCCAAGTCGATGCCGTCGATTAGGTCGATCGGGTCGAGAACATTGCCCTTAGACTTGGACATCTTGGCACCGTGTTCATCCCGGATCAGACCGGTCATATAGACCTTCTTGAAGGGGATCTGCGGGGCACCCTGCTCATCTTTCAGGAAGTGGGTGGTCATCATAATCATCCGGGCGACCCAGAAAAAGATGATATCAAAGCCGGTCACCAAGACATCGGTCGGGTGATAACGGTTGACCATGGTCATATCGCCGGGCCAGCCCAGGGTCGAAAAGGTCCACAGGGCCGAACTGAACCAGGTGTCGAGCACGTCTTCATCGCGGGTCAGGGTCACGTTCTCGGCCAGCTGATGCTTGCTGCGCACCTCGGCTTCGTCGCGGCCGACATAGACCTTACCGCTGGCGTCATACCAGGCCGGTATTTGATGGCCCCACCAGAGTTGCCGGGAGATACACCAGTCTTGCAGGTTATTCATCCACGACCAGTATTCGTTTTCGAACATCTTCGGGACAAACTCAATCTGGCCGCTTTTCACCGCGTCGATAGCCGGTTGCGCCATCTTGGTTGCCGCAACGTACCATTGGTCGGTTAACCAGGGCTCAATGGCCGCGCCGGAACGATCGCCGCGCGGCACCATTAGGGTGTGGTCCTTAATGCCGTCGAGCAGACCCAGTTGGTCCAGATCGGCAACGATCTTTTTGCGCGCCTCATAGCGATCCAGTCCGGCGAAACCGTCGGGTAACAGGCCATCGAAATCATCGAGCAGGTTACCGGCATAGTCGAAGGCTTGCGCCTGCGGCAGAATGGCAGCGCTCTTATCGAACACATTGATCAATTGCGCCTGATGACGCTTACCGATGGCATAGTCGTTAAAGTCGTGCGCCGGGGTGATTTTCACACAACCGGTGCCAAAGGCCATATCGACATAGTCGTCGGCAATAATGGGAATTCGACGCCCGACTAATGGCAGATCGAGAAATTTGCCGACTAGGGAACGATAGCGGTCGTCTTCTGGATGCACGGCCAGCGCCGAGTCGCCGAGCAATGTTTCCGGCCGAGTCGTCGCGATGACCAAGTAATTTTCCCCGGCATCGGTGGTCACGCCATCGGCGAGCGGATAACGGAAATGCCACAGATGTCCCTGTTCTTCTTTGTTTTCCACCTCCAGATCGGAGATCGCCGTGTGGAAGGCCGGATCCCAGTTCACCAAACGTTTGCCGCGATAGAGTAAGCCATCATCATACAAGCGCACAAAGACTTCGCGCACCGACTCACTTAGACCCTCATCCATAGTGAAGCGTTCGCGTGTCCAATCAACCGAGTCGCCCAAACGGCGCATCTGCGAGGTAATGGTGCCACCGGACTGTTCTTTCCATTGCCAAACCCGATCGATGAACTTTTCCCGACCTAGATCATGTCGCGTCTTACCTTCAGCGGTGAGCAATCGTTCGACCACCATTTGGGTCGCGATGCCGGCGTGATCGGTGCCGGTTTGCCACAGGGTGTCGTGGCCCATCATGCGATGATAACGGGTCAGGGCATCCATAATGGTCTGCTGAAAGGCATGGCCCATATGCAGGCTGCCGGTCACGTTCGGGGGTGGAATCATGATGCAATAGGGCGTACCGCTGCCGCTGGGCTTGAAGTACTGCTGTGCTTCCCAGTGGTCGTAGTGTTTACGTTCTATTTGATTCGGCTGGTAGGTTTTATCCATGAGGGTCAATATCTCTTTACTGTTCGGTTGGTCTGCTGTGGGTGTTGGGCGACCATAAGGCTGGCGATTATACATGCTTATGGGCTATAGGTCAGGCTTGGGCCAAGTGTTGACCTGCCTCAGAGACAAAAAAAGGGTGCGCCGCCGTGCTTATCTGGCTATGGCTTCGGCGTCGTATCATCGGGTGTGGGTGTGGGTGTGGGTGTGGGTTTGGCTGTAGCTGTCGCTTGGGCGAGAAAACTGGCCGGCACTGCAAGTCCCTGTTCCTGATACCAGCGCGTGACCAGCTCACGAAAATCTTGCTGCAGGCGGTTGCGCAGCTCACTTTCGAATAGGACCATATACTGAGCCACCGAGTTTTCGATCCAGCTGTCAAACAGCTGTTCCATCTGGCTGATAATCAGATTCGGGTCGGGAATTGGGTCCGGTTCTGGCTGGGCTGCCAGTGCTGGCGGCGCATTGGCCGCTTGGATTGCATCCAGCGTCATGACCGGCTTCAGTTTAGATAATTCCTGAGCGGCCCTTGATTCCGCGTCATTGCGAATTTTAATCAACTCCGATAGGGAGGAGCTGGACAAAAATGGGTTTTTTAGATTGACCGTCGCCGGTCCGCGATGGCCAACTATCTCCTCGAGGGTCGGTATGGTCGACGTCGAGTCGTCAACCTTATCGAGGCTTTTGCGAATCGCCTCCAAATCTTCCAGTAGGCTCTGTTGCGCGCGTAGATCGGCCATGATTAGGCTCGATTCCGTAAATCGTGGCGGGTCAGAGCATAGCC
>Ga0307492_10001122_pt1 | contig 11108 bp, 8 predicted proteins | sample SI3LmetaG_FD_202365 | JGI IMG/M metagenome (GOLD analysis project Ga0307492, IMG submission 202365) | Sea-ice brine microbial communities from Beaufort Sea near Barrow, Alaska, United States - SI3L | ecosystem: Environmental > Aquatic > Marine > Coastal | place: USA: Alaska | collected 2017-05-06
CGCGTCGATGTGGCGAATGACGGTAGCCCGGTGGATGCCCATGTTGTCAGCCGCGGCACTGAGGGTTCCCAGCCGCGCGACCTGATAGGCGGTACGAATTTCGGTCCAATTTTTCATTGCGCTCAACTCTGCAAAATCGCACAGTAAGTGCGCATTTTTATAGCTTATGCTCAAAATATATATGGTGTAAAGTCCTGTTTTGATCATCAGGCGCCGCCGCTGAGCGCTCAACACACAAAATAGGAAGCACACATGTCTGCAAAAGTCGTATTAATCACCGGCACCTCTCGGGGGATCGGCAAAGCAATAGCCGCCTATCTGCGCGCACAGGGCCTTACCGTCTACGGATCATCACGCGGGGCAGCTGATGTCGCGCCGAATCACCTGCAACTTGACATCACCGACCCCGCGTCTTGCCAAACCGCAGTGGATGAGGTCGTCCAACGCGAAGGTCGCCTTGATGTGCTGATCAACAATGCCGCCTATGAATTAGTCGGCGCCCATGAAGAACTGACCATGGCAGAGCTGCGTGATCAGATCGATGTTAACTTTTTTGGTGCGGTCCATATGATGAAAGCGGCCACACCCGTTTTGATAAAGCAACGCAGCGGTACGATCCTGAATATCTCGTCCATTGGCTCCGATATCGGCTGGACCTTTAATGCAGCCTACAGCGCCGGGAAATTTGCCCTGCATGGCTATTCAGAAGCCGTACGGCGAGAACTGCTGCCGTTCAATATCTTTGTCTCGCTGGTCTCACCCGCCGGCGTCAAGTCCGGCACGACCCATCTATCGGTGCAACGATCTGCCCAAACGCATCCACTGTTTGAGCAGGCCAGCAAGGCCGCCTTCGAATACTCACACAGCGGAGGCGATTTGACGATGGCGAGTACTATGGAGTCTGTCGCGAAAACCGTTCATAAAGCTATTCAGGACCAGCGCCCGGTATTTATGTACCGCGTTGGTTTTATTTCAAGGCTGATGACGACTCTCAAGGGCATCCTGCCCCAACCAGCATTCGAAGCGTTCTATATGAAGGCGATGAAGGTACCAACCAACGCCCCTGATCAAGCCAAACCTTAAATTCGTAAATAGGCAATACACATGAATATATCCGCACGTCCCCGCATCCTGACCCTCATCGCTATCATGACCCTGCTGACGGTCAACCGTACGATGGTGGTTAGCTTTTTTCCACATGTGCAGATGTTTGGTGGAATTGATGCCAATGCCTGGTTCGCACCCTGGGTCAGCGACACCATCTTGGGCCTGCTGTCTCCCTTCGCGGCTTATGCGATCTGGCGCAAGACGGGCGCCACCCTTTGAGCGCTACTCATTACTTATAGCTTCATGGGAGCCTTCGATTATGCTCACGGCTTAGGTGTTCAATGGCACTACCCGCAAGTCACTGAAGGCGCGGTTTCGGCTGTGATCTATAGTGCGATTAGTTTTGGCTTGATCATGAACCTCGGTTCGGCGCTATTGCTGCTGCGCTCCGATGTCAGGCGTCACTTCATTCAGTAATCCATTCAGAGCCGTCCGCGTTGTGCGCACGGCTCCCCTGTTAACAAAGGACCCACCAAATGCTCGTACCGCGCCAAAAAACCCCTAGTCTATCCCTACCGCTCTTGGACGGGGGTCATTTCAATCTTGACATGGAAAATCCCGGTTTTGCGTCCCTCATCGTCGCCTATCGTGGCCTGCATTGCCCGATTTGCGCCAGCTATTTGGCCGACCTTGAGCACATGACCGCCGACTTCGCAGCTAGCGGAGTCAGTTGCCTGGCCATCTCGATGGATGACCAGAGCAAGGCCCAGGCAATGGCCGACAAGATCTCAGCACAGCAGCTGCGTATCGGCTACGATCTGCCGCTGGCAAAGGCTCAAACATGGGGTCTCTACCTGTCACAAACCATGCGCGAGACCGAACCGGGCCTGTTTTCAGAGCCTGGTATCTTCCTGGTCAAACCCGATCAGACCTTGTTTTACCTATCGGTGCAAAACATGCCCTTCGCCCGCCCGCAATTACGCGACATTTTGGGCGCAGTTAATTTCGCAGTAAAAACCGGCTACCCCGCGCGTGGCGACTATCTACTCGACTAGGGCTTGGCTACTTCAAGGAAGGATTGGATCTAGGTGCATTTCTGTAAGCCGATGCTTCGACTGACGCGGGCTTTAACATTATCACGGCCGGTTTCGCCAAGGCGGCGATAACGGTGGCCCGATGGCTGTCTGCTTGAAAAAAACCCCACTCAGGGTGGGGTTTGGTTTAATGCGGCCCTATTTAAGGTGTGGAAACATGGACCCAGTTCATCCTCGGGTTTAAAAAGCTCCGTCAGTCGATACGCTGCCAGTGGCCGGCGTAGTCAGGGTAGAATCCGCGCCACCTTGCCAGACCAGATCTTGGACCGGGTTGATTTCATCACGCTTAATACACTTCCAGGCGATGGCCGTTGACGCGGGCAAGGTGAGGGTACCGGTCCAGGTTGGGTAGGTCGCTGCTTCCAGTTTGATCGCATCGGCAACATTCCATAACCCCAACTCGGCGACATTACCGACGGCGTAAACGCTTTGACCCAGCTTAGTGGTGCCATTGGCACAGCTAAGGTTAACCGTGACACCCAGCGGCTCTGCAACGACCGTAAAACGGACCTCAACAAAGGCATCGCCACCGTTGGACTCGACCAAGATGAATTCACTGTAGCTCAGACCCACGGTTAGACCGGTAGTATCAATTGCCACGGCAACACTGAGGTCGGTCAGGGTGGCGGTCATCCAGGTCGCCGGTTCGGTGACGTCGCTCACGGTTAGGCTACCGGCGCCGGCGTTGGTCAGTAGCAACTCGCTATTTTCCTGACGGTCTACAACCAGATCGCCCAAATCCAGTATGGCCGGATTCACCGCTAACACGGGATCACCCTGTGCTTGCCAACTGATGGTAAGTCCGGCTTCAGCAGAGTCGCCTTCCTCTACAGTAACCAAGTACTCACCGGCCGGTAACGTGACTCTGGCATCGCCACCGCTGCGGTTGAGACTGGCCGAAAGTCCGCTAGCGCCACCACCCCAATTCACCGCCCACGAGCCATTCAGGGTCAGTTTGTAGGGGCTGTTGGTCAGCGCTGTGGCCAGCGTTACTTGGACTTGCCAGAGATGATCGGCCACCATCTGTAATTGATGGCTGGTATTGGCCGGATCCCAAGCAGCAAAGGCGGTACCGGTCAGATGCAGGGTAGCGCCCAGACCCAGGTTGGATGCAAAGCTGTCATTCGGCGTTGCCTGACTCACAGCGCTCAGAGCACTGTCGCCAAACTCATTGCTGGCCAACACCTTGTAACTGTAGGTGACGCCATTGATAAGTCCGGCTTGGACGAAGCTGGTCTCGGTTACTTCCACATGATCTGAAAATAGCGTCGGCACCATGCCATCATCGGTATAGTAGACCCGATATGCATCAGCGTTAGCAGACGCATTCCAACGATAGGTTACCTGGCCATTGCCGGCGAGGGCCACTGCATTGCTCGGTGTGTTCGGGGGCAGGTCGACCGGGCCTGGCTCGACACTAACATGCCAGTCGGCACCGTCATTGGTATCCCAACTGCCATCCGTTGTGTTGTTGAACACGAAGTCGAATTGTGTGGCATTCGCTGGCACTGTTAGGGTGCCTTCATAGGCAAAAGTTTCTGGATTGTAGATTAGCGGTTCATCGCCTAAGGACGTGCTACTGTCGCTCCAATTGTTGATGCCCCAGTGCAACAGCAGGTCCTTATTGGCGCCACTGCGGTAGCTCACCGTTACCGATTCACCCGCAATCAGGCTCTCCGGCGTCACAGTCACCTTCTCCTTGGGATCCATCCGATCCATCAAGACATTGATCAATTCAGCATCGGTTGTCTCGGTGTTGAGCAGCAGCACCTTGACACCATGTGCCTCGACGGTGGTAGCCAGACTGTCGATCACTGTGTGGACCTCACCGCTTGACGCATCGACCCAGTCACCGGGACTGAGGTATTGGCTCACGGTAAAGGACGCTGAAGCGTCACCCTTGTTTAACAAGACCAGCGCTGTTTGCACCTGATCGGCCTGTTCAAAAACCCGAAAAAAGGACGCCTTCTGGCCGCCAAACTCACCGTTCACCTGTAAGCCTTTCTGCAAGGCGACCGATGTTTTACGGATCTGAGCGATGGAGCTCAACTCTTGATAGATTCGGCCATTGCGCGCTGCATTGATATTGTCCTGACCGTAGTAATTTCGGTTGCCGGAGTGCTCGCTCTTACCCTGCATAAATTGCATTTCAGAACCGTAATACATCACCGGAATGCCGCGCGCGGTAAACAGCCAGTTGTTGGCATCGACAAAGACATTTTCGTTGCCGTTGGAGTTCATCCGCGACATATCGTGGTTGTCGTAAAAGCTCGCCAAGACATAGGGGTTGGTGTACTGGCCGTCGTCCAGATGCAGATACCATTGGATATCGGCATAGTCTGACGAGCTATTTTGGAACAGCTGAGTGATCGCACTCTGGCCCGGGAAGTCGAGTACGCTGATGCCGCCGTTCTCTGGCTTCTGATGCTGGGATATAGTGCCCGCATTGTAGTTAAAGTTTTCGCCAAACATATAGAAGTCAGGGTTTTCAGCGCGGATGCGATCGGAAAACTCTTTCCAGAACGCGTGTGACATCCAGGCGATGGTATCGATGCGGAAGGCATCGGCACCCTGGTCGATCCAGTGCAGGTAGGCATCAACCAGATAGTCCATGACTTCAGGGTCTTGGTCATCCAAGTCGGACAGTTGCGCCAGGCCACCGCCGCGGTTGTACCAATCATGCAGGGGCTCGGAGTCGCTCAGGTCGCTGGGTTGGCGATTCATGTGATCCGCCTTTAAGGCGCCATCCTGATCATAGATCTTACCGAATTTGGCTTGGGATTGGGTCATTGTATAGGATGGCGAGCCGTGGTTGCCGACTATATCGAGCACGGTTTTCAAGCCAAATTCATCTTCCATCTTGCTATTGAATTCGCGAAAATTCAGCCCGGGTGATTCCAGATGTTCATCGACCTGGTAAAAGTTGACGCCCCAATAGCCATGGTAACCGGTCTTGCCTTTGTCAGCGCCCACGCCCGTGCCGCATTCCAGTGGATTGCCGCCGGTAAAGGCTTCATCGGGATTGTCGACGATGGGCGTAATCCACACCGAGGTAAAGCCCATATCAGCTATATAGTCAGCATTGTTATAGATGCCGGCAAAGTCGCCGCCGAGGTAACCGATATTGGCTGCGCCGCCATCGCTGCAAGGCAGGGACCGATCCCAGGTGCCTTGGCCAACATCGTTACCCTGATTGAATTGGTTGTTACTTGAATCGCCATCGACGAAGCGATCGGTCATCACAAAATAGATCGCTTCTTCAGCGAAGGCCTCGGTGGTGCCGTAAAAATCTGCCGCATAGGGTTGGCCGCAAATAGCCAGAGTTAAGGCCGCTAGGCCGAAACCGAAGCGCGGGCGGGGCCTATTGCTGTGTGTATTTCTCATTACATCTCCTGATTTTATATTTGTTGTGTGGATAAAAGTCAGCGCTGCTGGCTTTGTCGTTTTGCTGCCGCTAAATCTGCGTCTGGATTCACGACCCTTAGCGACGTTCGCACTAACAGGACGAGGCACACTGCAAGATTCGGCTTATTATTTTTAGGGACTAAATTCCGCCATCAGACAGTAACAAGGTTTCACTGGCAGGTAGGTCATGTTTAGGGTCACTTTTTAATGACCCCGTTAGCGCACGACACTTTCAGGCTGGACGGGCCAAGCGTCGGGTTAGAACCGAGGGCCGGATCGCCTACGGCATTGGGCAGTGGCGCGCACTTTAAGACGAATGAAACAGCTGAGCGCCCTTGGCACCCGGACACTAAGGCTTTACAGTATTGACATAACCCACCGGAAAACTCTTTATGCAACGAATTAGTCTCAATGAATCAAACCTGTCTCTGAGTCGTCTGATCTATGGTGTTTGGCGTCTGGCCGATGATCCAGACCCGAGCATCAAGCAGGTCCGCGCCAAAATTGATACCGCACTGGCCGAGGGTATAACGACCTTCGATCACGCCGATATTTATGGCAACTATGACTGTGAACAGCTGTTTGGCCGTGCGCTTGCGTTAGACAGCGGTCTGCGCCCGCAGATGGAACTCATCAGCAAGTGTGATATCTGCCTGAACACCGATAAGTTCCCCGCCCGCCGGGTTAAGTACTACGACACCAGCGCCGCCTACATCAACGCCAGTGTCGAGCTATCATTGGAAAAGCTGCATACCGACTATCTCGATTGCCTGCTGATTCATCGTCCCGATCCGCTGATGAATGCCGCCGAGACCGGGGCCGCGCTCGATGCATTGATCGATTCCGGTAAAATTCGCAGTGCCGGGGTGTCCAACTTTCACGCGCCAGAGTGGCGCCTGTTACAGAGCCATATGCGCCACCCTCTGGTGGTCAATCAGGTGGAAATGAGTATTCTGTGTCAGGATGCCTTTTTAAACGGCGATCTAAGCAACATCCAGACTGATGGCCTCGCGGCCTTGGCCTGGTCCCCACTGGCCGGTGGACGGTTATTCGGCGATGAGGCGGCGGCTCAACGGGTGCGGCCGCTCTTGGCGAAGCTGGCCGCTGAGCAAAACACGCGCGTGGATCTGGTCGCCTTTGCTTGGCTATTGGCTCACCCGGCCAATATCCTGCCGGTCGTGGGCACCAACAATTTGGGCCGCATCCAGGGTCTGGCCGAGGCGTTGGCGATCAACATCGAGCGCGAAACCTGGTTCGAAATCTGGATCGCCGCCTCGGGTAACGAACTGCCCTAACCTAAAGGACGGCCAGCCAATGGGCTTACCTCCATTGGCTACAGACAGATAGTACCTTCACGGGGCCTAAGTACCCCGCCCCGCTTAGGCCAACGTCAAACCTCGCACTACGCGATATTTCGCCTACGCTTTAGTCAAACAGACCGGCGTTCTATGGAGTATTAACTTGCAGCGGGCAACACCTCTTATCATCGATATTGAAGCCTCCGGCTTTGGTTATGACAGCTACCCGATCGAGGTGGGCATTGCCCTTCCCAAGGGCGAACGCTTTTGCTCCCTGATTGAGCCCATTGAAACCTGGACCCATTGGGATCAGAGCGCCGAGGGTATACACCATATCAGCCGTGATGAATTGCATCTGCACGGCAAATCCATTTTCGAGGTGACCCGGGCCCTTAACACCCTGTTGCAGGGTCAAACACTCTATTCCGACGGCTGGGTGGTTGACAAACCCTGGCTTAACACCCTATTTTATGCCGCGCACACGGCGATGGATTTTTTCGTCAGCCCACTGGAAATGATACTAACCGAATACCAGATGGACCATTGGCATTCGGTCAAACGCGGGGTAATAGCCGAGCTCAAACTGACCCGACACCGGGCCAGTAATGACGCCTATATTATTCAAGAAACCTATCGGCGCAGCGCGCTCGAAGCGGGCACGCGGGAAAACCGAGGAACAACCTAAGCTCCCTCACTCGACACCTGGGTGCACTCTTGTCGTGGGTCATTGAGCTGCCTGCTGTAGCAACAACGCGGTGATATCGCTCTTCTGCATCGGTCGATAATAATAATAGCCCTGCACATAGTCGCAGCCACGCGCCTTCAGAAACGCCAGAGTCAATTCATCCTCTACGCCTTCGGCGACCACCTTAAGGTTGAAATTCTTCGCTAGCCTAATGATGATATCCGCTATGGCGGCATCGTGAGGTTGGGTGGTTAGATCGGTGATAAAAGACTTATCAATTTTTAAGATATCGATCGGCAATTGATGCAGGAATTTCAATGATGATTGGCCGGTTCCGAAATCATCGACCGCGACGGTAATATTTAGGCCGCGTAGTTTCTCTATCAACGTCTGAGCGGTATTTATATTATCGACAAACAGTGATTCGGTAATTTCAATTTCAATAAGATTCGCGCCAATTTTGTAGTCGCGCAGCGTTTTTCTAAAAAACTCAAAAACTTGTCGATTGCGAAATTCTATTGGTGAAACATTGATGGCAACCGCTATGGTGGCGATGCCCAAGGCGGCCCAATCGCTGATGGTCTGGCAGGCCTCTTCTAAGACCCAAGCGCCAATTTCATTGATCAATCCGGTTTGCTCGGCGATGTGAATAAAATCATTCGGCATAATAAATCGACCATCCTGGCGCGCCCAGCGGATTAGCGCTTCAACCGCCACAATCCGACCGGTTCGCAAATCGATCCGGGGCTGAAAATACAATTCAAATTCCCGATTTCGAATGCCTTGGCGCAGCCAGTTTTCTATCTCCAAGCGGTGAACAGACAAGCGTTCCAGCTTTGTATCAAAGAACTGATAATTGCCCTTGCCCAGACCTTTGGCATGATACATGGCCATATCGGCCATGCGCATCAATTCATCGGGTGCTTTGCTGTCACGCGGATACAAGCTGATGCCGATACTCGACGAGATATAAAAATCGTTGTCTGCAATACTGAATGCCGCCGATAGAGCCTCGATGATGCGCTGACTGGTTTGGGTAGCGCCATGGTGGTCCTGCAGGTTTTCCAGTAATACCACAAATTCATCACCGCCCACGCGGGCCAGAGTGTCGATATCGCGGATACAATCTTTGACACGCTGTGCGACCGTTTTAAGAACTTCATCACCAGCTTGATGTCCTGCATTGTCATTGACCTTTTTGAAGTCATCGAGATCAATAAACAGCACCGCCAGTTGGCAGTTAAAACGCTGGGAATATTCAATGCCATGGCTGATGCGATCGTCCAGCAGCGCCCTATTGGGTAGATTGGTCAGCGCGTCGTGAAAGGCCTGATGCTGCACCAACGCCTCGTTCTCCTTTAATTCGGTGATATCCCGAAAACACCAGACTCGGCCGAGCAGCTTTTTATCGTTGAGCTGCGGCGAGGAGTGATATTCATAGACCTGGCCGGATTTAAGGTTCACGACTCCGAACAGCGAGCGCGCCGGATTGATCTTAACCGAGCGCAACACCCGAATAAAGGCGGCGGGGTTGACTAACTGAGCCAACAGGCGGCGAATATGCCGCAACGAAAACAGTTCGGGCTGTTGACAATTTAAGGCAACCAGCCCTGCAGCCATATTATTCATTTTGCTGATTTGGCCTTCACGGTCGAACGCCAAAATGGCCTCACCAGTCGCATCGAAGGTCGCATTGAGCACGGCCAGCGAGCCCGTGAGTTCGTTTTGCACCAGTGCTTGCTTATCGATCTGCTGACGCAACAAGAGGTTGCGTTCACGCAAGTCCAGCGACATAAGATCAAGCGACTGTTCGATCAGCAGCCGCTCTTGATCGGCTTGCCGGTAGGCCTCGCTGATCGTGGCCAGAAATGGCGCCATATCTGCTGCGCTGTAGGAATCGCTTAGAAACCGTTCGATTTGTCGTTTTAGCAGACGATGCATCTCAGCTTCGTTCATAAAAAGTGGTGATGGTCATGGTTTGATTGCGCAAAGTGCAGACTTGGCTGTCCAATAACGGGGCAATTTCGCCATACGAGTAAAACCCACAGAGTTGGCAGCCGTCAGTAAATACTTCATGTATCGCCTCCAGTTCAGCCTCCGTTTCCTGCTTCAGTACCAGGCGTCGGCCGACGCCACTGATTAGCAGAGCCAATTGCGGGGCCGAGCCATCGAGGCCCTGCAAGGCGAATTTCGCCGCATCTTGAGCACCATCGATCAAGCGCGAGGGGTTGGCGCGCATCAATCGAGCGGACGCGCCTTCCGGCATATCGCCGGCAAAGATCATCGTCTGGTTTACCTCGTCGGTATTGAGAATAGTCCGAACCACACTTTCAGACGCCCCGGGGAGACGCACACTGAGTGGGATTCGCAGTGCCGCGCCCGGCAGTTGGCCGGCAAGCTCGCCGAGGTATTTTTTGTACAGCTCCAGCGCAGACAGATGATCCAACTCGTACAGCACATTGCCCTTGGCCTTGGTAATCAATCGGTCCGCGCCGAAGGTATCCCAACCACCGAAGCAACCATGACCGATTTTTAATGCGGTGCCATAAAAACCGCAGATAACAATCTTGCCGGCAGCCACCCGGTCGTTATGCCAGACGACCGTTTCTGCAAAGCGGTCATCATCTGCGGCTAACCCACCGGTTATCAGCACATCCGCGGGCAGATTCTGCACTAGGCTGTCGACCAGGGTGGTGCCATTCACCTGTTGACCATCGGAGAACACCATAACGTGCTTAAGTCCGGGTACTGGCAGGTGCGCCACCAGCGCCTCGGCAGCAGCCGCTAAATTCGGGTAATCGACAAGGTCGACACTGTGGCTAGCGATACGGCTGTGGCCAAACTCAACCGCCGTCACCACTAGGCTCTCATCGAAAATACGCTCACCGAGGATCTCGCCACTGGTCGTGCTGCCCATAACATGGCCCTTTGGAAAAGCCGCGCCCAAGGCGCCATTGATAGCCTCATCCGCCATCGCCCGGCGTGAACCGAACACCAGCACCCATTGCGCCTGACTGTTTTCTGGGAGCGCCGGATGCCAAACGCCAGCCTGGTAATGAAATTGGTGGGAGTGCATTGGTGTACCTATGGGCAGCAGACTCTAAGATAAGCCTAGTGCCTGATCTGGCCTTGATCAAGCGATCTGGGTTGGCTCGCCCAAAAATTTGGCGCTTGAATAAAAGCGTCATCTTGGCACGGTGCGTCAGCCCGGCGATGCGACGCGTCGCACACAGAAGCACCCAGGCAATACCAGTATGCATAGACTGCCGCTTTTAGTGACTATGGCCTGTATTGGGGTGTTGGGCGTTGGGCGTTGGGCGTTGGGCGTTGGGCGTTGGGCGTTGGGCGTTGCGTGTCGGGGCGGTGTCCTCAGTCGGATCGATGTCCACGGACGGTACCGGACGCCATTACAATGACAATCATTTTGACAACCTAATTGAGGTGTGTTAGTCGGTTGCTGGGGTTTTTTGCCCCCAGTCGTTAATTAAACTGTCGATCATACGATCGAGTAGAGGGTCGGCTGTGATGGGGCGAAACTGCTCGCTGAGTAGGGACATGGCCAAGCCGATGGCCGAGCGC
>Ga0307492_10001123_pt1 | contig 11106 bp, 10 predicted proteins | sample SI3LmetaG_FD_202365 | JGI IMG/M metagenome (GOLD analysis project Ga0307492, IMG submission 202365) | Sea-ice brine microbial communities from Beaufort Sea near Barrow, Alaska, United States - SI3L | ecosystem: Environmental > Aquatic > Marine > Coastal | place: USA: Alaska | collected 2017-05-06
GCGTATCAACGTTACAATTGATGGCGCAAAGAGCTTATACGATGCATCAGCAAGTTGAGGTTATTGCCACTATTGATGCGCGCATGTCAGAAGTTTATGCTGGATATTATAAATTAAATGATCAAGGCATTATGGAAGCTGTGCTCAGTGATATCGTATTAGCTCCTGCGAAATTGGTTGAATACTTGAGTGAACATTTAATTGAAAATCAGCAAGTCTATGGCGTTGGCACTGGGTGGGATGCTTATAAAAATGAACTTGAGTCACTAAAAATTAATGCAGGTACGCCTGAAATACTTTTCCCAAACGCTGAAGAACTTTTAGAGATTGGTCAATATTACTTCTCAAAAGGGGTGGCAGTAAGTGCTGAGAGTGCTCAGCCTGTTTATGTACGTGATACGGTTTCATGGAAAAAACTCCCCGGTAGATAAAAAATTATTGTAGGAAAAATATAAAAAGTTTTGTTATTTGACAAAACTTTGGTAAATTCAAGTATGCAGATAAATAGTGCAAGTTCGTACACACTTCAAACGAGCAATTCTTTGCCGGTTGATAGCCAAAATCAGGTTGCTGAGCAACGTGATCGTTTGCGTGTGCAGCAAAGTACTGAGCAAGTAGAACAAAGTAACAAGCAAAGTACTCAACAAGCACAAAATCAAAATAAACAATCGAGTCAAGTAGAGCGTTTTGATGTAGACGCCAAAGCACTTGCGTTAGTTGAACAGACTCAGTTTAGTAGTGAACAAGCACAAATATCCTCAAGTTCACTACAAACACCTTCACAAGGCAATAACTCTTTTTCACAACAAGGTAATAATCAAACCAGCAGTAAAGCGAGTTATGATAGCCCATCAAAACAAAACCAAACAGCTATTGCCGCATACTCATCGGTAGACAGCATCACACAACGTGAAAATATTCAGCAAGTATTCGGTATAGATTTACTCGTCTAATTACCGTGCTACATCTTTTTTTAATATTTATAAATTACCCCCTATAACTTTCACTTACAACATAATGAAAAACACAATATGACTACTCATTCTTTACCCTTTTTGAACAAATATCGCTTTTGGTTGATATTATTTTCTGCATTAATTTTGAGTCAAATCCCTATTGTTTCCATTCCTTTTAAATGGCTTGAAACATACTTTCATGAAATCAGTCATGGACTAGCCGCTTTAATTACTGGTGGCAGCATTGTGCAAATTAAATTGTTTCCAAACGGTGGAGGCAGATGTGAGACTCTCGGAGGCATGAGTTTTTTGATAAGTTTTATGGGCTATGCTGGCGCGGCACTGTGGGGTGTTTGTATTTACTTTATTGCTTCTATGAATCAACGAATCGCACAAATACTCAGTGGAATTATTGCTTTACTGCTGTTAACTACCTTGGTTTTTTGGGCAAGAGATATTTTAACCTTGATTATTATCATTGTTTTATTAGCGCTGGTTTTGCTGAAGTTTAAATACAGCAAATTAAGTTACTTACAAATAAGTTTACAAATAACAGGTGCACTTATTTTACTTAATAGTGTGAAAAGTCCTTGGTACTTGGTCGACGGTAGGGATTTTGGTGATGGTGCTGCTTTAACACAACTTACTGGCATACCTGAATTTTTATGGGTGGTTGTATGGTTTAGCATTGGTGTTGGTGGTATTGTTTGGTTAGCAAACATGTCTAAAAAAGGTAGATATAATGAAAAAAATTAATCTGATTTTATCACTGCCATTATTGGTAAGTACAATATTTATAACTGGCTGTGCAACGGTTCCTGAAGCATTAAAGGTATCTGAAAATACGGTACTGTCAAATTTTTCAGCTGTACGCGAAAATACCAATAGTGAACAGGGAAATTTAGCGCGATGGGGTGGTGTTATTGCTAAAGTTACTAATAATGCGAATAACAGTATGTTGGAGGTTGTGCATTTTCCATTGAAGTCATCAGCTAGACCTAAGCAAGGCGACGAAACTCAAGGGCGTTTTCGTGTTTATTTTTCTGGTTTACTTGACCCTGTCATTTATAAAGAAGGGCGAAGCATAACCACATTGGGAAGTGTGGTCACTTCAGAAGAGGGAAAAATTGGTGAGCACGAATATACTTATCCTGTATTAAAAGCTTCCTATATACATTTATGGAAAGATATACAAAAAATTGATGTGCGTATTACCCAATCACCTTTTTGGTACACTCCTTCTTATTGGCGTTACCCTCGTTATTCTCATTACCCTCGAAGGGTTATTATTCGCAAGTCTTCATCTTCAGCTAAAAAGAAAAAGTAGGTTGTACTTGTGCAGTATGAGATAGAAAACGTTAGCTTTAATTTAGGTGAACTTACGCTTACTGGTTTAGCGTTTGGTGATAAAAGTGACGAGTTAGTGCTGTGTTTGCATGGCTGGTTAGACAATGCAGCAAGTTTTTTACCGATGATGCCTTATCTAAAGGGTAAACGTGTTATTGCTATAGATTGGACTGGTCATGGTTTATCTTCGCACAGAAGTGCTGATGCTCATTATCACTTTATAGATTACGTTTATGATTTGTTATTGTTATTGGAAGGTAATCAATGGCAAAACATTGATATTGTGGCGCATTCGATGGGAGGGATGATTTCGTCTGCGTTTGCAGCGGCATTTCCTGAAAAAGTAAAGTCGTTAACGCTGCTTGATTCCATTGGTTTTATTAGCAGTGAAGCTGAAGAAAGTACAGAGCACTTGCGTAAAGGAATGCTCAGTCGTTTAAAGAATAATGAACAAATATTATCCCCAGCTAAAAAGAAAAAATTCCATCCAAGTATTGATTCTGCAATTAACGCCAGAGTTCAAGTGTCAGATTTAAAATTTGAGCAGGCAAAGTTACTGGTTGATCGAGGCATTATTGAATCAGAACATGGTTTTATTTGGCGATCAGACAGTCGTTTAAGAAATACTTCTCCATACCGACTAACTTTAGCGCAAGCAAAGCAATTTATTCAGGATATCAAAACGCCTGTGCAATTAATTTATGGAGATAAAGGTTTATCATTCGTTCAAAGTGGTCTAAAAGAGTTCGCACCTTTGTTTAATGATTTTACTTCTCACAAATTAATAGGTGGTCATCATTTTCATATGGAAGCACCTGAAGAGACGAGTAGACAAATATTAGAGTTTATTGGCTGATTTTTTCTAATATAACGAATATATAAAGAGAAAATAGTAAACCCTTGTGAAAATTATAGACATCAGACCAGTAATCACGTAAAAAGAAAATTCAAACATCCGTTTTAATTAATAAAAATAATTAATATGGAACAAAAATGACGATATCAATTAGATGATAATACAATAAATATAAAAATATTAATCGAATTAAACCAATAATCGTCTAAAGTTAAGCTATTTAGTAGAGGAGTCGTAAAGTGCAACAAACGCAAAAAATTTGGCTTGAAAAGAGTTATCCACCGGGGGTCCCATTTGATATTGATCCAGACCAGTACTCCTCATTATCTGAGATGTTTAATAAGTATGTAGAGATTTATGCGGAGCGTACTTCTTTTATCAATATGGGAGCGGAGATAAATTATCGAGATCTAGATATTCAAGCTAAAGCTTTTGCCGCTTATTTACAAAATGAATTAGGGTTAGTCAAAGGTGATAAGTTCGCCATAATGGTACCTAATTGTTTGCAGTATCCTATTGCTCTATTTGGTGCATTGTTGGCGGGTTTAACGGTAGTTAATGTTAACCCTCTATATACAGCGCGTGAATTAGAGCATCAATTAAAAGATTCAGATACAAAAGCAATGTTGATTATCGAGAACTTTGCTAATACGTTAGAAAAAGTTATTGATAGAACGCCAGTTAAACACGTTATTATTACTTCTCTGGGTGACAGGCTTGGCACAGTTAAAGGAGCCGTTGTTAATTGCGTTGTTAAATATGTTAAAAAGATGGTACCTGCTTTTAAGCTGGCGAATACCGTCCGTTTTAATAAAGTGATTTCTAAAGGAATAACTTTACCTTTTACTCCGATTGCCCTGTGTGGTGATGATCTTGCTTTCTTGCAATATACTGGAGGAACAACAGGCGTTTCTAAAGGGGCAATGCTGACTCATCGAAATATGATTGCTAACTTATTACAGGCTAAAGTCGCGATAAGTCCGCTCATGGAAGAAGGGAAGGAACTTGTTGTTACCGCCTTACCGCTTTATCATATATTCGCATTAACCGCTAATTGCTTAACATTTTTGACACTTGGTGGTACCAATTTACTTATTACCAATCCCCGAGATATGCCCGGTTTTGTTAAAGAATTAGCAAAGTACAAATTCACCGCAATTACCGGTGTGAACACTTTATTCAATGGTCTACTCAATACGCCATCATTTAACGAATTAGATTTTAGTACATTAAAAATGTCACTGGGTGGTGGTATGGCGGTACAACGTTCTGTTGGTGAAGAATGGGAAAAAGTTACGGGTACTCGCTTGTTAGAAGGTTATGGCTTAACAGAATGTGCTCCTTTGGTTACCTTATGCCCTTATAATCAAAAAAGTTACAGCGGTAATATTGGTTTGCCGGCATCTTCAACGGATATTCGTATTATTAAAGATGATGGTAGTGATGCGGAAATAGGTGAACCGGGTGAAATGTGGGTCAAAGGGCCGCAAGTAATGAAGGGATATTACCAACGTGAAGAAGATACTGATGATATTTTGAAAGATGGCTGGTTGGCTACTGGTGATATAGCATGCATGGACGAAAACGGTTTCTTCAAAATCGTAGACCGTAAAAAAGATATGATCATCGTTTCAGGTTTTAATGTTTTTCCTAATGAAATTGAAGAAGTTGTAATGATGCACGAGGGCGTTTTAGAAGCTGCGGCCATTGGTGTGGAGCATGAATCAACCGGTGAAGCAGTAAAAATATTTGTTGTGCTTAAAGACAAGTCATTAACAGATAAAGATCTCATTATGCATTGTCGAGAAAACTTAACGAGTTATAAAGTACCTAAAAATGTTGAGTTTCGTGATGAATTGCCAAAAACTAATGTAGGTAAGATTTTAAGAAGAGAGTTACGATAACTTTTAACTTTTTTATAAATATTAAGGCTGTAAGTTTTATCACTTGCAGCCTTTATGTTCAGGATGGACGGCCATGATTTATGTTCCAGACAAATCATAAGTACCTACATCCATGTAGGTAATGTCACGGTGCCATGGATGGCAAAAGTGACGATGCTTTATTTTACTGCTTGTGCGTTAATACGTTGGCCGTTAACAGACGAACTATCTTGGGTCATTAAATAAACATAGGCAGACATGATATCTTTTGGTTGTGAAATATCATCTTTATTTTCTGCTGGGTACGCAGAATTTCGCATATTAGTGTGTGTAGCACCGGGGTTTATTGCATTAACACGTAAGCTTGTATTTTCATATTCATCGGCAATGACTTGCATTAAGCCTTCAGTAGCAAACTTAGATACACTGTAAGCTCCCCAATAAGCTTTCCCTTTGTTACCAACACCAGACGTTGTAAAAACTAATGAAGCACAATCACTTAGGAGTAATGCAGGAATTAAGGCTTGTGACATTAAATGTTGGGCGGTAACGTTAACATTCATTACATCTTGCCAGATTTGTTCATGTATCTGCGTAAAAGGCGTTAATTCACCTAGCATTGATGCATTAAGCAATGCGCCATCAAGTTTTCCAAATTGACTCACAATAGTTGATGTCATATCAATATAGTTTTGTTTCGTTGCTCCCTTCAAATCGAGAGGGATGATGGCAGGTTGAGCAAAACCTTGAGCAATGATTTCGTCGTAAACCGCTTCTAATTTTGATGTTGTTTTTCCAAGTAAAATAACGGTAGCGCCTAACTCTGCATAAGTTAATGCCGCTTGGCGGCCAATACCATCTCCTGCGCCGGTGACTAATATTATTTTTTTGGCTAAAGAGTTTGCGGTAATTTGATGATTAAACATAGTTTGAATACACATTATTTCAGGAAAACATTGTTGGCAATTCTACTACTTAGAGACATTGACTGACGAGTAATATTTGATGTTTTTATCTAAAATTGCACTAAAAATTATAATAAAACAAAAAACCGCTAGCACTCAGGCAATTCTTGCGGTAAGTTTAACTGGTCGAACAAGTTGGGTTTGTGATGAAAAAATCATGGAAACACACATAAATAAAAAATAAAAGCATTAAAAGCTAAACAATACAAAGCTCGTCTGTGGGGAAATAAAATGAAAAAACTCGTACTCAGTGTTGCTATTGCCAGTATCTTTGGATTAACGGCATGTGATGATGAATCAATTAAAGATGTTCAAAATGAAGTTGTTGAAAACAGTAGCGCGGTAATGCCATCAGCACGTGTGGTATTTAATCCATCTGCTGGTGTTTTATCAGTACCTAACGACTTATTGTTTTCAGGAACAACGGATGGCACTTTAAATATGCCAGGTGAATCAGGTGATGACGGTGAACCTCTTCTGGAACCCGATTATTCAGATCCTTCAACAGCTTTAGGGACGAATGATGGCTGGTCTATAGCTCAGCCTTTTGTTCTTGGATTTGATTTTCCAACTAACACGTCACTTGAGGCTAGCAGTGTTTCTAATGCTAACTCTGTACGTGTTTTTGAAGCAATTATGGGCGGTGATTCTAGTGATGCTGATTGTGCACCTGTAACACGTGGTTTAGCGTGTAAAATTGTAAGTGAATTAGCTTTTGGTCCTACTGGAGACTTTGTTACGCAGAAGTCTGGTAATAACATTATAGTTGTACCTGTAAAGCCTTTGAAAGCAAAAACAACTTATATACTAGCGCTAACTGATAGTTTACAAGATAGTAATGGTAATGCTGTTGCTGGTTCAACCACTTATGAACTCGTACAGCAAGATATTACCACTCATCCATTGGGTAATGCAGCACAGTTGGGTTTACAAGCTGTTATTAATAGTTTTGAAGTTGCTGTCAGTTCAGCTGGTGTTGAAAAATCATCTATTATTTACACCATGGCAATGACTACACAGTCAACATCTGACATCTTAACTTCTGTTAAATCTTTAATGGCAGCTAATGCGCAACTAGGTTCTGTTCCTACTATTGGAATTCAAGATACTGGTGCATCTGTTGCAGATATATTGGCAGGTAATATTCCAGAGTCATCAATACCGTTATATTCTGCTGCCAATTATATGCGGGGTAGTGTTACTTTGCCTTATTTTCTTGGTATACCTAGCATGGCGAATCCTAAGGCACCAGTAAATGGTCGTATAAGAGCATTGTGTGATTCTGGGGCTATGTTAGCAGGTTTAGCAGCAGTAAACCCTGCAGCAATCCCTGCAGAAGCAATTCCTGGCTCTGTGTCTGATGCCACTTGTATGGCTATTTCTCAAGCTCAAAACCTTCCTTTTCCTGGTTTAAGAGACTTAAGTTCGTTATTTCCACTTGATACTCAACGACATATTACTAAATTTAATCCGGTACCCGCACCGAGTGCACCGAGTGATATGCCTTGGATTGGCGATCCGGGTAAAATTGATGTGCAACTAACAACACCAGATTTACCTGTTGTTAATGCAGTTCGTGCTGCGATGGGTCTAGAGGCATTGACTAAGCCTGAAAATGGCTGGCCTGTTGTAATTTTGCAACATGGTATAACCTCTCAAAAAGAGCATATGCTTCCATTAACAGGTGCGCTTGCTATTAATGGTTTAGCGACTGTTGCTATAGATCTACCCCTTCATGGTAGTCGTGGTTTTGATTTGGATTTTGATGGTACCGACGATATCAGCGCCGGAATCTCTGCCATTCAATATGCAAACCTTGCGAATTTACCGACTTTTCGGGACAACTTTCGCCAGTCAACAGCAGATATGTTGGGTTTAAGGTTTGCTTTAAATTTTATGGGTGGTGTTGACCCTGTTGGTAATCCTATTGATTTAGAACTTGATAGCACAAAAGTACATTTTGCAGGTTTATCTTTAGGCGCTATGATGGGCATCAATTTTGTTGCTATGGCAAACACAAGCCTTAACGAAGCGATTGATGGCATGTTTAAAGTATCTGCTGCATCGTTTTCATCACCCGGAGTGATGTTTGCTAACGTAGGTATGGATTCCCCTGCATTTGCGAGCTTAGCTAAGTCAAATCTTGCATATCAAGCATCGCCTGATTTTAAAGCACTCGTTGATTCGATGTATCCACTTGATGATAATGGCAACTCTACCGCTAGTTCTGTTGAGTTAACAGCTATTTACAATCAATTTTACGCTGCATTAACAGCAGAGCAAAAAGCTGGACTTCAAAGTGTATTCGGTCAATTTACTTTTGCTGCGCAAACCGTGTCCGATTCAGGAGATCCTATTAGCTACGTGGGTATGTTAGCGGCTTCACAAACGCCTATACATTTAACGGAAATAGTAGGTAACAGTGTTGATAATATGCCAGATCAAGTGGTAACAAATACTACGCCTTACACTCCGTTAGGTGGTACAGAACCAACAATTGCTATGCTAGGTTTAGATGCTATTTCTGAAACAACGTTTGATTTTGAAAATAAAGTTTCAGGTGCGGTTAGGTTTGTGTATGGGCATCATTCCTCAGTAATTAATCCTGCTCATTATGAAGGTATATCTGCTAGTGCCACTTTTACTGGTAGAGTTACTGTTGAAATGCAAACACAAATCGCAACGTTCTTTGCTACAGATGGTGCTGTTATTTCGGTAACAGATACAGAACTTGTTGCTCAATAAGTTTTTACTTAGGTAAAATTTAAAATGAATAAAACCCTCAATTGTGAGGGTTTTTTTTTGTCTTTTTATCCCCATATACTATTTGTCTAGCATTGGGCTAATTGATTTTCTCGGGAGTATGAGTTTGGAATTTTTGTATGAATACGGGCTGTTTCTAGCTAAAGCTATCACACTAGTCATTGCTATTGTTGCTATTGTAGTTTTAATTGCTTCTTCAGCAATGAAACCTATTGGTAAAAAAGGTGAGTTGGAACTTAACGACTTATCTGAAGAGTTTAGCGATGTTGAAGAAGATATTACGCATTACTTATTATCAAAAGATGAATTAAAAGAAAAAGAGAAAAAAGATAAGAAAGAAGCAAAAGAAAAAGCTAAAGCTGACAAAAAAGCCGCAAAGTTAGCAGGTGATAATGAAGACGCAACGAAAAAAATAGAACCGAAAATTTTTGTTGTTGATTTTAATGGCAGTATTGACGCGAGAGAAGTGAGCGCTTTACGTGAAGAAATATCGGCAATTCTGACTGTAGCGACACCAGAAGATGAAGTTTTTCTTCGATTAGAAAGCGGTGGAGGCATGGTGCACGGCTATGGTTTAGCTGCTTCACAACTTGATAGACTTCGCCAGAATAAAATCCCATTGACAGCTTCTGTAGATAAAGTGGCGGCAAGTGGCGGTTATATGATGGCATGTGTTGCTAATAATATAATATCAGCACCTTTTGCGATTCTTGGGTCAATTGGCGTTATTGCGCAAGTGCCAAATTTTCATAAGTTGTTAAAGAAAAATGATATTGATTATGAGCAATTTACTGCTGGTGAATTTAAACGCACGGTGACTATGTTCGGTGAAAATACTGAAAAAGGTCGTGAAAAATTTACTGAAGAATTAGAAGAAACTCATGTGTTATTTAAGGATTTTGTTCGTGAGCATCGTCCAAGTTTAAATATTGATAAAGTGGCAACAGGCGAACATTGGTTTGGCACAACGGCGAAAGCGCTTGGTTTAGTGGACGAAATTCAAACAAGTGACGACTTTTTGCAGTCTCGAAGTAAGTCGCACAAAATTATTGCTTTGAAATATGTCACTAAAAAGACGTTAGCTGAAAAGTTTTCAAAAGCTGCATCTTTATCGGTTGATACTATTTTCAGTAAAATTTGGCAAAACAATCGTATATTTCCAAGTTAATTAATATCATTTTAAAATGAGCACTGAATTAGTGTAATCGTTATTTAATATGACCAAGATCTAAAAAAGGATGCTAAGAGCATCCTTTTTTTACTTTACTATATACTTCTTTTAGCGAATGCTTTCAATTGTACTACTTTACTAGAAGCTCTAGAGAAACTACTTTTAAAGTCTAAATGAAAGTATACTTAAATAAACTGGTAATAGCTTACTCAGCAATCAATAATACTTTTGTTGTGTCTTGCCTATTCTTCTGGTTAAAATTGTTCAATTGCACCATTTGAGCGTCAATAACAAATTTAGTAGAAGTTATGTTGTTTGTTGTAAGCTTTATAGATTCAGCTACATTTTCTTGAGCAGCTTTAGTTATTGAAAACTTAACAACAGGCTCTACTTTTACTAATTCGATAGCTTGAGCTTGTGTTACCATCAATGTTGAGAATGTTAATGCTGCGATTATATTAAAAAACTTCATAGGGTCACCCTTAAATTAAAACGTTATATCCATATAGATGTTTTGGGACCTTTTCTTACTTAATTCTTGAATATGGGTTGGGGATCATATTCAATAGCTAGCCCCATTTTTTGGGATAAAGATGAAGTCCTTCATCTATGAGGTGAATTCTACGTTAACACTGGTAACTTTTAAAATGACAATTTATAATGTTTATCATTAGAAAAACTAATGAATAATAGTTATTTATCATAGTTGATTAATTATGCGTTTTTTTCAATCTAAATTATAAATCAAAGTAATATTAAAGGTAAGTTTTGGCTAGTAGACTCCCACCACTAAACGCGCTCAAAGCTTTTGAAGCTTCTGCTAGACAATTAAGCTTCACCCGTGCGGCTGAGGAATTATTCGTCACTCAAGCCGCAATTAGTCACCAAATAAAATCTATAGAAGAGTTTTTAGGCATAAAGTTATTTATGCGTAAAAACCGGGCTTTATTGTTATCAGAAGAAGGCCAGGCGTATTACCTAGATATTAAAGATGTTTTTAATACAATAAACGATGCTACTGAACGTCTGTTAGCGCGTGGGGATAAAGGAGCTATAACCGTTAGTCTCCAGGCAAGCTTTGCCATTCAGTGGTTAGTGCCGAGATTAAATGCTTTTAACACATTGCACCCTGATATAGATATTCGAATTAAAGCCGTAGACAAAC
>Ga0307492_10001124_pt1 | contig 11102 bp, 5 predicted proteins | sample SI3LmetaG_FD_202365 | JGI IMG/M metagenome (GOLD analysis project Ga0307492, IMG submission 202365) | Sea-ice brine microbial communities from Beaufort Sea near Barrow, Alaska, United States - SI3L | ecosystem: Environmental > Aquatic > Marine > Coastal | place: USA: Alaska | collected 2017-05-06
AACACACATGGCAGAAGGCGATAATAATACTGTTTGGGTTGCTACTCGTGGCGGAGGCTTGAACCAGTTTGATCTTGCAACTAAAGAGTTCATGAGGGTTCCCATAGAAAGTACGGAAATATGGAGTATCTTACTGACAGACAAGGACCTTTGGTTTAGTACCAGTGACAAAGGCGTAGGCAGAATTTCAACTCTCGACCTGAAAAACGAACAATACGATTTTGAATATATTGGTTTAAAGGAAGGCTTAGCTACTAACTTTGCCTATGGTTTGCTTTCTGATGAACGTGGTTATATATGGATCAGTACGACAAAAGGAATTAGTTTCATCTCACCTGTAAATAACAAAGTTAGTAATTTTAATATTAACCATGGGTTGCAAGGTGAAGATTTTAACAGCAGTGCATTTTTTAAAGGTCAAGAAAGCCGAATGTTTTTTGGTGGTTCGAATGGCTTTAATACTTTCATTTCAAACAATATACCGCTTAATTTATACAAACCGCCAGTCGTTCTGACGGCATATCGCCGATTAAACGAATCAATACCGATTGAACGTGCTTTTAATAGTGAGGGTGTTATAGAGCTTGATTATGACGAAGCTAACTTTGGTTTTAGTTTTGCAGCTCTCGATTTTACTCGTCCTGACTATAACCTTTATCAGTATCGCTTAAGCGCTGATGAAACTGATTGGATTGATTTGGATAACTCAAATCAAGTAAGTCTCAATTTAACAGATGGTTATTATGTAGTTCAAGTGAGGGGCAGTAACAACGATGGTATTTGGTCCGATGATATTTTAGAAATTCCTGTATTGGTAAATCCGCCTATGCATCGCTCTTCTATTGCCTATTTAACTTACTTTTGGATTGTTGTTTTTATTGCATACCGTCTATTCACCATGGCGCAGCGAAAAAAGCTAAAGCAAATCGCATACAGCTTGCAACTTGAAAAAGAAGTAAATTTAAGGACTTCTGAACTTGAGCTCGCAAATAGTCAATTAGCAGATGCTGTAGACGAAACGAGTAAAGCGAAAGATCTAGCCATTAAAGCTGCTCAAGCCAAATCGAACTTCCTGGCAATAGTGAGTCATGAAATTAGGACGCCAATGAATAGCATTATTGGTATGAGTGAACTCCTGTTATCATCTCCGCTAAATGAAAACCAAAAGCGTTACGCGAATGCAGTTAGTCGAGCCGGCGGAAGTCTTTTGCAGCTCATTAATGATATCCTCGATTTATCAAAAATCGAGGCCGATAAGATTGAGCTCGAAAATCATGAATTCGATTTTCATGCTTTGATAGAAGAACTGCTGTTTTTGTTTTCAGTGAGAGCGTCTGAGAAAGAACTAGAACTAGGCTATACTATTTCAAAAGATTGCCCAAAGTATATTATGGGTGATGTTCACAGATTACGCCAAGTTGTGTCTAATCTGTTAAATAATGCGATCAAGTTTACATCCAAGGGAAGTATCAATTTGGATGTTCATTTTGCAAACAAGGAAATACATATTGCGGTTACCGATACGGGCATAGGTATAGAAAAGGAGCATTTTGACAAAATATTTAAAGAGTTTCAGCAGGCTGATTCGACAACGACCAGAAACTTTGGTGGTACTGGCTTAGGACTATCGATTACGCGTAAAATAGTTGAGCAAATGCTGGCAAAAATTGACGTTGAATCAACCCTAGGTGAGGGTACTACTTTTACAGTCCGGCTCCCAATCACGTTACCCAAAAAGAAGGCTGTTGGCGTTTCCAAAGTCGAAAATTTAAGCATGCGACCTATTTTATTGGTTTGCGCAAATCATACAGCCGCAAAAATGATGCAAAACACGTTCGAGCGATTGCACGTCGACGCATTATCAACAACTATTGAAGCTTTGCGCGATAATATTTCTCCAGCAGACAATGCGCTTATATTCATTGATCACGGTGACTTTCTTTTAAATCGTGCCTTCATTTCAACTACACTAGAAAAAACAGACTACTGTGTCCTTTTACGAACTACCGAAAAAGCGGATGCAGTCAATGAGTTTGGATTACGCCGTATTGAAAAACCAATTCGTTTAGATGTTGTGCGCGCTGAAATATTATATGCAAGTAGGCTCGAAAATGACATCGTTGAGACAATGGATGAGATAAGTCAATTAACTGAAAATAATTCTCGTTTCAGTGCGAAAATACTCCTAGTTGAGGACGTTGTAGCCAACCAAGATGTCGCTGTTACTATGTTAGAAATGTTCGGATGTGAAGTTGATATTGCGAGTAATGGTCAAGTTGCAGTCGACTTAACTCTCAAAAATCGATATGACCTTATTTTTATGGATTTGCATATGCCCGTCATGGATGGCTTAACGGCAACGTGCATTATCCGTGAAAACGAAAAATCCATCGCACAGACTGTTCCAGCGCCTATCATTGCGCTAACCGCTGGCGTGTTCGATGAAGAAAAAGGGTTATGCTTAGAAATAGGTATGAATGATTTCATGTTGAAGCCATTCACAGCATCGAAGTTATTCAGTATGATTGCCGACCATATTCCAGAAAAACAAATCAAAATTAGTTCGCTGGAGGCACAATCGACTTCTCCGCCCAATTTAAGCATAGAAGCTGATCACTGGATTGACGCTGATGCGGTTCAGAGCATTCGTGAAATTGAAGCGCGAACGGGCAAAAAACTCTACTTTCGTGTGGCAGATTCTTTTAAAACGGTCATGGTCGAACAAATGCCTGCGCTAGTTGAAGCTTGTAAACGCAATGATAGAAAAACTGCAATGGAATTAGCTCACGCAATGAAGTCACTTTCCGGGAACGCAGGTACAATAGTATTTACTAAGCTTTTGTTAGCTATTGAAATCGCGGCTAAAACTAACGAATCTATAGATGACGCCGAAACATTAGATGAACTTCAAGATGTTTTCGATAAATCACTTAAAAGCTTACAAATATTAATTGAGAAGATGTATGACTGAACGCTCGCTTGATAGTGGCAAGGATGCAACTGTATTGGTCTGTGATGATGACCCAACCTACTTGTTGTTAATGGAAGAAACGTTAAGTAGTGACAATCTTCACGTACTGACGGCAACCAATGGTGCTGAGGCATTAAAACTATACTTAAAGCATGAACCTCATATTGTGCTGCTGGATGTACATATGCCAATGCTTAGTGGATTTGAGGTTTGTGCTGAGATCAGAAAACACCCTCGAGGCAAAGATACACCAATTTTAATGGTCACTGGTGCCGACGATATATTGTCTATTGAGAACGCTTATAAGCATGGTGCGACGGATTTCTTGCCTAAGCCGATAAGATGGCCGATGGTTGCTCACCGAGTCCGCTACATGCTTAAAGGTAGCGAAACTTTCAATAGTTTAAAACAAAGCGAAGAAAAGATGCGCCATTTGGCTTATTTTGATTCCTTGACTGGATTACCAAATAGGCAAAGCCTAGACGAAAGCTTGGAAAAGGCAATTCAGTTTGCTGCCAAAGAGCAACAAAATATTTGTATCATGTACATCGACTTAGATAATTTTAAGCGTATCAACGATACATTAGGACATGAGTTTGGCGATAAGTTACTCAGGAAAATAAGTAATAAAATTCTGCAGTGTGCAAAAGACAAAGCACGTATTCGTGATGCGATGCAAAATACTACTGAAATGCAAGTTTCTCGATTAGGGGGGGACGAATTTATGATTTTACTTAACAACACCCTAAGCGATAAGAATGTTAAAGTAGTGGCCCAATCACTGGTAGATTGTATTTCTGAGTCAGTGTCTATTGATGATTATGAAGTCGCACTAACGCCGAGTATAGGTATTGCCGTTTACCCACGTGATGGCGCAACGTCGACAGAACTTAAAAAGAACGCTGATGTTGCGATGTATTATGCAAAGACGATGGGCCGCAATGGGTATCGTTTCTATGCTGAATCGTTGAACAAAAACGCGATGAAATTTTTACAAATAGAAGGTTGTCTGCGCAATGCGCTGAATAACGATGAGTTTTCATTGAATTATCAACCTCAGGTTTGCCTAAAGAAGAACAAAATTATTGGCGTCGAAGCGCTGTTGCGTTGGGATAGTCCGGAACTGGGCAGTGTAAAGCCCAGTGAGTTTATTTCGGTTGCGGAAGATTCTGGTATTATTAATGAGTTAGGTGAATGGGTTATGCGCACAGCTTGCGTTCAAGCCAAAGAGTGGATGGACGCCGGGTTACAAGACTTTAAAGTTTCGGTAAATCTCTCTAGTATTCAGTTTAAGCGTGCCTCGTTACTTAATATGATAAAGCGAGCACTCGATGATAGCGGCTTACCTGCGCCATTGTTGGAAGTTGAATTAACTGAAAGCGCGATTATGAACGATATCGACCATAATATTACTCGCTTAAATCAGATTCGAGAAATGGGCGTAGCCATCGCCCTCGACGACTTTGGTACTGGCTATTCATCTCTTAGTTACCTGAAAAAATTTCCAATCAACACGCTTAAAATTGACCGGTCATTCATTATCACTATTGATTCAGACTCTGAAGACGCCGCAATTGTTGAGGCAATTATTGCACTTGCAAACACACTAAAACTCAATGTTGTTGCTGAAGGTGTTGAGACTCATGGGCAACTCGAGACCTTAAATCGCTTTCAATGCGACATTATCCAAGGATATTACTTTAGCAAGCCGGTGCCAGCTGACCAAATTATAAAGTTAACACAGCAACCGTTAACTAAAGCTTTGGCGCAGGGAATATAAGTTTGTCAATCAGGCTGCGTAGTAAGCCTGATTGATCGAATATACTTGAAGTATGTTACATTTTACTGTGAATAGCTAAGCTAGCTTATCTTGGGTTTTGGTTATAAAGTCGATCGCGTCGTGGCGTTCGTGCAGCTGACCGGCAGGCTCTCCCCATGTTCGATTAACCATTTTGGCACGCTTAACTTGCGGACGCGCGTCAATAGTTTTGGTCCAACGTTGCACGTTTTTATACTCTTGCACTTGCAAAAACTCACCTGCTTCATATAATTTACCCAACGCCAAACCACCATACCAAGGCCAAATGGCCATATCAGCAATTGTGTACTCGGCACCACTGATAAACTCGTTTTCAGCTAATTGACGATCTAAGACGTCCATTTGACGTTTTACTTCCATTGCATAGCGGTCAATAGGGTACTCATATTTTTCAGGAGCGTATGCGTAGAAGTGACCAAAACCTCCTCCAAGCATTGGGGTACTCCCCATCTGCCAAAAAAGCCATGACATTGTTTCAGCTCGTTGAACTGGATCTTTTGATAAGAATACATCGAATTTATCTGCCAAATATAGCAGTATTGACCCCGACTCAAATATGCGAGTCGGCGGGGATGTACTATGATCAACTAATGCTGGTATTTTAGAATTAGGGTTTGCGCCAACAAAGCCGCTGGTAAATTGCTCTCCCTCCATAATGTTGACTAGATAGGCATCGTATTCTGCTTCTTTAAAACCTTTCACTAATAGCTCTTCCAGCATCATAGTTACTTTTACACCATTAGGTGTTGCAAGTGAATATAGCTGCAAAGGATGTTTCCCAACTTGTAAATCTTTGTTAGACGTTGGTCCTGCAATAGGGCGATTTATATTGGCAAACCGGCCTCCACTTTCTGAATCCCAAGTCCAAATTTTTGGGGGCGTATAAGTTGGATCTGCCATATTGCTTCCTTATTGTGTTGAAGATGTATGCATTTTAGACGACGATATTACCACTTTAAGACATTATCAGTCTTAGAGGTTATCAATATAAGGTGTCATGTACGAGCTCTAAAATATATATTTATTAGAACTTAATATAGCCCCACGGACTTCAATAAAAAAAAGTCATGCGTTTAACAAACATGACTTTTTATACTTTTCTGTTAGCTTCATAGGATATCGGGAGGTAAATAGCATTTATCAAGTTCGTGGGAGCGGAACCCGAACATTTCCCTCCATCAGAACCCTCGCGCTGCGACTCATAATAACCCGTTCAACTTCCCATTGGCCCTGTTTATATTGTGCTTTAGCGCCTACTTTTAAAGTGCCGGATGGATGGCCGAACGTAATCGTTTCGCGTTCACCCCCGCCTGCAGCTAAGTTAACTAACGTACCAGGGATAGCAGCAGCAGTGCCAATTGCAACGGCAGCTGTGCCCATCATAGCGTGATGTAATTTACCCATAGACAAAGCGCGAACGTTCAAATCAATATCGGCACAACTAATTTGTTTACCGCTTGATGAAATATAGCTTTGAGGGGCTGACACAAAGGCAATTTTAGGTGTGTGTTGCCGAGCAATAGCATCCTCGATGCCGGAGATAAGTCCCATTTTAACCGCGCCATAAGCTCTGATAGTTTCAAATTTGACCAATGCTGCTTCATCATTATTGATCGCATCTTGCAATTCCGTACCAGCATAGTCTAGTTCATCAGCATTCAAAAATAGTGTTGGAATACCAGCGTTGATCATCGTTACTTTAAATGAGCCTATGCCCGGAACATCTAGCTGGTCAACCAAGTTACCGGATGGAAATAAATTGCCTTCGCCATCAGCAGGGTCGACAAATTCTATTTTTACTTCTGCAGCAGGAAAGGTGACTCCATCTAATTCAAAGTCACCAGTTTCTTGTACTTCCCCATTCGTTATAGGTACATTTGCAATAATTGTTTTACGAATATTGGCTTGCCAAATTCTTACGACGGCCACGCCATTCTCAGGGATAAGAGTGGTGTCTACAAGACCATTGCTGATAGCAAATGAACCTACAGCAGCAGTCAGATTTCCGCAATTTCCACTCCAATCGACAAACGATTTGTCGATTGCAACTTGACCGAAGAGATAGTTAACGTCGTGATCTAGTTTATCACTTTTACTCAGTAATACCGTTTTACTGGTGCTTGAAGTAGCCCCGCCCATGCCGTCGGTATGTTTACCGTATGGGTCTGGACTGCCTATAACACGCAGTAATAATTTATCGCGAAACTCACCTGCTACTTGGGCCTTTTCAGGCAAATCATCTATCTTGAAAAATACGCCTTTGCTGGTGCCGCCACGCATATAGGTAGCAGGCACTTTTATCTGTGATGTAAAGCTCATAACTTCGCTCCAAATTATACGGTAGCTTCAATAAAGTCTTGTGCAAAGCGCTGCAAAACACCGCCAGCTTCATAAATAGAAACTTCTTCAGCCGTATCTAGGCGACATTTCATTGGAACCTTGACGGTCTCACCATTTGTGCGGTTTATCACTAGGGTGAGCATCGCTCCAGGAGTCGGTTTTCCCTGAACATCAAAGCTTTCTGTGCCATCGATAGATAAGGTTTTGCGTGTTGTGCCAACTTCAAATTCAAGTGGTAATACGCCCATGCCAATCAAATTGGTACGGTGAATACGCTCAAAACCTTCAGCAGCAATTACTTCAACACCGGCTAAGCGGACCCCCTTGGCTGCCCAGTCGCGTGACGAACCCTGACCATAATCTGCACCTGCGACTATGATAAGAGGCTGTTTGCGCTCCATATAAGTTTCAATGGCTTCCCACATTCGCGTAACCGTGCCTTCGGGTTCAATTCTAGCAAACGAACCTTCTTGCAGTTTACCGTCGACGATTGCCATTTCATTTTTTAGTCTTGGGTTGGCAAAAGTGGCGCGCTGGGCTGTCAAATGATCGCCGCGATGAGTTGCATATGAGTTAAAGTCAACTTCTGGCAAGCCCATCTTATGCAAATACTCGCCGGCAGCGCTATCCATTTGTATTGCATTGGACGGTGATAAGTGATCCGTGGTGATATTGTCGCCTAATACAGCCAGCGCTCGCATTCCTTGCATGCTGCGTTCGCCGGCTAAAGCGCCTTCCCAGTATGGGGGTCTGCGAATATAAGTGCTTTGTGGACGCCATGCATATAATGGATCGTTGTCTTCTCCATAATCGACAGTTAAGTCGAACATCGGATTATAAACTTTGCGGAATTGCTCCGGTTTGACGCTTGATTTTACTACGGCATCAATTTCTTCATCAGTTGGCCAAATATCCATCAAGCGAATATCGTTGCCTTGTGCATCTTTACCAAGCACATCTTTTTCAATATCGAAGCGAATAGTACCAGCAATAGCATAAGCCACAACAAGAGGTGGACTGGCTAAAAATGCTTGATCAGCATGCGGGTGAATGCGCCCATCAAAATTACGGTTGCCTGACAATACAGCCGTAGCATATAAATCGCGTTGTTTAATTTCTTCTTCAATTTTAGGATCAAGTGCGCCACTCATGCCATTACATGATGTGCAGGCAAAACCTACAATACCAAAGCCTAAGGTTTCTAGTTCAGGTAACAACGCCGCTTCTTCTAAATATAATTGCACAGCTTTAGAGCCGGGCGCTAAGGAACTTTTCACCCAAGGTTTTCTTAACAAACCCAACTTATTTGCGTTACGAGCAATCAGTCCTGCCGCAATCATGTTGCGCGGGTTGCTGGTGTTAGTACAACTAGTAATAGCGGCGATAATCACGGCGCCATCTGGCATTTTACCTTCTTCATTTTCTACTACACCACTAATGCCTTTTGCCGCTAAATCAGCAGTAGCTACGCGGCTATGTGGATTGGAAGGGCCCGCTATGTTGCGTCCAACTGATGACAAATCAAAGCTCAATACTCGCTCGTATTCTGCTGTGATTAAATCGTCTGCCCACAAACCAGTATGCTTGGCATACTGTTCAACTAATTTAACCTGGTCATCTTCGCGGCCCGTTAGTGTTAGATAGTCGATTGTTTGTTTATCAATATAGAACATAGCCGCTGTTGCGCCGTATTCTGGTGTCATATTCGAAATGGTTGCTCTGTCCCCTAACGTTAAGTGTTTAGTGCCTTCACCATAAAACTCTAAATACGAAGAAACGACTTTTTGAGCACGTAAGTATTCAGTGAGCGCAAGAACAAGATCGGTTGCTGTGATACCTGGTTGCGGCTTACCAGTTAATTCAACACCAATAATATCGGGTAAGCGCATATACGAAGCTCGGCCCAACATAACGCTTTCAGCTTCTAAACCACCAACGCCAACCGCAATGACGCCGAGGGCATCGACCATTGGCGTGTGGCTGTCAGTTCCGACTAAGGTGTCAGGGAAAGCCACTCCATCTCTTGCTTGAATTACAGGTGACATACGTTCTAAGTTGATTTGATGAAGAATACCGTTACCTTGAGGGATAACGTCGACATTTTTAAATGCAGTTTTTGTCCAATTGATGAAATGAAAACGGTCTTCATTACGACGATCCTCAATGGCTCTGTTTTTTGCAAAAGCGTCCTTTTCGAAGCCGCCATGCTCGACGGCTAATGAATGGTCAACAACCAATTGAGTGGGTACTACAGGATTGACTTTGGCAGGGTCGCCGCCTTTGGCTGCAATTGCATCTCTTAAACCGGCTAAGTCTACTAGTGCTGTTTGGCCAAGAATGTCATGGCACACAACTCTGGCTGGAAACCAAGGAAAGTCTAAATCACGTTTACGCTCTATAATTTGCTTTAGGCAGTCAGTTAAGATTGCTGGATCGCATTTTCTAACCAAGTTTTCAGCTAACACTCGTGATGTATAAGGCAACGTTGCATAAGCACCTGCTTTAATATTATTTACGGCTTCTCTGGTATCGAAGTAGTCTAGCTGACTATTTGGTAAGGGCTTTCTGTAATCGTAGTTCATGACAAATCCTAGGGTTCTTTAGGTTATCTGGTTGCTAATGATTGCACTTTTATGAATTTTTATACGCCAAGGGTATAAATAACTTGTATCACAAGCAATTAAGTTCTTACGTTAAAGGCACTGTTCTAAGCACCTTTTATACTATTAGTGCGTGCAATAACTATCTGTTTTCGATCGCCACAACTGGACGCAATTCTTCACCTGTATAATCAGCTGAAGGACGAATAATACGGTTATCAGCGCGTTGCTCCATTACATGCGCAGACCAGCCTGTTAGACGGGACATTACAAATATAGGGGTGAATAATTTAGTCGGTATTTTCATGAAACTGTAAGCTGATGCATGAAAGAAATCAGCATTACAGAATAAGCCTTTCTCACGCTTCATTACTTCTTCACAACGAACTGACACTGGATATAGGACTGTGTCGCCAATATCTGCAGCTAGCTTTTCAGACCAACCTTTAATGATGTCATTACGTGGGTCTGATTCAGAATAAATCGCATGGCCAAAGCCCATGATTTTTTCTTTACGCTCAAGTTTGCCCATCATTTCCTTTTCGGCATGGTCAGCTGAGGTAAAGCCTTCAATCATTTCCATCGCCGCTTCATTTGCACCACCATGCAATGGTCCACGAAGTGTGCCTATCGCGCCTGTTACGCACGAATGCATATCCGAGAGGGTGGATGCACAAACGCGAGCAGCAAAAGTCGATGCATTAAATTCATGCTCGGCATAAAGAATTAATGATACGTGCATAACTTGCTCATGCAGTTTTCCGGGTTTCTCGCCATGCAACATATGTAAGAAATGTGCGCCGATTGAATCATCATCAGTTTCAACGTCAATACGAGTGCCGTCATGTGAAAAGCGATACCAATAACAAATGATACTTGGGAAGCACGCTAACATGCGATCAGTGACTTGGTCTTGTTGCGAAAAATCTACCTCTGTTTCAAGGTTTCCAAGCATCGAACAACCTGTTCTCAGGACGTCCATTGGATGTGCGTTCGCAGGAATACGCTCCAGCACTTCTTTGAGAGCCGATGGCAGTGAGCGTAACCCCCTTAGTTTTGTTTTGTATGCGTCAAGTTCTGTTTGTGTTGGTAAGTTACCTTTAAGAATAAGATAAGCAACTTCTTCAAATTGGCATGTCGCCGCTAGATCTTTTACGTCATAACCACGATATGTCAGGCCTGAGCCAGATTGACCTACTGTTGATAACGCTGTTTTCCCAGCCACTTGACCACGTAATCCAGCACCACTTAATACTTTTGCCATTTTCTTCTCCGTAAATTTTGTCGGTCTAAGTTATAGGTTCTTATTATCTGCAAACAAAGCGTCTAGCTTTTGCTCATAATCGTGATAGCCGAGATAATCGTATAAATC